>Ga0153999_1000939_pt1 | contig 12093 bp, 14 predicted proteins | sample TSNC083MetaG_FD_104675 | JGI IMG/M metagenome (GOLD analysis project Ga0153999, IMG submission 104675) | Attine ant fungus gardens microbial communities from North Carolina, USA - TSNC083 MetaG | ecosystem: Host-associated > Fungi > Mycelium > Unclassified | place: USA: North Carolina, Lumber... | reverse complement strand
CGCCGGCCTGAACCCAACGCCCAAATTCTTGCGCCGCGCCGTCATAATCACGGGCATTCAGTTTTTTCAGTAGCGTCGAGGTGCGGAAGTTCCCGGCACCAAGATTGAAAACAAACGAAACAAGGGCATCAAACTGATGTTGCGTAAGCGGAACATGCACATGCTGATTGACAGCCCGTTCACTCTCCGCCACATCCTGACGCAGAAAAAAAAAGGGCTTCCTCTTCGGTGATGACATCCTCAGCGCTGACATTTGTGGTATGGCCATATCCGATGGTCCATACCTTAGCCGAACATTGATAAGCCTGAAGCCGAAGCCCTTCAAACTGTTTTATTAACTGAATACCATCAACACCAATCTTCATTGCTGACTCCCCGACAAAAAAGGATACCTGGCCTTGTCGCAAGGATGAACACACGGAATATCCACCTGGCCTCTGGCGTTATGGGTGCGCCAAACAGGCGGCCGGGTCGCCTCGCGCCACGCATGGCGCCATGCCACCGGACGATAAAGGTCTTGCGGTGACATCTCTCATCCCAAAACAGAACGCGTCGCTATGCAGTGAAAAATCGTTGCCATAACCATTCGAGCAACTTTCCCCCGACAAAGCCGCCCAGCCCGGCAAAGATCAGGGTCATAAATGGGCTGTAACCTTCTTCGTGGCCATACAGTCCCCCGATAAAACCGGTAAATCCCGAGATGACAATTTGTGTCAGAATACCCGTCCAGGACACACGATGCCCCGATGTTTTATGGTCGATCAAATAACGCACGATACCGCTCCACGCCGAGAAAATACCGATAATCAACCACGAAAATGTTTGCCCATAATCCGGAAGGGGCCGGGGAGCTCCAGCAACATCTTTTATTTCCCACCTTCAGAAATCATGAATGAATACTGATTAACATCATGTTCATCAGTAATGCAGACAACCCATGTTATTTTATAACATGCCTGTTGAACCTTGGCATTGGCCATTTTCCACTGCGCTTATATGCCGTTTACGATAACAGCTCCCGTTATATACGCCGCCACCTTAAAATAGTCCTCCCGCTGAGAAAAACAGGATCGACGACCGACAGTTTTCCCCCCGACCTTCCGTTCTTAAATTAGGTGTGGTAAGGCATTCACATCCCGGCGTTCCGGTTCGCGAAGACAAACCTGGCGAATCTACTGTTGCAGATACCTTAATTCTTTCTGGTCTCTGATGATGGAGAGAAAGAATATGCCGTCCAGTATTTGCAGCGAGTTCGACGGCGTCGTTATTGCCCACGCGGCGACCGACGGCAGGCTTTTCACCGGGGGCCGGAATTAAACAAATCATTTGCAATAGATAAAACCGGTTATTTATTCCCCTCTAACAACAGTAGTACTTAACCGTTATAAAAAAAAGTCGTTATAAACGATCGTTAAACCTTTTCTGATAGGCTATAACTATTTCAATGCTAAATACTATCGAGCTAATCTATTTATTATTTGTATAACACAGATCGATTTTTGTATCATTATGAATATAAGTGCTTTTTAACAAACCCCATTAGTAATAGAGGGAAATTATATGCCTTAAAACCAAGAGCAAAAATGAAAGCATGTAAAAAATTCTTCTTAACGTGTCGATGGGATCATGTTTTTTTTCATCAAAGCCATCATCAAGCCAAACAAATACCTAACCAACCAGGTGGTGTAAGAATACCGCAGCATCAAACGACGGATAAAGCTGATGACCGGGTTTAAATCGTCGTTAATGCGACAGAGCCGCATATTCCGCGAACGACAAACTGCTGTTCCAACATAACGACAGCTGGAGCCAGTATTTCGAAAAACACTTGACAATAACAGAATTCTTAGGGTTTTCTGTGGCGGCAAAGCCTTATTTTACTATGCGCACTTGCAAAAGTGTCATTTATTTTTAATTTATTTAAACCCAAAAGGATTTATGCATGAACGAGTTAGAAAAGAAAGCAACCGGTGCTGTATTTTTCCAGCAGAAAAACTTTATTGGCAAACCTCATGAGTACAAGGAACGCGAGGTCGTCTACAATCTCCCTCCGGAACTCAATGACACATTCCTGTCAGTTGACATTGCGCCGTTAAGCATTGTTCACGGCTGGAGGCATTATCCAGATTCCGGACCTGGCCAAATATATAAGCTATGGACAGAATCACAGCCGGATATCAGTGATATTCAAGGGCTATCGAAGTTTGTGGTCGCACCAAAAGATTCGGAACTTCTAGCCATTAAGTTGACCAATAAATCCGAAAACACCAAGCTGAACTATGTTTTCATTCAGACATATACTATTGACAACCCGATTCATATCCCAGTCAATGATGACTACCAGATTGTTGGCCTTATTCCGAAGGATGGAAGAATGTATATAACTTCAATTATCCTGTTCGATAAAAATAAGGTTCCGATGGAGATCGGCTCAGCCTACTTCATGTATAATTCATCGACGAAGGGACTTGAAGCGGTTACTTATTCTGAAACTTTCCCGGCCGGCTGGGAGCTGGTTAACAACACAGAGTATCGTTTTGAACTCATCATCAACAGCATCACTGAAAGTAGTCATGGTGTGGCAGTAGTAAGATAAATGTGGCTAAAAAACCGCCGCATCTATTATGTGGCGGTTTTAAGAAAGGATGTAAGCGTTAAGTGAGCGCCGTATTGACGATTATTTATTGGTGAGATCTACGTTCCATGGCAGTAGTTCCGCCACTTTGTTGCTGGGCCACTCCGGCAGTACGCTCAGGATATGACGAAGGTAGGCTTCCGGATCGATACCATTGAGCCTGCATGTTCCGATGAGACCATACAGCAGGGCTCCGCGCTCGCCGCCATGATCGCTGCCGAAGAAGATATAGTTTTTCTTTCCCAGACATACTGCACGTAATGCCCGCTCAGCGGCGTTGTTATCAGGTTCTGCCAGACCGTCATCACAGTAGTAGCACAGCGCATCCCACTGGTTCAGGGCATATGCGAACGCCTCACCCAGCCGGGATTTTTTCGACAGCGTTGCGCTTTTTTCCACCAACCAGTCATGCAGGGATGCCAGCAGCGGCTTGCTTTGGGATTGCCTGGCTGCCAGTCGCTTTGCTGTCGGGAGGCCGCGTATTTCCTCTTCCACCGCGTACAGCTCGCCGATACGTTTCAGGGCTTCTTCTGCTGTGGCCGTCTGAGTACTTATATAGACGTCGTGGATTTTGCGGCGCGCGTGGGCCCAACATGCGGCTTCTGTTAACGGACCACCATCACGCTCTGCGCTGAACAACCGATCGTAGCCTGCGAAGGCATCCGCCTGCAGCACACCATGATAATGGCGAAGATGTTGCTGAGGATGCTTCCCCTGTCGGTCCGGCGAGAAGGCGAACCACACCGCTGGCGGGTCTGACGATCCAGAGTTCCGATCATCACGCACATACGTCCAGATGCGCCCAGTTTTCGTCTTCTTTCTGCCCGGTGCCAGCACCGGCACCGGGGTATCGTCCGTATGCAGTTTGCGGCAGTCCATCACGTAGCGATAAAGGGCTTCATCCAGCGGTGCCATCAACCGGCAACACGCATCCACCCAGTTGGAGAGCAGAGCCCGGCTCAGATCCACGCCCTGGCGGGCAAAGATTTCGCACTGGCGATAGAGCGGCAGGTGTTCACAGTATTTGGCCGTTAACACGCGGGCCAGCAGACCCGGCCCGGCGATACCCCGATCGATGGGGCGTGATGGTGCTGAGGCTTCAACGATACAGTCGCATCGGGTGCAGGCCTTTTTCACCCTGACTGTGCGGATCACTTTCAGGGCGCTGGATACCAGCTCCAGCTGTTCCGCGCTGACTTCACTGAGCCAGGCCATATCACTACCGCAACCCGGACAGCAGGTTTCTGCTGGCTCCAGACGATGGATCTCGCGAGGAAGATGTTCAGGGAGAGGTCGGCGGTGACGAGACTGGCGAAGCTGACGCGGAACCTGCGGATCGTCTTCCCGTCCGTTGTAGAGATCGCTTTGCTGTTCCTGCTGTTTCAGCAGGGCTTCTGCATCTTCAACCTGTCGGCGAAGTTTTTCGGAGCGGGTACCGAACAGCATCCGCCGCAGTTTTTCTATTTGTGCGCGCAGATGCTCTATTTCGCGTTCTTCGTTCTCGATTTTCTCTTCGGCGCGCGCCAGCGCCGAACGCAGGAACGACTCAGTCTCTGCAACGAGGCTGAGCTGACTGTCTTTCTGGCGAAGCGCGTCTTCCAGCGCGGCGATACGGGCGAGATAGTCCTGACTCATGACTCCATTTATAATGCGGTCATGCTCTTTTTACAACATTGTCAGTGAGTTAAGGCGGGCTGTTTTTGGCTGACGCCAGTCCAGCTTATCGAGGAGCATGGCGAGTTGTGAGCGGGTGATGGCGATTTTGCCATCGCGTACAGCAGGCCAGATGAACTGGCCTTCTTCCAGCCGTTTGGTAAACAGGCACAGGCCGTCAGCATCAGCCCAGAGGATCTTCACGGTATCGCCTTTGCGACCACGGAAGATAAACAGGTGACCGGAGAAGGGGTTTTCCTCAAGTGCATGCTGTACTAACTAGCCCAGACCATTGAACGATTTTCGCATATCGGTGACCCCGGCAACCAGCCAGATACAGGTGCCTGACGGAAGGGATATCATTGGCTTCTCCCGGTCAGCTCACGGAGCAGCACGGCCAGCAACTCTGGTGACGGGTTCTCAAGCGTCATTTTGCCGTGGCGGAACTCAACACAACAGGAGGAGGCATTCAGCGCTGAGAACTGATCCGGAGCTGTGTTCGTCTCACCTGTTGGCGCTGGGTCAGGTATCACTTCGACAGGCAGCATCATCGGTGATGGTGAAGCTTCGACCGTTGCCGGGAGGCGACGTGATATGCGGCCTTCATCCTGCCAGAGCCGAAGCCATTTGAAGATGACGTTATCATTGACGCCGTTTTCACGGGCAATCTGAGCAACGCAGGCTCCAGGACGGGAAGCCAGTTCAACCATACGGAGCTTGAAGTCATTCGAATAATGCTTACGTGGTTCTTTTCGCCAGGATTGGGTTTCCATACTTAGATGTCCGTCTGTAACAGGTGGGCGTCTAAGTTACCAGCACTGGCTTAATGTCTACATACGGCGCTGGCTTTACGCTTACGCATAACCGGCGTAAACCTCACTCTATAGTATCGCTCTTTCTCCCGATTTCCGGGCCAGAGGAGCCGGACAGACTGAAACTCTGACGGTGGAATAATCATGCGTTGTGGTGTGGCAATAAGACGATTTTTATTCAGGGCATCACCGTCCATTTTTTGAGGGACAAGCTCCTGCTCCCCTCCCTGACCGTCGAGCCTGATTTCAAGAATATCCACCCTGACGAAAGCGGTGCTGTCGCCGGAGTTATACACTTTTTTTACCAGGTTGTTTTCACCCGGCATCAGTAAATCATACATGCTGCCGATACCAATTGCCGGCGAGGCGATGGCATTAAAAGACAGGCCGCACAATGCAGCCAACATTATTAGTGATGTCGTTTTCATTTAGTGGGCCTGAGTTATGAAATTTAGCGCCTTACTCAATGTGGTTGATGATTCCATCTGTTTATTAATGGCTCTAGCGCATCCTTAGCTTTAGTTCGCTTAGCTTTCTTACACCTAACTTTGCTTTAGCACTTCTACGCCAATGATAAATCGTCTTGGGCTCCAACCCCATTAGCCTACCAATGCGGTGAATGCTTACTCCCTTTAGCGAGAGATCTATTATTACCGCTTCCTTTATAGATAGAACCTTCTGGTTAGGAAAGGAAACTTTTTTTGCCGTGCATCCTAGAAGGATTTTCTGTACCACATGCTCCAAGGAGGCATGTGCACTAAAGACAAATACCATAGGGGCGAATATCTAACCATACAAGCGAGCCAATGGCAGCAACGGGTCCGAAGAAATTATCACGATTTTATTTCCTTCATTCTGTGCAACCAAACTTTCAAAATCAGAGATCAGAATGAAATCAATATTTGATAACTCAAATTCGACAAAAATAATTTTTTCTTCACGGCATCCTTCGGACTTTAGCCTACTCATCACCTCTTGAGCGCCGACGGAAAATAACCCATTCGGGGTCGGGTAGGCCAACGGCATGCCCCTTGCATTTATCATCCATGAACTCCAACTCCTTGCCTAAGGTGGTGGGTAATATATGGTAGTTTCCCTATGTTACAAAACTGTTTATAACGATCAAACTCCGCCACTTTGATAGCTTTAATCTATCAAAATCTTGCATATTATCGCTTTAAACGATCAACATTTTTGTTGATATTTTTTTGAAATGTTATTAGATCAAAGTCTTGCACCTAAAATGTTACAAATACCCTTAAATTTCATAGCGTTTTACACAGAGGTTGAAAAATTAGCTCAATCAAGCTTAAGTATGAACATTAAATTTCCTCACTTATATTCCAGAATGCCTCAACAAATATCCACCCTACTACGGCCAGCAGCCCAGGCATGCGTTAAAGTATGATTCAACCTAGATATAGTCAGTCACAACGGGTATAATCATGGATGGCGTAGGAAATAATAATTTTTAACCAAGCTGAATTGCTCAAAAAGCTTTTCCCATAGCATCAGATTTGATTGTTTTGCAGGACGAGTTTCTTGTAAGTGCTTCTGATGGGTTGCCACAGTCAGTATCGACGTATGGCTTTCGCCTCCTGAACGTCCTGAGGCAATACTTCGGCATGTCACTGCAACAGGGGAGCCTATATTTTTAAGTATGCATGCGCAAGAGTAAGGGGGCGTTGTATGGTTATATCAAATAAGTACACGCAGGCTCAGAGATTTTACATCATAGGCTATCGTACGAGGCGACGCTGGAACTTGTGTAAGGTTATGTAAATCAACTTGTCGAATATATATATTTAGGCAGTCTTGCTTCAAATGTTTCACATACCTTTGCTGTGTTTCCTGATGTGGTAAGTATTTTTATGCAGCTTTAGGTCGTCACCGAAGAAATAATGATGTTGCTACATGAGCTAATTTATTACCATTTCAAATTCAACCTTTTGACCAGTTAGAGTTAACAGTTATGTTATTATTCTGGTTGTGGTAATTATTCGATTAAAACAAAAAGGAGGATTTTTATGTCCGCACTGAACGCCTCTCTTCAGGATTATTTATACCCTAACATCCATGCATTGCTTGTCAATCAGGGCGGTGTCACTCTGCATGAGTCTTATTATTCCGGTGAGGATGTATGTTGGGGAGAACATGCCGGCATTGTCAACTTTAATTCAGCGTCATTGCATGATGTCCGCTCGATTACAAAAAGCATTATTGGCACCCTGTATGGCGTAGCCTTGGGAGAAAAACTTGTTCCCGCGCTGAATAATCCGATAATAGTGACTTACCCGGAATATCGTACGAACGCGGATTACGATGATATCACTATTGAGCACGTATTGAATATGACAGCCGGTATAAATTGGTGTGAAGATTATTCCTACGATGACCCTCGGAATGATGAGATAGCAATGGAGCGTGCCGTCGATCGGTATGATTACATTTTCACCCGCCTTCGGACTGGCCCTGCAGGTGTCACCTGGCGTTATTCCGGAGGCTGCTCAGCGTTGCTGGGAGGCGCAATTTCGCGCATGAGTGGCAAGCCGCTTTCTCGCTATGCGGAACAGGCGTTGTTTGCGCCTCTGGAGATAAATGATGCCGCTTGGTATTCTGGCGCGGACGGGGTTGATTCCGCGGCTTCGGGGCTACGTCTCACAGCAAGAGACTTGTTGAAGGTTGGGCAGTTGATTTTAAACAACGGCCAGTATAAAGGCACGCAACTTGTGCCAGTATCGTGGATTGAGGCGATGCTTAAGCCCAGAATTAAAACAAATGACGACTATTTTTGCGCGTATGGATACCATTGGTTTGCTGGACGTCATTATCATCGCGATAAAAATACATATCTAACATGGCATGCCGCCATTGGAAATGGTGGTCAGTTGCTTTTTATATGTCCGGATCTGCGTGCTGTTGTTGTGATATTTAGTGGTGAATATAATAATGACTGCGTCTGGTTATACATAGAGCGACTGTTGGAGTGTTATATTATTCCCGCTTTGATAAATGGTAAGCGTCGCATTTGAACCGTCTTGACACTTATGCAGAGATGAGGTCGGTTTTCCACGGCAGCAGCTCGCGCACCCGATTCGCCGGCCAGTCCTGGATATGACTGAGCACGTAACGTAGCCACGTCTCCGGCTCCACACCGTTGAGTTTGCACGTTCCGATCAGCGAGTACAGTATTGCAGCACGTTCTCCGCCTGCATGTGACCCGGCGAACAACCAGTTTTTGCGCCCCAGCGCGACACCGCGCAGGGCGTTCTCTGCGATATTGTTGTCGATTTCCGCCCAGCCGTTCTCGCAGTAGAGGGTCAACGCATTCCACTGTTTCAGCAGATAAGCGAACGCCTTCGCTATCTCCGCGTGGCGCGACAGCGTTTTCATCTGTATTTGGGTCCAGTCGTACAGCGATTGCATCCGCGGCAGCGTCTTCGCTTTTCTGACCGACAGCCGCTTCTCCGCCGGGCTGCCGCGTATCTCGGCTTCGATGGCGTACAGCTCACCGATGCGTCTCAGCGCTTCCGTGGTGATGTCGGTCGGCGTGCGGACATGAACGTCGTGGATTTTTCGCCGCGCATGCGCCATGCAGGCGGCTTCCGTGATGCGCCCGTTCTCATACAGCGCGTTGTAGCCCCCATACGCATCGGCCTGCAGGATACCGCTGTACCCGGCCAGGTGCTGCTGCGGATGGATGCCCTTGCGGTCCGGTGAGTACGCGAACCACACCGCCGGCGGCATCACCGAGCCCGCATTGCGATCATCACGCACATATACCCACAGACGGCCGGTGCGGGTCTTGCCACTCCCCGGCGCCTGGACCGGCACCGGGATGTCGTCGGTGTGCACCTTGCCCGGCATCAGCACATACTCCCGCAACAGCTCATACAGCGGCTCCAGCAACTCACTGACCGCGCCGGACCAGCGCCCGAGCGTGGCACGACTCAGCTTCACGCCCTGACGGCGGTAGATTTCCTACTGGCGGTAGTGCGGCGTGTGTTCGGCGAACTTCGCCGTAACGATGCGCGCCAGCAGGCCGGGACCGGCGTAGCTGCGCTCGAGGGGTTTTGAGGGCATCGGCGATTGCACGATGGTGTCGCACCGGCAACAGCTCAGCTTTGGCCGCTGCGTTTCGATGACCTTGAAGGCGTTGCTGATGAGCTCCAGTTGTTCCGAGATATCGCACCCGAGCAGGCTGAGGCCTCCGCCACACGCCGGGCAGGCTCTTTCTTGCGGAGGGAGCTCGCGTGTTTCGCGCAGTACGCTAGCTGGCAAGGGCTTGCGAGCAGAGGACTGCCGCAACGGCTGCGGCAACGCCGGATCATGCTGTTCGCCCAACGTCTCCGCCAGCTCTTCCTGCAGGGCGTTGATGCGTTCTTCCGCTTCGCGTACCTGGAGCTGCGTTTTTTCCCGCAGCTTTTCGGAGCTCTTGCCGAACTGCATGCGTTGCAGTTTGGCAACCAGCGCTTTCAGACGGTTGATTTCGCTGGCATACGCCGCCACCCGTTGCGAGAGCAGTCGATTGTACTCCGCCATTTGGCGAAGCGTGTTTTGCTGCTCCAGCAACTGCGCCCGGAGCCGGGCGTTTTCATCAGGATAGGAAGTGACCATCTCCCTACCTTACAACAGGTTATATCCGCAGGCCAGGCCGTTCCATCCGTTGCCGGTGTTTTCAGTTGATGCCTTCCAGCAGCATCGCCAGCTGGGCCGGTGTCAGATGGATTTTGCCGTTTCTCGCCACCGGCCAGACGAAGCGACCGCGCTCGAGGCGTTTGGTGAACAGACACAGGCCATCGGCGTCGGCCCACAGCACTTTAATCATGTCGCCACGGCGTCCCCGGAAGATAAAGACCTGGCCCGAGAACGGATTGTCACGCAGCGTATTTTGAACCAGTGAAGCCAGTCCATTGAAGCCGTTGCGCATGTCGGTGATGCCGGCCACGATCCAGATGCGACTGCCCGCCGGCAGCGATATCATCGGCGAGCTCCTTTCAACTCACGGATCAGCATGCTCAGCAAGGCAGGACTGAGCGCGCCCCGGAGCCGTAACGTGCCGCCAGGCAGCACCAGTTCACATTCCGCGGCATCGGAGGGTGGTGTTTTATCTGCTTCAGTTATAGGCGGTGGTGATGGCATATCTTCCTGTTCCACCGGCAGCAGGCAGGGCTCAGCAGGAAGGGGCGTGCCGAGGCGCCCCTGCTTGTAAAGGTTGCGCCAGTTGAACAACAGGTTGTCGTTGATGCCATGCTCGCGCGCCAGCCTGGCGGTACTGACGCCAGGCTGCATTGATTGTTCAACCAGCGCCAGCTTGAACGCCAGCGGGAAGTTGGGTCTGCGCCCCCTTCTTTTGGGTTTTGATGGCACGGCCGTTATCGGTGTTTGTCGCGGCGGTGATGCAGGGGACCGGGACCATTTTTTACCGGGATAAGGGGTACGTTCCAGGGTCAGTTCGTTGACGGGCCAACGAACACCGGCCTTGATAGCGCGCTGGAAACAGCTGTTGACCGTTGACCTGGGCAGCCCCAGCTGTTTGGCGATGCGGTTCTGAGACAGCTGTTCCTGATAGTGAAGACGAAAGACCTCAAACAACCATGCCCGTTCACTCATAAAATAATGTCCATTAAACAGATGATGGACATTATTTTCAGGGAAAGCGGGCCGCTCTGACAGACGGTTCAAAAGCGACGCTTACAGGCAAGGCGTGATGGCGAGGTTAACGGCGGGGTGGGCACAAGTCTCTCATTTTGAGGTGAATATTTTTACCGGTGATGCGCACAGGTTATCCCCCAAATTTGTGGATAACGTGCTGGCAGTGGGGGCGGCGCCGGTAGCGGTATTAGGCAGGTTCGAGCGCGATGGTGTGGCAGGCTGACGTGCTGCCCTGCCGGCGCGTACACAGTCAGTACTCGGCCATCACATGCATAAACCGGTCGGCGTCACCGACCACCCGAAACGTGACGGAGTGCAGATGGCGACCGTCCTGGGCAAAGGCGGCGTTCAGCGCCGTTTTTTCGACATAGAACCCGTTATGCTGTGACGGTGGCGGCGCGACGCCGGACTTCCACTCTTTCGCGTCCAGCACATAATTGTCCCAGCCCTGGTCTTTCAGGGTTTCAGAGGCGTAGGTGAATCGGAACAGGTCGGACTGAGCGGCCAGATTGCCGCTGCAGGAGTGCCAGAGGTACTCAAGATGCTGGCGCAGCTGGCCGGCCGGGCCGTGCTTACGACCGCGGTCGAGTAACCACTGGATATCAATCGCCACGCTCCTGGGGAAGCGTTTTTGCTTTTGGGCGGTGGCCAGCCAGCGGATCAGGAACAGGTTTTCGGCATAGGGCGTGCCTGCGATACCGTCCTGGCGCGCCAGCCCCAGCGCTGCCAGGGCGCAGAACGCCAGATGTCTGAGCGCTGAGGTGGTGTTTTCCGGGGAAACAGATGCGGTTTTATCAGTCAATGGCTGGCCTGCCCCTCGACGCAAAGGATTAGTGGCGGATTTGCGCCAGGCCGTCAGCGGTCAGCCCGGTCATTTTCATCACCGCGTCGCGATCGAGGCCATTGGCCAGCATGGCACGGGCAATTTTAAGTGATGCTTCACGCTCACCTTTTTCAATACCGCGCTGTTCACCCAACTGGATACCTTTCTGGATACCCTGTTCGATTCCCTTCTCGATACCTTTTTGTTCAAGCTGTTGTGCGATGGTCATTAGTTCCTCCTCGTGTTGCGGAACCCGCAGGGCCAGTTCGCGGACAAATGCCTCTGCATTCGCCGATTCACCGGCCTGGATAATGTAGTGTATCAGCGAAATCACCTGTGGCGAAGAGAGATAGCCGGCCAGCAGAATGGCGGACAGTCTGTCGGTCAGCTCGGCCAGGTCGCGTTGGCGAATATGTTTCTGCAACAGGGTCAGTGCGGCCATGCTGCGGTGGCCCATAATCTCTTCGTCGGGAATGACCGTCACATCAACCAGCGGAAAATCGCCGGTGTACAGT
>Ga0153999_1000937_pt1 | contig 12102 bp, 12 predicted proteins | sample TSNC083MetaG_FD_104675 | JGI IMG/M metagenome (GOLD analysis project Ga0153999, IMG submission 104675) | Attine ant fungus gardens microbial communities from North Carolina, USA - TSNC083 MetaG | ecosystem: Host-associated > Fungi > Mycelium > Unclassified | place: USA: North Carolina, Lumber... | reverse complement strand
TAAGCTGATGGCCAGTTCCTTGGCATTCAGATATTCTTTTTCCGCACCGTCTAAGTCATCCATCTCTTCCAGCGATGCTCCCATAGCCATACTGTCATCAATGGCGATATACTTTTCCACTTTTTCAAGCTTTTGTTCCACATAGTCACTGCCGATGTTATCGGCGTAACGCATCCGCTTCTGTGCCTTCTGATAGGATTCCTTGGCACTTTCAAAGTTCTCCTCATCATAGCTGTCATCCCCCTGGATAATCGCATCCAGAACCAGCATATATTCGTTCAGCCGGGCGATCATATCTTTATCCTTTACCTTCTCAGCGGCTTCCAGTGCCAGTTCACATTCTTCTTTGGCACGGACGAAATTGGAATCGATCATGTATTCCACCGTATTGCTGTAACGGCTGTTCAACTCCTCTGTATACTTGGCTTTTCGTTTACTCAAGAATACCGCCAGAACAATAATTACGATGATGATCACCGCTACTATCACACTGATCAGGATTATCCGCTTGATCTTCCGCCGGCGGTTGGGATCCTCAAAGATCTGATCGACAAAAATCGCCGCCATGGTATAATTGTCCAGTTCATCCGGCTGCTTTGACAACACCATATCCTCGACATTGTTGAGCAGCGCCGCGGGATCATCCGTGGCGTCGGAAACCGCATCATCTAACTCGGCGGTGCCCAGATTTTCCCAGATGCCTTTGGTATAAAGAGCGATAATATCCCCCGCCGCCAGCTTGATCTTTTTCGAGATAAACGGCTGAAAGTTGACATGTCCCAGACAGGTATAGAGATTGTTTCGATGCTGGTGTCTTTCCACCGCATTGCGCGGAATCTTATCCCGATCGGCCAGATCCTGGCTCAGCGACATGTCGGAGGAGAAGCTCTTAAGCTTGCCCTCATGGTACAGGCGGAGCCTGGTATTTCCGGCATGGCCGTACCGCATACTGTTATAATTGGTTACGACAACCGTGACCGAAGCTTTCTCGCGCTCATAAGTATTGCGCCGCCGCAGTTTATTATTGGCGTATTCCAGGTAGCGCTGAAGCGCTTTTTTAGACATCGAAGGCTCTTCCTGGAACTTGGTGATAATATATTCAACTGCCGCTCTGGCACTTACCGAATCGACAAAATTGGAAATCCCGTCGGCAATCGCATAACACGCATAATCGTCTAATTCAACATATGCAAAATAGTCATTGTTACGTAGTTCGTTCCCCTCTTCTGATATAAACCCCGTTTTGAATGTACTGTTTTCTCTTCGCATCTGTTTTTCCTATTTTCTATAATTTCGGTTTTATATCTTCCTTTCTAAAATCACCACACTGCCGTTGTCTTTTTCCGCCATTTCACTTTTGTTTATGAGCTCTACCATTGAATACGCTTTTTCCTGACAAGAACCTTTGACCGACAGGCACTCTTCTAACTGCCTCCACGACAGGGTTTCGTATATACCATCGCTCATCAGTATGATGTAATCCTGTTTCTTCAGTCTGACCGGCTCGTCAAAATATTCTATATCCTGAAAAGAATCCTGCCCGACGTAGTTATACAGACGATGTTCTTCCAGCAGACTGATGGCATCTTCGCGGGTCAGCCGCCCCTGGTTGTAGCGCTCCTGCGCCAGCCGGTCAACGGTATGTCCGGCGGTGACCGGAATCAGATCACCATCGCGGAAGATGGCAATCTTTACATTTCCCACGGTTGCATAATAAAGCTTATCACCCTGCACCAACGCCACTGCTGCCGATGCCGCCCCCCGGCTCTCTTCCACAGCGTTCAGGATATTGCGGTTAGCCGCAAAGAAGGCTTTATTAAAATAATAATTGGGATTGTCAAAGGAATTATAGCTTTGAAATAGCTTTTGGAAGGTTTCTACTGCAATCCGTGCAGCGATCTTACCGCCAAACTGTCTTCCCATCCCATCGGCCAGAACCGCCAGCACGCCCTCGCCGCTTAGCTCCACCGCGTAACAATCTTCCTGCAGTTCCCGGTCACCGATCGTCATACTCATACCGGTGTCGTAACCGCCTGCATACCGCCCCTCCCGACGCATCGTTATCCGCCAGGCCAGCAGAATGCCAATACATATCACCATACATATTATGATCCCATGAGGTATCTCCATATTGTCCTCCGCTTTCGTACTGCTATTCCCACATAAAATGCTCGCCGCAGAACGGCACAAACAAAAACTTGCTGTCACCCATTTCAATCAGGTCATAGGGATTTAACTGCTGCGGTATGTAGGCCGCCACTTCGTTTAAATACACCAGTCCGTTGCTATCCCCCGGCAACAGAACGGTTTCCTTCTTTTTGGGATCAAATACGATCACCGCATGATTCTTGCGGGCGATCTTATTATCGCCGAGAATCTGGATATCCATATCATCGGAACGGCCGATGAAGTTTTTGCCGCTGACCACCTTATAATCTTTACCCTGACGCGGACCCGAGATGCAGACGATCCATCCGCATACCGGTTTTACCTCTTCCATAAACAAGAGTTCTTCCACCTGCTCCTGGGTATTTTCTTTCTGCCCGGTTTCCTGCCGTTCTAAAGTCGCTGTTTCGATCCCGCAATATGGGCACACGGTTCCATATCTTCTGGATGAGAAAATATGACCGTTCTGACATCGAATTAAATTACTCATCTCATTTCCTCCTACTGAACTGCCAGTCTTGTTAACCCGATAAAAATCACATCCCCAAAATCTATCTTACAAGGCTGTCCTGACGTCAAAGCATATTTCTTACCGTCAGCCGCCTTTTGTATGCTAATTCCATTCGTACTTCCGACATCTTCGATATACCAGTCCGCATCACAGTAATTCAGCACTGCATGTTCCGGTTCGATCATGCCGGCATATTTCACTTGATTTAAATTAATATCGACGCTGTGCTTGCCCCAGTCTTTCCCAATGACTAAGGATACCCGGCCGAATATATCCCAATTCGCCAGCTCCGTGTCTTCTTCACTTAACAGCACCAATTGAGTAATCAGTCCTTTTTTGGTTTTCCTGCCCGCCGCCAGCTCCTGCCGCAGATCACTGACAAAACAAACTGCCAGGCTCACACCACAGACGGCTGCAATTGCAATAACCGCAAATTTCACCCGGCTTTGCTCGATATAATAATAAGCCAATACGGCAACTGCTGCGCAGAATCCAGTAATGATCAAATCTAATGTACTTTTATTTCCCATAAGCGTCTTTTCCCTATTTCATTTTCATATAGTGTTCGAACATCTTTGAGACATTCTTCGGATCAAAGTCGGGCCTCTTTCCCGATGTCTTCGCCTTCTTGCCTGGCGATGGCGGTACCGGATCTTTTCCTGCGGCATCATAATTTTTTCTTGCCTCTTCATCCGATAACACTTTATATGCTTCGGTAACCTCCCGAAACTTCTGTTCCGCCTGCGGATTGTCCCGGTTCAAATCCGGATGATAGCGTTTTGCCAGCTTCCGGTACGCATTTTTTATCTCCTGACCGGAAGCACGCCGGTCAACACCTAATATCTGATAGTAATCCATATATTTTCTCCCAAGAAACGGGCTGCTGCCAGATTCCTCTGTATGTATCTGCCGCAGCCCGAAAAGCAAAGCTATTCTGCTGAATAACCGCCTTCAACGACAATGTCGCTGATCTTATCTTTCTTCTGTTTAATTAACAGGGTATACGTTCCGGTACCCTCAACATCGCCAAAATCCTCTTCATAATCGATTACGAATGCATTGGGGAATACATACTTACGGTTCAGCACGCCGCCGGCGATCCGCTGTACCGTCACACTGCGATAGCAGTCTGCACTCTCTGCCGGGATAGCCGACCATTCAGCAAACGCTTTGGTTCCGTCTGCCTCACCACCATTTACAGCAGCAAGAATCCGGCCCTTGATGATTATGGTCGAGCCCATGTCTTTCGTTCTGGCATTTGAATCAGCCGGAATATCAGTGCTCATTTCCACACTTGTAATGCAGTCTCCCTTAATTTCAAATGATTCAACTCCATCTACGTTTAATATAAACATACATCAATCCTCCTATTCTTGTGTATAGCCGCCTTCGACAGCTACCTTGGTGTTAAGATCCTTCTTTTGCTTCATGCTGAGGTAGAATAAACCGACCCCTTCGTCGTCATTCATGTGTTCGGTATAACCTACCACGAATGCGTTTGGCAGTGTAATCTTACGGATCACCTGCCCGGCTGCGATTACTTCAATCTCAACATTGCGGTAGCAGTCCGCCCGGTCCGAAGGTACCTGTGACCATTTCGCTAATTCAAGGGTGTCGTCACCTCCGCTGATGATATCGAAAATCAGTTTCCCTTCCACTTTCAGATCGATTCCAAAGTCTGTTGCTCTGGCATTTGAGTCTTCAGGTGAGTTGCTGTCAAAGAGTACTTTGGTAATATACCTCTCATCTAAGGACACTGTTGTTCCACCACCTGATACATTAAGTCTAAATCCCATTTTGTTTCCTCCTTTTTATTTTAACTTCTTTTATTTGCAGTCTGATAGGTAAAAACCTACAGACACCAAACCATTTTTAAGTGTTACATTACCCGGCTAGTTGAGTTGACGCGGTTAATCTCTACTTCCAGATTCTTAACATCGCCATTAAATGTGATATCAAGACCGCAGAATCCATTCTCTTCATCAATAGAATAGCTGATATCATCACCCACACCGATTACCGCATTGACCGCCTCGCGCTCTGATAACCACTGGCTCTTCTGGCTCCGTGGATTGCTGGAGAAGAACTTAACGATGCTTTCCTGTTTAAAATCACCGGTGGCATGCCGCATAATCCGTTCAATGTACGTTGTTACCTGGGTCTTATAGATCGGCTCATATGTAGTGCCGTCGGTCATCAGACTGCGGGCTTTATAAACCATGATGTTATTGATACTGTTATCACCGTACAGTGCATTTTCTGACGAAAATACGAAGCCGAAGCCCTTGCGGTTGATCTGATCCTTAATATTATTGGTAAACCCGGTGATCTCCTTTGCCATGGTGGTATAAACCCGCAGCGGATGATCTCCTGATTCGATGTCAAACCGAACCCCCGGCGTTTCATCGGCAATGTCTTTTTTGAAAACCTGCTTTAAGTATTCCGGAGACTGATATGCGGCAACTAGGCCGGCTGCTACATATGCTCCACCGATATATACGCCGTCGATCCAGAGTTTCATGATATCTTCTCTTTCCTTCGATAACTCAGCTGCATCATTCTCATTAACCAGCATCAGACTGTCCAGAACCACTCCCGATTTATCCTTAGGAATGACCGTGAAATTCGGCATACAGGGGATCGCATATTCACTGAATTCCTTACCGGTCAGCGAACTGCAGCGGTCTTCCATGCTCTCAATGCCTTCTGTTGCCATATAATTGAACGTGGTTTTTTCTCCAGACTCATAACTGAAGAAGCACTGTACCGCATAGTCTTTGAATACTTCCAGAATGCGGGTCAGGGATTCCACACTGTTGACGTCCTGTTTCTCGGTATCCTCATTGCCTTTGAAACGCTCCCTGGTCAATTTCTTGACCTTACTGTTCTGGTCCAGCGATATAGACGGCACAACCGAATACCAGATGGTGTTAGTGAAATCATTCTTGGCATTCACCGTATTCAGATAAGCGATCAATCTGGTGATGCTGGTACTTCTGGTCAGCAAATCAGGCGTTACGTTGGCAATCAGCATGGTCGGCTTCATCCCTTTGATCTTCTTGGGGTATTGTTCAAAATACGACCATACCCCAAGGATCTTTTCGATCAGCGGTTTTACCGTCTGAACGAAGTCATCTTTGGCCTCTTTGTAAAACTCCAGGTACGAGTTATAATTCGCTACTTCTTTTGAGGTGTCCACCTTGCTGTCCATGGTCGAGGCCAATGGGCAGAATGTTCTGGCAACCAGTGCTTTGACATAATCATTCCCCTCTTCATTGAGCGCTTCATAATCTTCTTCAATCGCCGCAATCAGCCCCGTATTAACCTGATCGTCCACCACTGCAAGAGCAGTCTGATCGGTGTCTTTGGGTGCTTCCAGCACTTTCAGTTCACCGCTCTCATCCATGCTCAGTACACCCAGAGCCAACGGTTCGGAACTAGCCTCTCCTTCCCCGGTGCCAAGCAGCAAACGGGTCTTAATATCTTCAATCGCCAGCGGCAGCATCGCCATCACATTATTATAATTGTTACTGGCTTCTTCAAACATGACATTGAGCTTATCGGCCACATCCAATTTATGCGGATCGCCTTCTTCCAATTTGACATATTCGCCATACACATACTGCAATTCCTTCCGGTTCTGACGGATATCGTCCATCACCTTCTTCGGTGATAACAGGGATGTTAATTTTTCAAAATTAAAGTCTACATTGATGATTCCCTGCGAACGCTTTGTCTCTACCAGCGTCATCAGCATCTTGAGAAAATCGTTCTGCCGGTTCAGATGGATCTCACTTAGCATATCCGCCGGAATGCCCTCCGGCTTATTCATCGTGTATGCCACCTTTTGGTTGTTGGCATTGAAATAGGAATACACCACCGGATCAAATTTATCGAGAAATTCGTCAAAATTATGAACCAGCAGTTTCTCGTTGATCTCTCTGACCTTGTCGTCATTTAAGCTGTCCACGCCGCGGACATCGCCGACGATAGTCAAAAGATCCAGCTTCTCCGGATTGATTTCCTCCACTAACAGGGTGCGGTTTGTTTGTTTGATTACACTCATACTTACTTCCTACCTTTCACTTGGTTTTATATTGTTATAATGTATTTCCAACTCTATATCATTGCGTTCAAAGATAACGGTTATCTTGTCATGGTAATACAGCGGATACTTCTCGCCTTCCAGCAGCAGTGACCGGTTTTTCAGAATCGTGGCGGTACTATAGCTGCACAGGATCAATTCCTTTTCCTTCCCCGGATAAAACAGAACATTTTTGCTGGCCTGCAGAGGAAAATCAATGTTACATACCGCCAGTATTTCTTCCAGCGTTAATATTTCCTTGGGGTCACGCCCTAAAAGCTTGATACTCTGGGGGGGAATGTCTTCCTCACCCGGCGCCCGGATGATATAGATGCGCAGCTTGCCGTGATAACTTTGCTGACTTCCCGGCAGCACGATTGGCTTTTTCGGCAGCGGCTGTTCGATATTTTCCGGTTCTTCCGGAAAGTACTGTTTTCGCCTTTCTTCCGCCTGCTTTTGCTTATTCTGTTTCCAAAAATGCATTGATATAATCACCAGGCAAAGTGCTGCTAACACAGCTAACACAATATACAGGACGGTAAATGATATCCGATCCTTAAGCGGTATGGAAACCGATAACGGCTGCTCCAGATGATAAACTGCATATCCGCTTTCCAGTTCAACTGTCAATACCACTTTATTCTCTCCCTGCAGGTCGACCTCCCATCGGCCATCCGTATATTCTTCTTCACAAACCACACCATTGATCAGCAATTGGAGTTTTGTTAATTCACTTCCCTGGGGCATCTTAAATTGCTCATCTTCATCATTAACCAGAGAAACGTTCATTTCGGTGCATTTCTTTTCCTGTGAGTAAACGGTGGCCGCCTTGATATTCAAATTATATTCCGCCGTAAAAGCCGCCGCTATGTTCCCGGCATACTCCCCGGCAAACTGAATGGTTACTTTTGCCTCTTCCGGATGTTCGATGTGAAATATAGCCGCACTGCCTTCCCCGACTCCCTGCACTTCGGTGCTGCCACAGGTTACCGTCATTTCCGGTAAAACACTGCTGCCGACCAGCAGAAGGCTGACTTGATGCATCACCTCATCAGGTAATTGATAGACAACTTGCACAGACTGCGCCTCAGCTGCTTCCAGTGTCTGATATGTCTGCCCCAGTACCGTTTGCCCCTGTTCAGCAAAATGGTTGAACAGTGTCTGGCAAAGTGCCGCCGGGTCGGCCGATTCGATGATCTTACCGCCGGCCACTTCCGCTGCACCATAGATATTGGCTCCCTGATGCAGTTCGGTGCCCAGTGCCAGGATATCAATCGTAATCCCCTTTTCTTTTGCTTCCTGAGCCGCATTGTTAAGCTGATCTACGGACACTTGCAGCTGATTACCGGGCAGATCTATTTCACCATCGGATATCATCAGAATACGGCGTGAAGTCCCGGCTTCGCCGGTAAATAGTGAAACCGCTTTTGAAAGTCCGCTGCCGGCATTTGTGTAACCGCTATAACCGACCACCTCTACCGCTGCCCGCAGCACCTCCCGGTCGGCGGTCGGAGGGCAAAATGAAATCAACTCTTTCTGGTAGGCGACAAACCCCACCTGGGTATCCTCCGGCAGCATCGCTGCTATGGCCATAATGTTTTGCTTAACATGATTGTCCGGATCAATGCTGTCCATCGACTTACTGCAGTCGAGGACAACGATAAGCTGGTCAGATGTTTTTTCATCCTCATCTGCATATACATGCGGCGCACTCATAATCATCAAAAATACCGCCAACACACCTGCTATGATTTTTTTTACTGCCATGTTATTTGCTCCAATCCCATTCCTACGGCTCTGCGCCGCAGTAAACTCTCGCTTAGATCCTTCCGGATATGCGTCTCATTCTTACCGCCGCCAATCCACTGATACAGCACCTGTTCCTTCTGCCGGTCTTTTTCACTCACCTGTTCCAATATCGGCAATTGATAAATAAAATTATAATGATTCAGATAGTCTAAAAGTACCACCGCCCGATAAGGTATTGACTGGTCATACGCACGCACCACTTCCGCAAATTCCCTCGAAACCATTAAAAAGGGCTGCATCAGCATGTCAGCAAATACCGTTTCTTCATCCGAACTGATTTCAATAATGCTGCATTCCGGTATCCGGGAATACAATCTCCGGTTTAAATATCTGGGATTGATAATGTCATACCAATTTTTCAGGTATGGATATTGATTACGCTCCATTTCTTTGAGCTGATAATACTCCATCACTCACTCGCCTCCTGGTATAAAACCTCGGCTGCTTCCATGCCTTCACCGAACAGCACCGTAAAACTCTGACCTTTGGGCAGGGTTTTAAAAGAACCCATCTCAAGAACACTGGGCACTGTTTCACTGACAAAATCGCGGGCGGCGGCATGATAGTTCCAAATATGCTCATCCGCCACCACATCTATTTCATACCCCTGAAGACGTGGGATTTCTTCATTTAACTTCATTTCGATCCATTCCATGTCATCATCAAAATGATTCAGGAGCCATCCGGCATCCCACGTTCCGCCGGCAGGCTCTTCCTCCAGATAAAGCTGGTCGGTATGTAAACCAATGTCCAAATCATGGGTTTTAAGCAGCCGACTGGAATTGGTCGGCAAGATTACCAGATTGGAATAGGTTATGTCATCCTGCGGAGCACTTTCCAGCACCTCACCAACCGCTTCGCAAAACGCTGCCTGATACGCTGCACCATTGTTCTTGTAATCCTCTTCAATCAACTTCCGGCTGGCCGCAAACCGTTCTTCCATCAGTGGCTTGGCAATAGCCGCAATCTCCGGAAGCCGGTTTCTTCGCCCTGTTTGCGTTGAAAACGCTGCCTGCGGATTCTGAAGACGACTGTAGAAATTCCCTTCCGGCTCCTTAACCCGCTTTGCGATATCCACCTTTACCCCCGCCGTACCGCTTTCGGCTTTTAAACCGGCGATTCCATCAATCGTCGGGTTTTTTCCAACACCACCAATTTTTTCCCGTTTACTCATAACTCTTCTCCTTACCTATTGGATCCGAAACTCACCGCCGGAAAAAACGATATTGCTGTCCAGTTGTATACCGGTCCCCCCCTGCGATAGCTTCACCCCCGAGCTTCCGGCTACTGATAAAGACCCACCCTGACTGGCAAGGGTTACATTGTTCCCGGCACTGATGTTGACATCTTTATCGCTCACCACATTGATTCCCTGGCCATCTTTGAGAGAAATGCTCATTCCTTTATTATTGGTCATCACAATCGAATCGGGCGTAAACAGCACTTCCTTGCCATATTTGGTCTTTAATGACTTGAGGTTGGGCTCCTGCCGGTCCGCCGCTCCGGCCTCAAGATGCACCGCACTGATTACATGCGCCTCCTCTTCCCGAAATACCGGCAGGTTCAACCGGATTGCATCGCCGACCTCCGGCATACAGTACCATCCGGTTCCATCAGGAGATGAATAAACCGTTGAGTAGGGGAACCACTTCGTATAGTTCTGATTCTTATTTTCATCACCATAGATATTCACCTGAACCTTATCTGCTTTCACTTTCGTAATCCAGCCATCCAATGAACTCCCAGCGATCTCTTCATTCCAGCAGGCATTGACAAACATATTGCCGGCGGTTGCCATGGTGTATGTATGAAGCAGTTCTCCTTTTTCGTAAACCGATTCTGCCTGGACGATAAAAAGACTTTGTCCCTGAAAGGACAGGTTTTCGCCAATCTGATATAATTCACGGCTATTTATCACAAATTGTATTCTATTTTGTGTTTCCAATACACCCTGAGCATTTCTGACTGCTCCGGTTCGGCGCTGAATTGTATATGGAAATTCATTGGGTAAACGTCTCTGCCCGCGATTGGGAAGCCCTACAAAATATTGAACTCCATCTGTCAGATGCGATGGAATCAAGTATCCGCCCTGCCGCCCGGCCATCCTTTTAAGGAACTGCCAATCGCTCTCACGATATTGAATAATAAAATTGCTAATCTTATCGTTATTGGAAAGATTGTAGTTTACTTTTGACTTTGCATAAGTCTTAGTTAGCTGTTCAAAAATGTTCTGATAGGTTAGATTCTGGTTCTGAAAGGTTCGCAGATGATAACTACGATCCATCAATATCGTTCCGCTGAATAGCTCTAGTTTCAACACTGTATCATGACCTTTTCGCACCATCGCAAAAGCGGTTACAATGCCGACAAAAACAATCTGTTCTCCTCCTTCACTATCGATCGCATAAATTCTTGTCCATGATTCTTTGACCAGCGTACTTAGATATTCTTCCTGATAATCACAGCTGACCTTACCACATACTTTAGCCCGGCTGTGCTCATTTGCCTGATGACAGATCGACAGGCTGTCAATGCTGATGAAATCAAATGCTTCGACCTCGACTCTGTACTCCTTCATTTTGTTCTCTCACTTTCTTATTTATTGAATTAATCATCATCCGGATAACCGGCATCCATTCGTCATATAATTCAAACCTGCACTGAAATGTACCAAAATATATATCCTGCTCATCCATAGTCCAGAAACTTTCATTGTAAACCGTATCATCCACAGCCAGACTTTTATAACTGACCCGGTATATATCACGGTCATTCACATTCATTTGCTCTTGTTCATAGATCACCGCTCCTCTGATCTCTTCCCGGATTGTCTCAATCATCTGACTCTGATATTGTACCGCCTGGTCTTTGGCAGCTTCATGCTTGATTTTCTGTAAAACCAAAAACAGGCTGTGATTTGTATTTGTATATACCTCCGATTCTTCCGTTATGATTGTATAAATCTTATTACGCAATTCCTTAGCCGTTTGCGAAAAATCTTTGGGCAGCTGCATAACGTATTTCTCATCATATATATTGCTTAAAATCAGTTCTACAGTGGTGTCACCAACATACCAAATGGAAGCAGCTTCGGAAATGGCTTTTTCTTTTCGATATAGCTTTCGCTGTTCGACAATCCACAGATCAAGAAAGTCAACCTTATCATTCGTCATATAATGACATCCTCCATTTTTAAGTATTAGTATAACAGAAATAAAAATTTAAAAAAATTGGGTTTCGTTACTAATTCGCGATTATTTTTCGCAAAAATCGTTAGTTTTTATTGCTTTTTGTTGGTTTTTATTATTAATTGTCTATTTTTGGGTAATAATGTTATGTTTTATCTTAGGGGTTATTTGTCGAAATAATAGAAGTTAATAATTACACGGAAGTGGTGCTTATGATCTAATATTACCCGATTTACGAGAATTAGTCTTGCAACTTAGAAACTTATCGTTTAAAATGGAGGTATATTATTTGAGCTATCAAAACAAGAAAACATTGAAGGATTTACATTTGACCGAGCGTTTCC
>Ga0153999_1000936_pt1 | contig 12103 bp, 10 predicted proteins | sample TSNC083MetaG_FD_104675 | JGI IMG/M metagenome (GOLD analysis project Ga0153999, IMG submission 104675) | Attine ant fungus gardens microbial communities from North Carolina, USA - TSNC083 MetaG | ecosystem: Host-associated > Fungi > Mycelium > Unclassified | place: USA: North Carolina, Lumber... | reverse complement strand
CCTCTGAAAAAAATGAAATTGTTCGTCGCATCATAAAGGAATGTATTTGGGACGGAGAAACACTTTCGCTTGTCTTATAAGTCACCTTTTTATTTTGCGTCCGTCTGGCCGCATGCGCAAGGATGCCCGGATCAAATCGCTGATTTCAATCGCATCCTCCCCCTCGGCATTGGCATTTCTGGTTTCCAGGCGGACAAGATTGGCGATCTGACGGATCTGAAGCTCTGCCGAATCTTCAATCGTGATCACCCGCTCGGATGCGGGAATAAAACCGGACATAGCATTTAAAAATGAAGTTTTTCCCGTCCCCGTGCCGCCGCTGATAAACAAGTTATATCCGGCTTTTACAAGCTGTTTTAAAAAATCCGCGGCCTCCCGGTTCAGGGAGCCAAGTTCGATTAAGCGCCTCACATCAATCGGCTCGGGAAACTTTCTGATCGTCACAACCGGACCGTTAAGTGCCGCCGGAGGCAGAACCACATGGACTCTGGAGCCATCTGGCAGCCGGGCATCGGCAATTGGGTTTGAAACATTTACCGTCCGGTTAATCCGGCTGACAATCTGCTGGATCATATCCTCCAACTGTTCGACCTGTTCAAAGCCATGTTCCCAACGGCTGACAACACCTTTTTTTTCAATAAATATATGATCTTTGCCGTTAACCATAATCTCTGTTATCTCCGGGTTGTCAACCAGCTCCTGTAAAATATCCAACCGCCTGAAGCCGTCAAACAGCCGCCTTTTCAGCTCCAGCCGCCGCCAAAGCGGCAGATATTCCTGCTGCGCGGCTTCCTGCAGCGCTTCGTCAATGAGGGAATGCAGCTGCTCATCTCCCATCTGGCCGCAGTCATGGAGCTGCTCTCTAAGCCTGACCTGCAGGCGTTTTTGCAGGCTGTCCTCCAACCCTGCCGTCATTGCACCGCCCCTGCCTTCAGGAGCCGGCGGACATAGTCTCCAGTTTCCCCCCACAACAGCCGCTCCAAAACCGCATTCGGCTGAGTTTGCTGCTGCTCCGGGATGGTTATTAACTCCATCTGTTCCCACAAATTGCCCCGGCCGGAATATTCCAGATACTGCTGCCATTCCTTAAGCTTTGCCTGCGATATATAGTCATCGAGAACCGGAATATAGAGACGGCTGCACAGGGAAAAGATCTGTTCCACGCCTTTTCCAAACTGGGCAAAATCCACAATTACAGTATCATACCCGCCATGCTGTCCCAGATACTTAAAAATCTGTCCCAGTTCATCGGTATCCAGCTGCGCCAGATCCTCTCCATAGGCCGCCGGCGGAACGTAATCCAGCTCCTCAAGACTGTAAACGTAAGCGCTCAGATCAAAACCGCCCTCCTTTCTTTGCCTGAAGTAATAAATTAAATCTGATAAACAGGTCTTATGTTCCCTGCCTGTCAACTGGGAAAATCCCGAATTTTCTTCCAGGCTGACATATAAAACCCGTCCTTCTTCTGCCAGAATCCGCCCCAGCGTCAGGCAAAAGCCGGTCTTTCCGCAGCGGTTCACCGGAGAATATACCCCAATTACATAGCTGCCCGCTCCGCCCAGCGTCTCCGGGCACTCTTTAGTCAGATTCTGGTAACACATCATCACCTCCCTGAGGACATTGTCAGCCGACTGATACTGATACACAGCCGGGATATCCTTGCATTGGCAGTACCGGTCTTTAACCAGCCGGACTGTCTGCACCGCCTGAATGCCGGCCAACGCTTCCGCACCGATACCAGATCCCGCCAGCAAAAGCTCTACCTGCTGCTGCCCGGCATAAGCCTTAAGATGCTTGGTGCAGGTAAACGCCACCGCCGTAAACGGACACTGCGTCCGGCGGTTGATAAATTCTGCAAATTTATCAGCATAGCAGGGGTCGTCATCATAAATTGCCATGATCCGCTTCATCTAAGCTCCTTTCCTGATTCATCACGGCCAGATAAAAAGCTGAAAGACAAGGGCGCCTGCCGCCATCCATGCCGCCAGCGGGATCGTTTTTCCCATGTCGTTATACTCCGGCTGATAATATGCTGTTGTTTCTCCCGTTAGGAATATGTGCCTGAGATAGGCGCGTAAATGATTAAGACGAGCCCAAAGGCTCTGTTTATGCTTTTGAAAGCATAAAAACCAGATAATTCCGGCAAGCATCCCAAACCCGATTGCCGTTAATCCTTCATAAAAGCCAAGAAAGCCTGCTAAAACAGCCATCAGCTTCCCATCGCCGCCGCCCAGCAATCCCATCCGGAACAGGAAAAAAGCCGGAATCAGCATCGCCGCAGCAGCAGTCAAAAAATCCGTTCCCCGCAGCAGCAGACCTGCCAGTGAACCCAAAAGCAGCCAGTGGTTCTTCACCGTGCGGGATTTCACATCCGACCACACACAAACCGGCAGCAGAATGCATAAAATCATTCGTTCTACAAAATCACCCCTTTTCATTTATATTTTCTTGTTTGAAAAGCTGGCCGAAACGGCCGGATGTCCCTGGTTTAAGGACAAATATTGAATCAGACTGCCCGGAACAGGCAGTGACTGTTTTTATATTATGCATACTTTTATCCCCGTTGTCAAGTCTATTTTTTTATTCTATACCGTTCAGCCAGGCCATTCATAATTTGGCGAAATCAGCAGAATAGACGGCTGTGCTTTTCATTGACACGGGCATAGCCGGATGATAAAATATATTCAGAATGACATTTTTTTTCAGATTCCGTATAACTTCCCATATTCAGCGGATAATAACAGTATCAAATATCAGGAGATGAGGAATATGGCAATCTGGAAAAAAAAGAAGGTATCTTATGAGCATCTTCCGGATCTGAATGATCTGGAGCTCAGGGCGGAAATTAACCGGACAAAAAACACCATTGATGCCGCACACAACCATTTTGAACAGGTGGTTGACCCGACTTTAATTGACTGCTGCATCTACGAACTAAACGCGGCGCAGCTCAAATATCAGTTTTTGCTCCGCAGATTCAAACTGCTGGAAGAAATTTTATAAACACATCCGGAGGGCTTTCCTTATGAATAAATGGTACGAGCAGGCTGTTTTTTATCACATGTATCCGTTGGGTATGACCGGGGCACCCATGCAGAATGCAGACGAAGCCGTCATCAATCGGTTTCAGGAGCTGGAGCAGTGGATTCCCCATATTCGGGATTTAGGCTGCACCGCCATCTACATCGGGCCGCTCTTTGAGTCTTCCTCGCATGGCTATGATACCCGGGACTATCAGCTGGTTGACCGCCGGCTGGGCACAAATGAAAGCTTTGCCCGTTTTTTGACGCGGTGTCACGAATCGGGTATCCGGATTGTGGTTGACGGCGTCTTTAACCATACCGGCCGCGAATTCTTTGCTTTTCAGGATATTGTGCATAACGGTCCGGCTTCTGCTTACTGCGGGTGGTACCGCGGTCTTAATTTTTCCGGCCGGAGCCCGCTGGGAGACCCTTTCAGCTATGAGGCGTGGCAGGGTCATTTTCAGCTGCCCTGCCTGAACCTTAAAAATCCCGACGTCAAAGCTTATTTGTATGATGTAATCCGTTTCTGGATATCGGCCTTTGATATTGACGGAATTCGGCTTGACTGCGCTAATGTACTGGACTTTGGTTTCATGGAAGAACTGCGGATGAAAACGGAATCAATGAAAGAGGACTTCTGGCTGATGGGCGAAGTCATCCACGGCGACTACAGCCGCTGGACCGATTCCCATATGCTTCATTCCGTAACCAATTATGAGTTACATAAGAGCCTCTATTCCGGGCTGAACGATCATAACTTTTTTGAAATCGCCCATAACGTTAAAAGACTGGAGTCTATCGGTACCAGGCTGTATACCTTTCTGGATAACCATGATGAGAACCGTATCGCCAGCAAGCTAAGGGACAAGGCACATCTGCCGCTGGCTTACCTGCTTTTGCTGACGCTGCCCGGCATTCCATCCATCTATTACGGTGGGGAATGGGGTCTGGAAGGAATGCGGAAAAAGGACAGTGATGCGGCGCTGCGCCCGTACATACCGGCGGATGAGATCAAACAGTCAGCCAATGACCTGACCGGTTATATCAGCAAGCTGACAGCAATCCGTACCAGCAACCCGGAATTTTTCGGCGGCCGTTATCAGGAACTGCTGCTGACTAACCGCCAGTATGCTTTTGCCCGCCTTACGGCCGGTTCTTCAGTAATAACTGTCCTCAACAGTGACAGCCGGGCGGCGTTGATAGCAGTACCGGTGCCGGTTACAGCACGGGTGGTACATAATCTGACGGATGATGCCCTCTTACCAGTTCAGGATGGACAGCTTGAACTCACCTTGCCTGGCAACACAGGTATGATATTAAAAATAAGGGAGGATTAATTCATGGCTGAAGCAGGTATCGGATTTATTACTGAAGTTGACCGCTATTTATTTGGCAACGGCACTCATTATGAAATTTATGACAAGCTGGGCGCCCATCATCAGACTCTTATCGGAGCAGACGGGTACTATTTTTCCGTCTGGGCTCCTCATGCGGCTGCTGTCAGTGTTGTCGGGGATTTTAACGGCTGGAACCCGGATGCCAATCCGATGGAATGTTTGGAACAATCTGGAATATATGAAACTTTTATACCTGATCTCGGGGAAGGCGAACTGTATAAATTTGTTATTACCACCCAAACAGGAAAACTGTTATTTAAAGCGGATCCTTACGCCCGGTCTGCGGAGTTTCGTCCCGGAACTGCCTCCATCACCTGCGGCCGCCCCAAATTCAAATGGAGCGACGTTTCCTGGATGACCAGACGTAAGACTGAAAACCCCCGGCAGAAACCTCTGAGTATTTATGAAGTTCATCTGGGTTCCTGGAAAAGGAAAGACCGGGAGGTCAAGGACGGATTTTATACTTATAAAGAGGCGGCTCATGAACTGGCAGAGTATGTGAAATTAATGGGCTATACCCATGTCGAACTGATGGGGATTGCCGAGTATCCCTTTGATGCCTCCTGGGGCTATCAGGTCACCGGATATTATGCCCCGACCTCCCGTTATGGCACATATGAGGAGTTCATGTATTTTGTGAACTATATGCATAAGAAAGGCATTGGTGTTATTCTTGACTGGGTTCCCGCCCATTTCCCGAAAGACGCTCACGGACTGGCCGACTTTGACGGCGAACCGCTCTATGAGTATGCCGATCCGCGCAAAGGTGAACATCAGGACTGGGGTACTAAGGTTTTTGATTACAGCAAGCATGAAGTTGGCAATTTCCTGATTGCCAACGCCCTTTACTGGATCAACAGCTTCCATATCGATGGACTGCGGGTGGATGCCGTGGCTTCCATGCTGTATCTGGATTACGGGCGGGAAGCCGGACAATGGGTTCCCAACCGGCATGGCGGAAATCAGAACCTGGAAGCCATTGAATTTTTCCGGCACCTGAACAGTGTTGTCGTCTCCCGCGGCGGCGGCGCAATGGTAATAGCCGAAGAATCCACCGCCTGGCCACTGGTTACCCACGACCCGAAAGGCGGCGGGCTGGGCTTTACCTTCAAATGGAACATGGGCTGGATGCATGATTTCCTGGAATATATGAAACAGGATCCCTATTTCCGGAAGCCTAACCACCATAAGATGACCTTTGGACTTACTTATTTTACCAGCGAAAACTTTATTTTGGTTCTCTCTCACGATGAAGTGGTTCATCTGAAATGTTCCATGATTAACAAAATGCCCGGAATTCACGAGGATAAATTTGCCAACTTAAAAGTAGGGTACACCTTTATGATAGGTCATCCCGGTAAGAAACTGCTGTTCATGGGGCAGGACTTCGGCCAGCTTCATGAATGGAACGAAGCCGCCGCATTGGATTGGCATCTCACCCAGGAAGATCTGCATCGGGATCTGCAAAATTACGCAAAAAGTTTGTTATATATTTATCATAAAAACCCGGCTTTGTATGAACTGGATAATGACTGGGGAGGGTTTGAGTGGATCAATGCCAATGACGGAAACCGCAGCATATTCAGCTTTATCCGACATGCAAGGGACAAAAAAGGCAGCTTGATTTTTATCTGCAACTTCACTCCGGTTGCTTATCCGGAGTACCGGATCGGGGTCCCGAAGCCCGGAAAATATAAGCTGTTGCTGGATCAGAAGCACGGTGCTTATAAGTCCTCCAAAAAGCTGCCGGGATTTACCGCAGTAAAATGCGAGTGTGACGGCCGGCCCTATTCGGTGTCTGTACCACTGGCTGCTTATGGAACTGCTATCCTGCGCTATTAAAAAATCACTTGTTGAATTTTTATCAAAAAAGGGAAGGAGCAACGCGCATGACAAGAACATTAATTTATCAAAATGCCACCAAAACTATTTACCGGGATGGCGACAAAGCAATTAAGGTTTTTTGTAAAGAATTTCCCAAAGCTGAGGTTTTGAATGAAGCAATCATCAATGCCAGAGTGGAAGAGGTAGGCGGAATTAACATTCCGGCAGTTATGGCGGTTTCCGTAGATGAAGACGGATGCTGGGCAATTACAAAAGAGTTCATTGAAGGTAAGACGTTGTACCAGTTAATGAATGAAAACCCGGAGAACCTGGATGAATACATGAGCCAGATGTTAGATCTGCAGCTGATGATTCACTCAAAGAACTGCCCGCTGCTGAATAAACTGAAGGATAAAATGGAGCGCCAGATTACAGAAATCGAAGAGCTGAGCACCGTTAACCGTTATGACCTCCTTACCCGCCTAAATGGAATGCCGAAACACACCAAGCTGTGCCATGGGGATTTCCAGCCGTCCAATATCATTGTAACAAACGACGGTACCATGTATGTACTCGACTGGGTTCATGCAACACAGGGGAATGCCAGTGCCGATGTTGCAAGAACATATCTGCTGTTCTGTCTTGAAGACCAGAACCGTGCCGATAAATATATGGATTTATTCTGCAACAAAACCGGCATTGACAAGCGCTATGTACAACAATGGCTGCCTCTGGTTGCGGCTGCCCAGTTGTCCAAACAACGCCCCGAAGAGGTCGAACTGCTTCATCAGTGGCTGAACGTATTTGATTATCAATAGGTTTTCAGGTCAACTTGAGGTCTTACCAATTGCGGTAAGGCCTCTTTTATTGTATACTAATAGGAAAAGGAGGGTATTTCCGATGCAGAAAATATTAGTATGTGATGACGATAAACAGATAGTAGAGGCAATTAAAATTTATCTGACCGGCGAAGGGTTTGAGGTTATTGAAGCTTATGATGGTTATGAGGCACTGGAACTGCTGGAGCAGCAAGAGATTGATCTTATGATTGTGGACGTGATGATGCCAGGTCTGGACGGTATCCGTACGATTTTGAAGGTACGGGAAGACAGCAGTATTCCAATTATCATTCTGTCCGCCAAATCTGAGGACACCGACAAGATCCTGGGATTAAACATCGGTGCCGATGATTATATTTCAAAACCATTCAGCCCGCTGGAGCTGGTGGCCAGAGTGAAATCTCAGCTGCGCCGCTATACGCAGCTGGGCAATCTGCCGCCGGTTTCTAATGAGCAGATTTTTAAATGCGGCGGACTGACCATTAACGATGATACTAAGGAAGTCTGGGTCGATGATGAATTAATCAAGCTGACCCCGATCGAATACCACATTTTGCTGCTGCTGGTGAGAAATGCCGGAAAAGTATTTTCCATAGACGAGATCTATAAGCAAATCTGGAATGAAGAGGCAATCGGCGCGGACAATACGGTGGCTGTCCATATTCGCCATATTCGCGAAAAGATCGAGATCAATCCCCGCGAACCCCGATATTTGAAAGTAGTCTGGGGAGTCGGCTATAAGATCGAGAAACAATAGGTGCTGATATGAAGTTAAAAGACTATTCACTGCAAATCAAAAAAAACATTGCAGTTTTGCTGCATATTATCTTTTTAATACTGGCCGTAACCGGAATTACCACGCTTTATCTCAATACTACTATTGGAAACGGCCTCGGCTGGCTGTTTGACCGCAATTATGATGATTCTAATGCCTTTCTTGAACAGGTGCAGGAAGATACCGAACACATTTTTCAGTATGTCAAATACCGTGACGTATTTGAAACCGACGGCGCTCTGGATCTATCCAAGGAAATGTTTTCAATCACCCGCAGTGACGGCTCGGAGACTACCTACACATTGGAAGAGGTAATGCGCTATGCCCAGGGTCAGGGATTTTACCTGAACGAACAGTTTGAAGTTGTCAACGACCTGTTTGTATATGATACGGCTTCTATTGCCAAGGACTGCCTTGTCAACTGGCGTGCTTATGATAAGGATCGTAGCATCAGTGAACCGGGAGAGGCCTATGCCTCACTTTTGGATCTCACCCGGGAGGTCTTGTCCTCACTCAGTGATTACTATTCGGTATACCATCGCTTTATTGCCAATTCTTCCAACTATTATTTTAAAATTTTATATGAGGAAGATAATAAATATATTATCTATAGCAATGCGCATGATATGACTCCCGAACAGCTTCGCCGGATGGGGCGTTACTGCTATTTCGCCAGCGACTCAATCCTTTTGGATACCAACTTAAGTGAAATCCCCAGTAATATCACATCAGCCATGGAGCAGAATAATTTTTACGATGCCTCTAATTATTACATGATTATTGCTGTGAATACCACTTACCCATTTGATGATGCCTATGCCGCTGCAAACAACGAATATCTGGACATGCACCAACGCACCTTTGAAGCATTAATCCGGCTTGCGGCAGGTATTATCGGCTGTTTCCTGACCTTATACTATCTGGTCATCGCAGCGGGGTACCAGACGAAAGACCGGACCTCGCTCCGTCTCCAGGGGCTGGATATGGTCAGCACTGAGAGCTGCCTTATCCTTACAGGTATCCTGACTTTGTTTATACTGTTTTTAGGGGAAAAAATCGGCTATAAAATAATTCATCTTCTTGTGGTTGAAACAGAATGGACTATCATGGAGCGGATGATGCGTGCGGTCATCATCTATTTCTGTTGCCTTGCCTGCGCCTTCAGCCTGCTTCGGCGTTATAAGGCCCAGCTGTTATGGGAAAACAGTTCCGTTCATCAGTTAATAAAAAATATTTATTCTTATATTAATGACAAGACGCATTCATACCGCCTATTGTGTTCTTATGCAGCCTTTGTGGCAATACAGGTGATCGGTGCCGGAATTTTTGCCGTTTTATATAGTTACCGGCAGTTTCCTGCTGCCGCGGGAGGCTGCATTACATTGGCACTGGGATTGGCATTCGCGGATTATTATATTTTTCACCGTCTGTTTATCCTTTCTCTGCAGCAGGATCAAATGGTCGACACGATCTCCCGGATCGCCGCCGGCGACACCTCTTATCAGATGGATCTGGCCGGCTTTAGCGGAAAAGAACTGGAAGTGGCCAAAATGCTTAACAGCATCGGAACCGGTTTGGAACAGGCTCTGCAGGTTCAGGTAAGGAGCGAGCGGTTAAAGGCGGATCTGATTACCAATGTTTCGCATGACATAAAAACGCCGCTAACCTCAATTATTAATTACGTTGACCTGATTAAACGGGAAAATATAAAGGATCCGCGGATTCAGCAATATTTAACCATTCTGGAACAGAAATCCCAGCGGCTTAAGACCCTGACAGAAGATCTGGTGGAAGCCTCCAAGGCCAGTTCCGGAAGCATCAAGCTGGTAATGACTGAACTGGATCTGGTGGAAATGATCTGGCAGACCAACGGTGAGTTTGCTGATAAATATTCACAGCGCCAACTGAGTCTTGTATCGGCTCTGCCTGATGAACCTATTATTATTGAAGCAGACGGGCGGCACCTGTGGCGGGTGCTGGAAAACCTTTATAACAACGCTTTTAAGTACGCCATGGAGAACAGCCGGGTTTATGTCGATCTGGTTAAAGATGAGCATAAAGCTTATGTTATCATAAAAAATGTATCCGAGCATCCGCTTAACATCGAAGGCGAAGATCTGACGGAACGTTTTGTCCGCGGAGATGTCTCCAGAACTACGGAAGGAAGCGGTCTGGGGCTCTCCATTGCCAAGAGTCTGACGACACTGCAGGGCGGCAGTTTCCGAATCTCAACAGATGCCGATCTGTTTAAGGTAGAAATCGGTTTTACCATGAAAAAACCTCCAAAAGAAGCGTGATATGCTTCTTTCGGAGGTTTTTACTGCTCTAGCCAAAAATCCGCCATCCACAGATAAAGTTTTTAGACCACCAGGAACCGAGTGAGCGGTGTACCACCTTTCCGTTACCGGAAGACGCATCAATCACAGTGCCGCCGCCTGCGACAATCCCCACATGACCTCTTACAACAATAATGTCGCCGGCACGCAAACTGGAAAAGCTTGAAATCCTGGTATATCTCCCCACACTCTGCCATCCGGATGAAGTCAGATAGCTTTGGCGTACTCCTGATTGATTGAGACACCAATATACAAAACCGGAGCAGTCAAAAGAATTCGGCCCTTTTGCGCCCCATACATATGGACTTCCCAGCTTAGACTGCGCCACGGCAATCAGAGTTCCTGCGCCGCCGCTCGCGTAACCGGTGCTCGGAACACTGGTGCTGCCGCCACTGCCGCCGGAAGAACCGCCTGTGTTATTGCGGCCCGACGATCCAGTGCTGCCGGTTCTGCCCGAGTTCGCCGGAGCCTTCCTGGCATCGTTGCCGGTCAGCTTGGCCATGGTCAGCGCCCCCACAGAACCGTCCGCAGACAGGCCGTTGGTAGACTGAAATAATTTCACCGCGTTTTCCGTCACCTCGCCGTAATAACCGGTGGTATTGGCGGCTTTGAGGTAGCCCAGTTTACTTAGCATATTCTGAACCTTTTCCACCGTATCACCACTGTCACCCAAACTCATACCATTTGGCACGGCGTCGTTGCTGTTTAATACCAGTCTGGTGGATGGCCCAAGGTAGCCGTCTACGACCTGGTCATTCCGGGACTGAAACTGCTTAACTGCAATGATTGTATCGTTTCCATATGCACCGTCCGGTTGGGAAGTCATATAGCCCAGCAATTTAAGCCGCTCCTGAGCCGCCAGTACCAGATCGCTCTTCTCACCATACGACAGCATGTTTGGTCTTACTTCATCACTGTAAAGCAGGTTCATGGTCTTGCGGCCGACCTTGCCGTCCTGCTCCAGAGCATTCATACTCTGCATCCGCAGCACGGCCTCCTGCGTACTTTCACCAAAGTTACCGGTCACCAGATTAGCCGCAGCCAGATATCCCAGTTCGTATAAACGATTCTGAATCCGTGAGATGTCATCCCCAATGTCACCACTCTGGGCGGCATAATATTTCGCATCTGCAGATAAAATTGCTTCCAGGGTGTCCGGACCGACGATTCCGTCTTGTACCAATTGATTCTGACGCTGATATACCTTCACAGCATGATGCGTCACTTCACCGTAATAATCCGTTGGTTCATCATAATCCATAAAGCCCAGATCCATTAGCCGCTCTTGCAAAACAGCAACAATGGGATGCTGCATTCCGACCCGCAGATAGTCCGGTATCGGTTCCGTATACTCCGCCTCCACGCCTTCAACGGAAGGAAGCAGCGGCCCGTCCGGTGTCAGTGCCATTACCGTCTCATCAGGTGCTGCTGCCGGTTCATTATCAGATAAAATAATCTCTGGCTCTTTGGTTTCTCCTTCGGCAGAAGATGTCTGGGAACCGCTGCATCCTGCCAGCGACATCACTGCCGTTATGGTCATTCCCCATATGACCATCTTCCTTATCAGTTTGTTTCTTTTCATAAAAGGGATATCCTTTCTGAATATCGTTTCGTAGATGTTAATCTTTTTTATTCTAACACAGATCCATCTTAGTTTCAATCTCACATTCTTACGGTTTCACGCATGAGCAGAGGCTTTTGGTTCTTTTGACAGTTCTTTCAATCCAAAACAGGATATCATAGACACATTGTCCATAATCCGGTATAATGATATACAATACCAACAAAGCAGATGGAAAGGAGGACTAAATGACTACCATAAGAACCATTTTAACCTTTGATGACACGGAGTTATACCTGAAAACTGACGTTCCAACTTCCCCGAAAGCCGTTGCCGTTATTGTTCATG
>Ga0153999_1000935_pt1 | contig 12110 bp, 12 predicted proteins | sample TSNC083MetaG_FD_104675 | JGI IMG/M metagenome (GOLD analysis project Ga0153999, IMG submission 104675) | Attine ant fungus gardens microbial communities from North Carolina, USA - TSNC083 MetaG | ecosystem: Host-associated > Fungi > Mycelium > Unclassified | place: USA: North Carolina, Lumber... | reverse complement strand
CCGTTATACTGTGGATATTGCCGATGCCCTGCAAAAGCAGTGCGGGGTGCCGTCGCTTGCACATCTGACCTGTGTATCATCTACCCGGGAAAAGGTGCAGTCTGTTCTGTCTGAATTAAAAGAACGGGGACTTACGAATGTACTTGCTTTAAGAGGCGATATTCCGGCCGATGGAAAGGTTGAAAAAGATTTCCGCTATGCTTCCGAGCTGATTGCCGAGATCAAGCGGACGGGTGATTTTTGTATTGGGGCAGCCTGCTATCCGGAGGGGCATGTGGAATCTGTCAACAAGACGGCGGATATCGGATATTTAAAAGAGAAGGTAGAGGCCGGCTGTGATTTTGTAACGACCCGGATGTTTTTTGATAATACTGTTTTATATAATTATCTGTACCGGATCCGTGAAAGGGGCATAATGGTACCGGTGATTGCCGGGATTATGCCGGTGACCAATGTGGCGCAGATCAAACGGATCTGTTCCATGTCCGGCACGTATCTGCCGGCGCGGTTCGAAGCAATTGTTGACCGGTTCGGTGATAAACCGGCGGCCATGAAGCAGGCGGGAATTACCTACGCAACCGAACAGATCATTGATTTGATCGCCAACGGTATCAGCGGCATTCACGTCTATTCCATGAATAAGCCGGATGTGGCGGAGCGGATCCAGTCAAGTTTATCGGAGATATTGTAATGTTTGATTGGAATGAACGTGAAATTCTAAGGTATCTGGGATATCGTGGTCAGGAAATCCCGGAGCCGGTAGGGTATTTGATTGAAGAATGCAAGCAGGAGCTGGAGCAGTATGCTGCACCTAAGAGTATCTGGCGCAGTTATCCGCTGAGCATTGACGGCATAGCGATTGATGCGGGCTGCTTTCGGACCGGCAGTAAAAATCTGGCTGGGAATCTTAAGGGCTGTGAAGAGCTTTTGCTGTTTGCGGCGACGCTGGGAAGCCGGGTTGACATCCTGCTGCACAAATATGGCAGGTTACAGGTCAGCAAGGCGGTGGTAATGCAGGCAGCGGCGGCATCGATGCTGGAGACCTATTGCGATCAGATCAATGATGAGCTGGCGGAGCGGTATTCGCAGCAGGGAAAATATCTGCGGCCAAGATTCAGTCCGGGATATGGAGATTTTTCACTGGCGTGCCAGGTGCCGATTGCCGCAGCACTGGAACTGACGAAACGAATCGGGATTACCCTGACCGATTCTCTGCTGATGGCTCCGTCGAAATCGGTAACGGCGGTAATCGGCATCAGCCAAAATGAGAGCCGCTGCACCATCCGGGGTTGTGAAAGCTGCGGTAAACAAGATTGTGAATACCGGGGATAAGCGGTAGGGAGAGGAGACGAGGATGAATCTGTTACAGGAATTGCAGGAGCGAATTTTGTTTTGTGACGGCGGCATGGGCAGCCTGCTGCAGGAGCAGGGACTGCCGCCGGGAGAACTTCCCGGAAACTGGAACATGACCCATCCGGAGGTGCTGGTCAATATCCATAAGGCTTATCTGGAAGCCGGGGCGGACATTATTACCACCAATACCTTTGGCGTGGACGGGTTAAAGTATAATGAGCATACTCAATACAGGGTCGAAGCTGTGGTTGAGGCGGCGGTCGGTCATGCCCGCCGGGCGGTGTCAGAGAGCGGGAGGAAGGCCTGGACGGCACTTGATATCAGTTCGACCGGCAAGCTTTTAAAGCCGTTGGGGGATCTTGGCTTTGAGGAGGCTTACCAGATCTTTGCCCAAGTTGTGAGGGCCGGAGTCAGAGCCGGAGCCGATCTGATCCTGATTGAAACCATGAGCGACAGTTATGAGGCCAAGGCAGCGGTTTTGGCGGCCAAGGAGCATTCCAGTCTGCCGGTCTTTGTAACGATGACCTTTGATGCCAGGGGCAAGCTGCTGACCGGCGGGAATGCGGAGTCAACCGTAGCATTGCTGGAAGGGCTGGGGGTTGACGCCCTGGGAGTCAACTGTGGTCTGGGGCCGGTACAGATGAAAGAAATCGTCCGCACCATTCTTTCCGTGGCTTCCGTACCGGTAATTGTCAATCCCAATGCCGGACTGCCGCGCAGTGAAGGCGGAAGGACGGTTTACGACATCGATTCCGATACTTTTGCCGAAGTGATGAGGGAAATCGTTAAGCTGGGTGCCCGGATCGTCGGCGGCTGCTGCGGAACAACCCCTGAGCATATCAGAAAAACCGCTGCCTGCTGCCGGGATTTGGCACCGGTGCCGGTAACAAACAAATGCCGGACAGTAGTTTCGTCATTTGCCCAGGCGGTGGTAATCGACAGTGATCCGGTAATTATTGGGGAACGGATTAATCCGACGGGTAAATCCAGGTTTAAACAGGCGCTGCGGGATCACGACCTGGAATATATCCTGCGGGAGGGGGTGAACCAGCAGGATCATGGTGCCCAGATTCTGGATGTGAATGTGGGACTTCCGGAGATTGATGAACCGGCGATGATGGAAGAGGTGGTTAAGGAACTTCAGAGCATTATTGATTTGCCGCTGCAGATCGATACGTCGGATATTGGCGCAATGGAACGGGCGATGCGGATATATAACGGAAAGCCGATGATTAACTCCGTTAACGGCAAACAGGAGTCGATGGAAGCGGTATTTCCGCTGGTGAAAAAATACGGCGGTGTGGTGGTTGCACTGGCTCTGGATGAAGGGGGCATTCCGGAAACGGCGGAAGGCAGAATCCAGGTGGCTAAAAAAATATATGCCAAAGCCGCAGAATACGGTATCGGCGCCTGGGATATTGTGATTGACGCACTGTGCCTGACGGTCAGTGCCGACAGCCAGGGGGCGATAACCACGCTTGATACTTTAAAACGGGTAAAAGAAGAGCTGCACGGAAAGACGGTTCTGGGAGTATCCAATATTTCTTTTGGTCTGCCGCAGCGGGAGATCATCAATGCCGCCTTTTTTACCATGGCGATGCAGAACGGACTCAGTGCCGCTATCATTAATCCGAATTCGGAAGCAATGATGCGGGCATATTACAGCTTCAGGGCGCTGATGAATCTGGATTCTCAGTGTGGAGACTATATCCGTGTTTACAGCAAACAGGTAGCCACACTTGGCGAAAGTGCCGGAAAAACTCCGGCGCATCCGGCTTATGGCAGCACGCCGGACACCGGGATGGGACTTTTGGAGAGTATCAGAAGAGGACTTAAGGAGCGGGCGGCAGCAGCCGTAACAGAGGCATTAAAGCAGCAGGATGAGCTGGAAATCATCCAGACGGAAATGATTCCGGCGCTGGATCAGGTCGGCAAAGGCTTTGAGGCGGGAACGGTATTCCTGCCGCAGCTGTTAATGAGTGCGGAAGCAGCCAAGGCGGCGTTTGAAATCATCAAGGAGCGAATGCAGGAAAAAGGCCGGAGCCAGGAGAAAAAAGGAACCATTATTCTGGCTACGGTCAAGGGCGATATTCATGATATCGGAAAAAATATCGTCAAGGTTCTGCTGGAAAATTATAGTTTTGAAGTACTGGATCTGGGGAAGGATGTGCCGCCGGAGCTGGTGGTGGAAACGGCGGTTGAAAAACAAGTTTTACTGGTAGGCTTAAGTGCCCTGATGACAACAACCGTGCCCAGTATGGAGGAGACAATCCGGCAGCTTCGCAAGCATGCGCCGGGGGTTAAGGTGATGGTCGGCGGGGCTGTTCTGACGGAGGATTATGCCCGCACTATTGATGCCGACCGGTATTGCCGGGACGCGATGGCTTCGGTAAATTATGCCCAGGAGGTGCTGGCTGTCCGGCCGTCTTCTGAGGCCTGATGGGAAAAGTAAAAAAGCAGGGAATAATGCCCTGCTTTTGTTTTGCCCGGCTATTCCCGGGCCAGTTTGGTGATTTGCTCAAGTCCTTTGGCAACCGGCGGAAGTTTGATGATAATCATGGTTAAAATCCCCTCAGCCAGGATGTAGGAATAATTGTAGATGATTGGATAAAGTGCGGTCAGCGAAATGGGAAAATTGTCTGGTATGTAATCCATCCAGTATAAGTAGCCTCCGATGGAATGGAAAGCACCCCGCATCAGGATACCCAATAAATAGCCCTTTTGCAGCCCTTTCCGGGAGTGGGAGAATATCCCGGCAAATCCAAGACCGGCAAAAGCAAAGATGTAATCACAGCAGACCTGAAACGGCGACAGCACAAATGGTTCCTGTATAAATTGCAGGATTCCGTAAGCTAATCCAGTCATAATTCCGGTTTTAATTCCATACCAGTAACCGGTAAGGCAGATAAAAAGCATACTGAACAGCGTTACAGAGCCGCCCAACGGCAGTCCGAAGAGCTTGATATAGGATGTCAGAAAGGCCAGTGCCGCAGCCGTTCCGCAGAATACCAGTTGTTTTGTGGACAGGCGGTTGTTTTTCGGCAGCAGTGCGGCAAGCAGCAGAAATATAACGGCGGCGAACACAAACAGGGCATAACCGGTGCCGGTCAGGGCGCCCTCAGGGGTAACAACAGACATAAAAAAACCTCCTTTTCAGACAGGAGGGGACTACCGGTAAGTATTGCTTCCTTACGCCGGCATGAACCGGATCAAGTAGTGAGGGTCAGATAAAGCATATCTTTCTCAGTCCCACGGGACTCCCCTAGCGCCTATATTATGCTGCAAAGTATACTCTATTTACCTGTATCTGTCAAGAAAAAGGTCAGTGGCTTGATCAACGGCAAGGCAGCATAACTCGTTGCGGGCTACGCTGCCCTTATTTCTTCTCCGTTCAATAGCCTTCTTAACTATGCGTATTACCTGGCAGATCTGGCACAGCCCAGGTTCGGTGGGCAGTTTAAGTTAATGGGTGGCAACTTCTCTTAATAATTCCTCTGCTGAAATACCATACAGTTTTGATAATGCAATCAAATTGCTTGTACTGGGCTCAGCGGTTCCATTTTCCCATTTTGACACAGCCTGTCTGCTTACAGCTAGTGATTCAGCTACAAACTCTTGTGTCATTTTACAACGTGTACGATGTTCCTTGATGGCTTCGCCAAGAGATTTTCTTGTCGTAGTCTTTTCTTGTCGAATATCTTTTGATTTAATGTATTTCAAAAGTGCACGAATAACAAGAATTATCAAGGTAACAAATCCACCCAGCCAGATAATATAAAGCGCCATTGTAAGATAAGTCAAACCAGAAAAAGCCATAAGTATATACCTCCTTTTTATATGGTTAAGTTTATCATGAGCAGGCGGGATGATCCACCAACTATTCCGCTACTATTGGTTGCATTTCAGTTGCCACCGGATAAATTATGGAATTATCACCATTCTGCTTATTGCCCATAACCGATTGACCCAAGGATATTATATCAAAGCTGACCGCCTGAAACAACGGTAACCGGTAAAACAAGATTGTTTGGACTTTTTCCGTTTTTCCATAAATGTGCTTGTATTTAATAGTAGATTTAGGTAGAATAGAAATAGGCTGGGTCTGGAGTTCTCTCTGAACAAAGGAGAGAATGAAATGAGACAAAATAAAATAAAATATATAAAAGCTTTAATATCAGGTGTTCTTATTATAATTGCCGGATTCTGCTACAGCTGCGGTCATCAGGGGCAGGCTTTGGAACCGGTGACGGCAGTGGCGGCCGAGAGTGTATCGGAAGCTATGGAGCTGGAGACTGAACCGGAGTCTCCGGCAGTCTGTTATGTGCATATATGCGGGGAAGTGAATCAGCCCGGGGTATATGAGATGGAGCCGGGGCAGCGTATTTATCAGGTGGTGGAACGCGCCGGCGGCTATACACCGGAGGCAGCTGAAGATTACCTGAATCTGGCGGGAACCGTCAGTGATGGGATGAAGCTTGTCGTTCCAGACCGGCACGCGCTGGCAGAAGGCAATGCCGCTCGCTATGGAGCTGAAAAATTCGAGGCGGGAGAACCGGCATCCGGGAAGATTAATTTGAATACGGCATCAAAAGAAATGCTGATGGGTCTGCGTGGAATCGGTGAAGCGCGGGCTGAGGATATTATCCGGTATCGAAAAGAGCATGGCAGCTTCCGGTCAATTGAGGAGATCATGAATGTATCCGGTATAAAAAATGCCGCTTTTGAAAAAATAAAAGATGATATAACTGTTTAGCAGACAGAAAAAGAGGATTAGTGATGGCGAAAATATTGGTAGTTGATGATGAAAAACTGATTGTGAAGGGAATTCGTTTCAGCCTGGAGCAGGACGGCATGGAGGTTGACTGTGCCTATGATGGTGAAGAAGCAATTGCAAAAGCTAAGGAAAAAGATTATGATGTGGTACTGCTGGATGTGATGCTGCCCAAGTATGACGGCATTGAAGTATGCCAGGCCATCCGGGAGTTTTCCGAAATGCCCATAATTATGCTGACCGCCAAAGGCGGAGATATGGACAAGATTATGGGACTTGAATATGGTGCAGATGACTATGTGACAAAACCATTTAATATTTTGGAAGTGAAGGCCAGGATAAAAGCAATTATGCGCAGAACTACAAAACGTTCCTCTAAAGCTGAGGAACAGGCCAGGAGTCTGGTGGTGGCAGGTGATTTAAGGCTTGACCGGGAAAGCCGTCAGGTATTTATCGGCGAAAAGGAAATTAACCTGACAGCAAAAGAATTTGACCTGCTGGAGCTGTTGGTCTGTAACCCTAATAAGGTATACAGCCGCGAGGCACTGCTGACGTTTGTATGGGGAAGTAAAGCATCGGAAACCGGTGATGTACGGACAGTTGACGTGCATGTAAGACGGCTCAGAGAAAAAATTGAACCAAGTCCGAGTGATCCTCAGTACGTCCATACAAAATGGGGTATCGGTTATTATTTCAGAACCGGTAGCAGGCGGTAAAGGAGGCTTCAATGGAAATTAGAATCAGACCGGCAATGCTTTCGGATCTTAAGGCAGTTGCCCAGGTGGAGGCACTTTGTTTTCCGCCGGCAGAGGCAGCGGCGGAGGAAACTTTTTTGACGCGGCTGCAAACATATCCTGAGAGTTTTTTGATTGCGGAAAAAGATGCCGCAGTGATCGGTTTTATCAACGGCTGTGTAACCAATGAAAAAACCATATCGGATGAAATGTTTGAACAAGCCGGCCGGCACGATCCGGCTGGAGATTATCAGAGTATTTTTGGCCTGGATGTAATTCCCGAATACCGGCATCAGGGTTTGGCTACAATATTAATGCGGCATATGATCGAACATGCAAGGGTGAAAGGACGCAAAGGTTTAATCCTGACCTGCAAGGACTCATTGATTGGTTTTTATGAATCCTTCGGGTACCGTAATATGGGTGTGTCTGCCTCTGTACATGGCGGTGCCGTATGGTACGATATGATTCTTGAATTTTGACAGGATAGATGGAACAAAGAAAAGAGGTCGGCAGGATGAAAACAGGAAAAAAACTATCTGCGTGGAGAAGACTGGATAATACGGCGAAGATTTTCCCGGTTATTGCAAACGAAAACCTGAGTAATGTATTCCGGCTTTCCGTGACTTTAAAAAAAATCATCAACCCGGTTCTGCTGCAGCGGGCTTTAGAAGATATCCTGCCGCTGATGGATCATTTCCGGGTGAAGCTGCGCCGGGGCGTATTTTGGTACTATTTTGAAGAAAATAATAAAATACCGCAGGTTCAGCATGAGAGCACTTATCCCTGCCGCTATATTGATCCGCATGGGAATCATAAATTTTTATTCCGGGTTACTTACCATGAAAAGCGTATTAACCTGGAAGTTTTCCATGCTCTGACCGATGGATTGGGAGCGTCTGTCTTTTTAAAAGAGCTGACTTACCGTTATCTGCAGCTGGATAAGGAGACGGCAAAGCCGCTTGCCGGCCACGTATATAAAGAACCGGTGGAAGACAGCTATTTAAAAAACTACCGTCCCAATGAGCGTCAGAATTACAGCTCGGCATCAGCGTTTAGGCTAAGCGGTAATTATCTGCCGCTGGGAACAGGACAGATTCTGCACGGATATGTGAATGTTAAAGAATTAAAAGCGGTATGCCGGCGCTATGAAGTCAGCATCACTAAATATCTGGCCACCGTAATGATCTGGTCAATCTGGCAGGAATACTGCAGTGGAAAACCGGCAGCGCAGCCGGTAGTATTAAATGTGCCGATTAATCTGAGATCCTTCTTTCCGTCGGATACCATGGCTAACTTTTTTGCCGTCACCATGATCGGATATTTATTCCAGGAGCCGGATATAACGTTTGAACGGCTGCTGCGTATTGTGGACAGGCAGATGGATAAAAAAATTGATAAGAACCGGCTGGAGGCATGTATTTCTTATAATGTATCCAATGAAAAGAACTGGCTGATCCGGGCAACGCCGCTTTTGTTTAAACGGCTGGCCTTAAATATTGTTTTCCGCTTAAAAGACCGGGCCTATACTATGACACTTTCCAACATTGGAGTGATAGAGATCGACCCGGCTTATCAGGCGGATATCGAGCGTTTCCATATTATGATCGGTGTTTCCCGGCGTCAGCCGGTGAAGTGTGTGATCTGCTCTTATGGCGAAGAGATGGTTATTACCTTTACTTCCGTTTTTGCCGACAGCAGCCTTCAGCGGCGTTTTTTTAAACATTTAAAGATGGATGGGACAGCGGTGCGGCTGGAGGGAAATGAATTTTCAGCCGCCAGAAAGCGGGATATGTATCCACGGATTAAACGGGTTCTGATTTTAAGAAAAGGCGGTGAGGCAAAGGCCGGCCGGATGGTGAAACAAGTGGGGCATACCAGTGAGACGGCCGCCCGCGGTGCTGCCGAATACCTGACGGGCAGAAGAAATCTAAAAGCGGAGCTGCAGCGAAGGTTTCATCTATAATAAATATACCTGGAGGTTATATGAGGACAAAAGGAGTCAGTATCCGGGGGGCATTAATTAGAGATACGATGAAAAACATGATGGAATCCGCCATGGGGCATCCGTTCCAGACCGGCGAATACCGGAAACATCCGGTTGAACCGGCCTGGGTCTGTCCCGGCGGATATGATTATGAGATAATTTTTATGCCGCAGTTTACGATGGAATATCTGCGGCCGGCGGAAATATCAACCGAACGGGTGATATTACAGCTTCACGGCGGCGGTTATATTGGACCGATGAAAAACACATACCGGGATTTTGCCGTCCGTTATTCAAAGCTGAGTCTGGGCAGTGATGTGCTCACCATCGATTATCGGGTGGCACCGGAATTTCCTTATCCGGCTGCGCTGGAAGATGCCATCAGCGCATACCGCTGGCTGACGGAAGAAAAAAATTATGATCCGAATAAGATTATTATTGCCGGCGATTCGGCAGGCGGCGGTCTGGCGTTGGCGCTGGCATTATATTTACGCGATCATGGAATGCCGGCACCGGCCGGACTGATTACTATGTCACCCTGGACTGATCTGACCTGCAGTGGTGAGAGCTATACCACTAATTATACAAAAGACCCGCAATTTGGCAATACCAAAGACAATATGCTGTATAACTGCCCCTACATAGGTGATGCCGATCCTAAGGATCCTTATCTGTCTCCGATGTTCGGTTCTTATGAGAATATCGGCCCGATTTTGATGCAGGCAGGCAGTTATGAGGTTATGCTGGATGATACGCTGCGGGTTGCAGATAAAATGAGAGAAAAACGTGGCAAAATCAGGGTTACCGTATATGAAGGTATGTTCCATCTTTTCCAGATGGCAATGAACCTGATTCCGGAAAGCCGGGAAGCCTGGGAGGAAGTTGCCGCATTTATGCAGATTGTCTACGGTATTGACAGAAGACCGGACGGCAAGGTGGTTAAACGCGTAAAAACTGAGCGAAGGAACAGACGATGAAAATAACATTGGTTACCGTTGGGAAAATCAAGGAAAATTATTTTACCGGCGCGATTGAGGAGTATTCAAAGCGGTTAAGCAGGTACTGCAAACTTAATATTATTCAGGTGGCAGATGAAAAAACGCCGGATCAGGCGAGTGCCGCAGAGGAAGTGCAGATTAAGAATAGGGAAGGAGAACGCATTCTGGCTCAGTTAAAGGACGGTGCCTTTGTGATCGCCCTGGCGATTGACGGGCAGATGCTGAGTTCGGAGCAGCTGGCGGATAAGATCGGCCGGCTGGGGGTTCATGGGCAGAGCCAGATTGTGTTTGTGATTGGTGGTTCGCTGGGTCTTTCCGAAGCGGTGTTGAAGCGGGTTGATTATAGGCTTAGCTTCTCAAAAATGACATTCCCGCATCAGCTGATGCGGGTGATTTTGTTGGAACAGATTTATCGGAGCTTTCGGATTTTGGGTGGGGAACCGTATCATAAGTAAGTTAAAAGATCCAGTGAAAAAATTATTAGGGGGTTATAGAATCTTTGATGAGGCGGGACTGATTTATACAGCAGACATGGGGTTTTACTGGTGGGAAAAGGAAAATGACATCTGGGTTAATAACAATAAAAAAATAGAGCCGGAATATTATCAGGGAGTTTTTATAAAATAGGAATCTTAACTATAGGTAAGAGCAAATATCTGAATGATTGTCAGGATTTTACAGTACATTTCATGTCTGCTGTCCTTCCCGAAACCGCCAGCCATCTTCTGGCGGTTTTTCGACTTTCGAAATTCGCTTTCGCTCATATATTCTGCCTTTGCTGAAAACGCTTTGCAGAAGTGATATATGCGCCCCTCAGAAAGGGCAAGCCCCTCGTTGCTTGTTGGATGTGCAAAGCAACTACTGTGGATAACCAATTGATTCAAATAAATTTCAATTATTGATTGACAAATAAATAAAATTTAGATATTATAAGTAAAGAAAAGGATATAAATCCTTGATAAGTAAAGGAGTGATTATTATGTTGGCAAATATAAATGAGGTTATAACAGAATAGATCATGAGAAGACAACGATACGCATAGTTTGTTTGTGCACGGCGGTTGTCGTGTTTTTTTGTGCTTTTTTTAGGACTATGGTATCAGCTTATTAAGGAGAAAAAGGATTGAACGAAAATTTAATATTAATCAGTAGTGGAAAGAATTGGGTGGAGCAGACGGCAAAGGATCAATTGGAAGGAGTCAGTAAGCTTCCGGGAGTAATAAGGACAGTTGGGCTTCCGGATATTCATGCGGGAAAATCACCGGTGGGAATGGCATTTTTATCACAGGGCAGATATTATCCCCATTTGATCGGCAATGATATTGGCTGTGGTATGGGTCTGTTTGAAACTGGTGTGAAGTTAAAAAAATACAGGAAGTCAAAATGGGTGAGCCGGCTGAATTCTATCCATGAACTTTTCGACATCTGGATTGCCAATCCCTATAAGGAAGAAAGCCCGATTACAGATCTGGGCACCATCGGTTCAGGGAACCATTTTGCTGAGTTTCAATGTGTAGAACAGATTCTGAATGAGAAACTGTTTGCTGGGTTAAATATTGCAAAGGGACAGATTCATCTGCTGGTTCACAGTGGTTCGAGAAACTATGGGCAGAACATTTTGAGACGTTACTGTAATCCGGATGGGTTACAGGAAGAGAGCGAGGCTGCGATGGCCTAACTGGCAGAACATGAGAACGCTCTATTATGGGCAGAAAGAAACCGGAAACTGACTGCAGTAAAGCTTTTAAATTATCTTGGTGTGGATGATACCGTCAGAACAGTGATAGATTGCTGCCATAATTACCTGGAGAAGCGGGAGGATGGTTGGCTGCATAGAAAAGGTGCGGTATCAACAAAAAAAGGAGCAGTTGTAATTCCCGGCTCCCGTGGAAGCCTAACCTATATCTGCGTGCCGAAAGAAAATACCGGGCTTTCCCTGGATTCCCTTTCACATGGTGCCGGTAGAAAGTGGGCCAGAAGTATTTGTAAGTCCAGAATTAACAATAAATATGACAGAGAATCTATCCGTACTACAGCCTGGAAAAGCCAGGTGATTTGTCATGACACCAACCTGCTGTTCCAGGAAGCTCCAGAGGCCTATAAAAATGTAGAAGAGGTAATCAGTTCCCTGATTGACTATGATTTAATAGAAGTAGCAGCAACGATGCGTCCGCTGATTACTTTTAAGGGATAGGGGGCGGTATGCAGATTCAGATAAGCTCCGGTCAGGGACCGGAAGAATGTGAGCTGGCAGTAGGGAAACTATAT
>Ga0153999_1000933_pt1 | contig 12118 bp, 12 predicted proteins | sample TSNC083MetaG_FD_104675 | JGI IMG/M metagenome (GOLD analysis project Ga0153999, IMG submission 104675) | Attine ant fungus gardens microbial communities from North Carolina, USA - TSNC083 MetaG | ecosystem: Host-associated > Fungi > Mycelium > Unclassified | place: USA: North Carolina, Lumber... | reverse complement strand
CTTAGAAACGTCTTCGATCTGAGATGTTACAGATTGGATACCGCCACCTGATAGGTACCACATGAATGGATCAAGGTATACGATTTTATCGTTTTTGTATGCATTTGTTTGCTTAACAAGATCATTTTCAAGGAAGTCTTTTGCAGGCTTGCCTTCACCAATTGCTGCGCTACGATCAACAACATACAAGATATCTGGATTCTTTTCTTTAATGTACTCGAATGAGATGTTCATTCCATGAGTTGAAGCTTCAATCTTTTCATCAACTGGTTTAACACCTAATACATCATAAACAAAGCCATAGCGTGATTTATTTCCGTAAGCACTTATTTTACTGTCATTTGCAATAATAACTAGACCTTTTTCGTCTGCTTTTTCAGCCTTTTGTTTTACATCAGCAATTTTGCCGTCAATTTCATCAACTTGTTTCTTTACTTCGTCTTCTTTATCAAAAATCTGTCCAATTGCTTCCATGTTTTTCTTGAAAGAACCGAGGTAATCTTCTGTATCTACGCCAACATAGACAGTAGGAGCGATTTCAGAAAGCTGATCATATGAGCTAGACTGGCGACCAGAAATCAAAATTAGGTCCGGATCCATATTTGCAAGCTTTTCAAAATCTGGTTCTTTCAAAGAACCAACATTTTCATACTTCTTGTCTTCATATTTCTTCAAGTATGGTGGAACAACTTTCTGTGGAACACCAGCAACATTAACACCAAGCTTATCCAAAGTATCTAAAGCACCGAAATCAAATACAACTACTTTCTTAGGGTTTTTCTTTACTTTAGTGTCTCCAAGTTCATGCTTAATTGTAATTTCCGTTGTTTCTTCATTCTTCGATCCTGAAGTAGACGATTTGTCCCCGCTATCTTTTGAATCGTTGTTGCCACATGCTGCTGCAACAAGTGCGAAAATAGTTAGAATAACTGCAAGCAATAATTTCTTATTCATATCTTTTCTCCTTTTGATTATGTATTTTATATATTAGAAAACTTGGTCAAAGTTTTACTAAACAGAATTAATGAAACTGAATATTACAAAAACAGACTACGAAATGCTACGACTCAATGATGCGTAGCATTTGTTATGGGACTGTATAAGTTATCAAACAGCCCCGTTTAGCACTTCAGCAGTCTAGAAATAGACACAGATACGCTGGTCATCAATATTATTAATCTTGATATCCATATCGTAAATGTCTTTAAGCACACATTCGTTGATTACATCGCAGCAACGTCCTTGCTTGACGATCTTACCGTCTTTCATAGCAACGATTTGATCAGAATAACAAGATGCGAAGTTGATATCATGAATGACGAGAATAATTGTCTTGCCCATTTCATCACATAGACGGCGAAGCGTCTTCATAATCTGAACGGAATGGCGCATATCAAGATTATTTAATGGTTCATCTAGCAAAATATATTCTGTATCTTGTGCAATTACCATTGCTATATGCGCACGTTGACGCTGACCACCAGATAATTCATCAATGTACTTGTCCTGCATTTCTTCAAGCTCCATATAGGCAATCGCTTCATCGACTTTCTCCCAGTCTTTCTTCTTCAGCTTACCCTGTGAATATGGGAAACGCCCAAATGAAACAAGTTCACGTACAGTCAGTTTTAAATTAACTGAATTGCTTTGTTTCAGGATGGAGATCTTCTTCGCCAGTTCACCGCTCTTAACAGTCGTAATATCTTGACCGTCAATCGATATTTCACCTTCATCTTTAACAATGAGACGGCTGATCATCGAAATCAATGTACTTTTACCAGCACCGTTCGGACCGATGAAAGAAGTCAATGTACCCTTCTCTACTGTCAAAGATACATCTTCAACTACTTTTTTCTTATTGTACATTTTGAGCAAACCTTTGATATCTACCATGACTGATTCTCCTTTAACAATAAGTATAAGAAATAGATACCGCCGACAAAGTTGATAATTGTTCCGACTGTAGCTTGAAAGACAAACACTTTTTCAACTATGAACTGCCCACCAACAAGAGCAATTATGCTGATAAGTATGGAACAGGCAATTATATAAGAATGGCGGAACGTCCGCATGAATTGATACGCCAGATTGACAACGAGTAAACCGAGAAATGTAATCGGCCCAATTAATGCAGTTGCCACAGAAATCAAAACTGTTACCACTATGAGAAGCCGTTTAACAACAAAGTCATAAGGAACACCGAGATTAATTGCTTCATCTTTGCCTAGAGCAATGACATCCAAATACTTATAAAATCTAATAAAGTAGATGACGACAATCGCTACAACGACCAGTGACAAATAGACGAGACTGGAATTAACATTGTTAATACTTGCGAACATCTTATCTTGAGCAATCATGAATTCATTTGGATCAATGAGCACTTGCATGAATGAAGTGAAGCTTGAGAAAAACGTACCCATAATCATTCCAATAAGTAGCAAGAAATAAATATTGTTCTTCTCGCCTTTGAACAAAAGTCTAAACAGTACGAGTGCAAACAAGATCATTGCTACGAGTGAGACAAGATAATTGATTTTACTATCTGTCATGATAAGCGATTTAGAGCCGAATACGAAGACGATCATTGTCTGGATAAGCAAGTATAAGGAGTCCAGACCCATGACGCTCGGGGTGAGTATCCGGTTATTCGTAATTGTCATGAATATCACTGTTGCAAATGCAATGCCTCCACCTGTAATGACAATCGCCAAGAGCTTCAAGATACGTCTTGGCAAAATATAACCAATGTTGCCATGCAGATCATAGAAAATGAACAGTGCCATGCACACGATAGCAATGATTGCCAGGATCAAGGTTTTCTTTTTATAGCCCATATTTCTTTCTCCTTAGCAGTAGATAAATGAAGATTGCGCTTCCGATCACCCCGACCGTTAGACTAATTGGAATTTCGTACGGATAAATGATGATGCGACCAATGATGTCACAAACTAGTACGAAATTAGCTCCAAGCAATGCTGTATGTAACAAGCTCTTCTTCAAATGATCTCCCTGGTAGATCGTAACAATGTTCGGGATAATAAGTCCAAGGAATGGTATAACCCCTACACTAAGCACAACAGCTGCTGTTATGAGTGCAACTATAATTAATCCGATATTTACGACTGTTCTATAATTTAAGCCCAGGTTTTTCGAGAAATCTTCTCCCATGCCTGCAATTGTGAATTTATTCGCATACAAATAGGCAATAATTAGAAGCGGTATACTTACATACATCAGTTCATAGCGCCCGCTAATAACCATAGAAAAGTCTCCGAGCATCCAAGAGGCCATATTTTGAATCAAATCGTAGCGATATCCTATAAAGGAGGAGATTGATCCAATAATATTGCCGAACATCAAGCCGACCAGCGGAATGAACACGGCATCTTTAAATTTGACGTGGTCCAAAATCTTCATAAACACAAATGTTCCCGCAAGCGCAAACAAAAATGAAATTGCCATTTTCTGAAGCGGACTTGCTGATGTGAATATCATTATGGAAACAAGTATGCCCAGTTTCGCAGCATCGAGTGTCCCTGCAGTCGTTGGTGATACGAATTTGTTCCTACTCAGTTGCTGCATAATGAGCCCGCATATACTCATGCTCATACCGGCAATAAGAATACTTGCAAGTCTAGGTACTCTGCTAACTAAGAGAACTTGTTTCTGATCTGCGGTAAGACTAAACATGTCAAGAATCGACACGTTCGATACGCCTAGAAAGATGGATGCCACGGATAAGATGATAAGTGATATGACAAGATAGCGTATTTTCATAGAAATCCTTTTTCCCGATTATTTTTGTTTATTATAATAATTATTAGGAACGACCAGTTATAAATAAGAATGAGATTCATTATCATTTACTTTATGAACTCAGTATAGCATACAAAAAATACACAAGCAATCCTATTTCCAGAAATTGTTTTGAAAATTTTACACAAATTAAAAGGCCTGAAAACCGCATTGCAGCAGTCTTCAAGCTTATTTTTCTAGTGATAAGGTTGTTCCTTGTTCACATACTTGCCATAGTCGGGAATTGCAAGCTTATCGAATTTCTCCATAAGTGTTTTCAGTCCACTCTCAAGCTTCTTGCCTGACATTGTAATACCGTGTCCTGTAACAACCATCTCCGGATTCAGTGCCTGCAATTCTCTTACTGAGTCCCATGCTGCCTGCCAATCCGTCGTCAAATAACGTGGCGGTCCATGTACTTCCTCTTTTTGAAGGAGTACTTTTGTCAATGAATCTTGTCGAACTGTTGTGAAAGCATCTCCAGCAATAAGCATTCGGTCACGCTCTCTAAATAAAGAAATATGACCTGGTGAATGCCCTGGTGTATGAATCCAACGGAACTCTGGCAACTCTGGTACAGTACCATCTTCAGGCAGCGGCTTTACATTGCCTCCTAGCTGTGTGGGCTTAATAGGATACATCGACGAGATTGAGGCAAGCATACCGCCTTCAACTGTTGGATCAGGCTTTGGGTAGCTTTCCTGTCCCGTTAAATAAGGCAGCTCCAATTCATGCGCGTAAACTGGTATTTTCCATTCTGTCACAAGGTCAACAAGTCCGCCGACATGATCGAAATGTCCATGGGTGAGAATGATCGCTTCAGGTCTCGTATAACGTCCAAAGCGGTGGGTAATTACATTTCGAATCTCCGGAGCCGCTCCCGGCAATCCAGCATCCACGAGAACAAATTTCCCCGTATTTGGATCACCAATAAAGACGATATTAACCATTTGGTCTGTATAGTAGTAGACATCGGGTGTAACTTCACGCCCATCACCGCTAGTAATAGATGCCAGCGGAATAAATTTGGTGTCTTTTCCTTGATGCATTTCTTGGTCCATTGTTTCATCTCCTCTCTTCTATCTTCACGAATAGTATGGGAGGAAAACGGCAAAATACTCATTCAAGCCCTTAATCAAATGATTCCTTCTTCTGCAATTTGCCATCCTTCGTTTCTACATGGAGTTCAGTTCCTTTATTCTTAGCAATCTCCTCCCCGCGATTCACAGCATCGGCTTTTTTCTTATATATATTACTCGCTCTCTGCGCATTACTTGACTTCACTTGCCAACCATCTTTATGTGATTTGACGTGTTCCGTTTCTTTCATACGTTCTGGATTACTTTCATATTTGTCATGCCCTTTATCCCTTTTTACAGGATTGCCATGTTTCTTATAACCCTTTACTTCATGGTCCGAATGATTTTCTTTCCACTTTTTCGCCTGTTCAATTGCAATTGGAATCGCGCGTTCTTCCGGATAGCCATCATCAAGCATCGCATTTGCAATATCTATGGCTTTCTTCTTCACTGGATTTTCTAGATTTTTCATTGAAGCTGGATAATCATTCGTATTCCAAGGCATGATTTCCACCTCTTTTTTAGATTTATTATGTTTTTCCTTTCCCGCTCCACATATATACAAACAATAAATGATGGCTCTCTTGCTTACACACGACTATACACAAAGGTTTAACAAAAGACTTTTTTAGGGGATAAGTATTTAACAAGACATTCTATAGTTCCAGGAGGATAAAATTATATGAACTCAGAAATAGCAGGTATTAAAGTCCCAGATTCACAAATAGCAAAAGAAGCAGCTGAGCTGTTACGTGATTATGGTACTGAATTATTATGGAATCACTCTAATCGGGTATTTTTCTTCAGTTCGGTTATGGGGAAAGAATCCGGACAGACCTATGACCCTGAATTGCTCTATGTTAGTGCCTTATTTCATGACTTAGGATTAACTAATGAATATAGCAGTGAAAATTATCGTTTCGAAGTAGATAGCGCCAATGCTGCAAAGAAATTCTTACTGCAGCATCAGATACCCGATGAGTCAGCACGTCTTGTATGGGATGCCATTGCTCTACACACAACAATTGGTATTGCTGAGCATAGAGAACCCCAAGTATCCCTTCTTTATTCAGGTGTCGGCCTAGATGTAATGGGTGATGGCTTTGACCAGTTCCCAGCGTCAGCAAGAGAAGCAATTATAAAAGCTTACCCTCGTGGGGACTTCAAAAATAATATCATTCCAGCCTTCTATGATGGATTTAAGCATAAACAAGATACGACATTCGGCAATATCAATGCGGATGTCTGTGCCTTCATGAATCGAGATTACAAACGTAAGAATTTCTGCGATTGTATTTTGCATTCTCCTTGGAAAAGCTGAGTACGTAAAGAGCAACAGCCATGCATATGCAAAGCTGTTGCTCTTTATTATTGTTTAACTGGTTAGAGGTTAGTCATTCTCAAATCAGTCATCTATTCTTGTTTTAGCGAAGAAAATATAAGCAAATATCGCTGCTCCTACTACCCATATCCCCACTACACCTAGATGAATCCATGAACCTGTTTCATTCATCTTAATTAGTTGTGGGAGAGGAAAAGCCTGACCAATTCTTAATCCAAGGCTATTTTTTTCAAGGCCTAAAAAGTCAATAAAAGGAGTCATTCCAAAGATGAATAGGATTGGCGTCAAGTAAACTTGAGTCGATGCGATTGTTTTAACAAACAAGCCAATACCGATACCGAGCAAGATAAAGAATAAGAGCGCAAAAAATAATCCAATAATCGCTTGGAAACTATTAGTACCGGTAAATCCAATTATAGAAAGAGAAATAACGAGTGAACCAACTGTCAGCAATATTGCAACAAGACTCTTCCCAAAAATAATATCAACTATGGAAGCAGGCGACATCATCAGTCCGCGCAACGTCATTTTTTCCTTTTCTTCTACCATCATAATCATCAAGCAACCGGAAGCATTAGCTGCAAATGTTGTGCCAATGATGATATAAATCATTAATAGTGGCAACTCTTCTCCATTTCCAATTCGTTCATATAAAAATGCCATTAAGATTGGCATGAGAGGCATAATGAAGAGACTGGGATTCTTCATAAAGTCCTTCATATCTTTCTCAAAAATAGCTCCAATTCGTGTGATATTCATACGACCAATTCCTTTCCTGTAACTTTCAAGAAGATCTCACCGAGTGTCGGGTTGTCTGTATGCATTTCCTTGATTTGTTTATCCGCAATAAGACGGGCAATCTGTTCTGCATTCTCCGGGCTGTTATCAAGTACAAGCCGCTCACCTGAATTTGTTTCAATATGAAAAGCGTGATTTGAATATTTATATCGCAATTCATTCGGTTTACCGATTTCTTGCAAAATTCCATCACTTAAGAATGCTACACGATTACAAAGCATATTTGCCTCTTCCATATTGTGCGTATTAAGAAATATTGTCGTACCGGCTTCATTTAGTTTCTTAAGACCATAATGAATATGAGCTGTGTTCCCAGGATCAAGCGCAGATGTTGGTTCATCAAGAAACAGCAATGCTGGCTTATGAATTAGTGTCTTTGCCAAAAGCACACGCTGCTTCATCCCCTTGGACAGCTTAGAGACGATTTTCTTTTCTTCGCCTTCCAGATTAACTATCTGAAGCACCTCTTTAACAGAAGAAAGCGGTGCATTATATAACTTGCAGAACAACTTCAAATTATCATTTACAGTGAGTCGCTCATACAGAGCGCTATTATCGGAAAGCACACCAATTTGTGATTTGAAGCGGGCTGTTTTATATTGTTCCGGCTGCATTCCGAGTACTTCACAATTGCCTGATGTCTTAGCAAGTTCACCCGTCATCATCTTAATCATCGTCGTCTTGCCGGCACCACTTGGACCAAGCAGGCCAAATATTTCACCCTGACCTACTTCAAAACTGACTTCCTTCACAGCAGTCTGTTCCTTGAACTTCTTCTCAAGTTTCTCTACTTTGATTACATTCCCCACTTTGTACTCCCCCTCGTTTAATCTGTCACCATCATATGCTAAACAATTACCCTTCACAGCTGTTTACAGATGAATTGTACTGAAAATCAGCTGAAACGTACCCATTCATGAATCAGTAGAGACTGTGGCAAAGCCTTTAGTAGTAAGCGATTAGGCTAAACTGTACCTATTGAAGGTTAAAAATATTCTGGATTTCCTGCACCTTTGTTCTTGAAAGAGGAATAGTAGATTCAGCCCTGTTTTGTAACCTTAATGAGTATGTATTTTTAGACCAAGTAATGATTTCTCGAACCTTCTGTAAATTTACGATATACGAACGGTGACAACGATAAAATCCATACAGCTCTAACTTCTTCTCAATCTGAGCAAGTGAGGCATCAATCGCAAAATGTTCATCATTGAGTACGAGCTGTGCCTTGCCGTCCTGACTTTCAATATAATCAATCTCAGTTGGGTCGAACAAAATAACTTTATCCCCTGTTTTTGCAGGAATTTTATAAAGTCCAGATACAGCTGGCCCATTTAAAGTAGCTGAGGTTTCTATACTCACCGCAGCTTCCGTATTATCCGGGAGCATATCATCTTCATCAGATTCTTCTATTTCCACTTCTTGTAGACCGTTATCTTTAAATTGATGAACCTTACTCCCAAGCAAAACAGCATGTTCCATATTAGAAACCAGTATAACGGCATATTTCCCAGCAGCGGAAAGCCAGACAAGCATTTCCATGAATACATTCATTGTCCCAATGTCCATTCCATGAATTGGTTCCACAAATACATTCAAATTAGCCTGCATCAAATAACTTCTCAAAAAATGTATTCTCCTAATTTCTTGGGCCGTGCATTTCTTAAGTTTCTTATCCACGCAATGGTGTAGCTGGAACTTGACGAGCAACTCAGCGAACGACCACTTACAACCGAACCATTTGGCAAAGAACTTAATGTTATTGCCGACTGTCAAACGATCGTATAAACCATCTTGGAAATCGGATACAGCGATCTCATTTTTTCTTTGTAAAGAATCTAGAAACAAACCCTGCAGTTCTGCATTGCTATAGATTGCAACTGGGTCAGTCACGCCAATTGCCAATGTAAATGCTGGCAGCTGCCCACTATCTTCCTCATGATTGATTGTAAAAGGACACATAACTCTCACCTCGTGTAGTATTCCTCGTCTTCATACTATAGTAGGAACCTATCTCCCGCCCTGAATTTTTATAATATTAAAGTAATAAGGCGGCCGTCCCAAACGACAGCCGCTTCTTCGTTCTAACGGTGTGTATTACCTATAAAATCCGCTTTCACAAGGTACGATTTGGTTGATGTTTAGATACCTGCTTAATAATTAGAAATGGTATCCAATTAACAATAATCGAAAAGAGTCCTGTCACAGGAAATAACACCGTAAACTCATATAATTCCATTTTACTCTCAGGGGTAAATAACAAAATAATAAATGTAAGCAAGACACTGCCGATACTATATTTGAAGAAGTGTCTGAATTCCAGGTGATCTCTTAAGGTTAAAAAATACACAATGGCACCTAGAATCATGGTTATAAACCCTGGAACATAGCTCTCATAAGAAACGATATCAATTTTTAAAAGCAGAATTGATGTGAGCAGCCCTATTAAAATTACACCAATGGCTCTTAGATCCGCACGTCTGATGGAACGTTTTTTTTGTTTCGCCGAAGCAGTGCCCATCTCTTTTTGCTCGTTCAGTTCCTCTTCCGTAAAAAGTCCATCATCATATGCAGGCAAGTCACTTTCAGCTTCTAACTTAGACTCGAATTCTTCATACCAACGGAATCGCAAATCTTCTTCTTCAATAAGCCAGCTTTTATTGAAAACATACGGAATCATCCAATCATTTTCTCTAAAGAAGTCCAAGGCAGCATTTTTATCGTCTAACTGCAATGGAATCTCAGAAAAGTAAATCGGTATCCCTTTATCCTTTAAAACCTCAAGCCAATGGTTTAATTTTGCGTCACCATAAAAAGGGATATGCTCAACCTTCATTGAACTCCCCTTGTCTGAAATGAAATTCAGGAGCGGTAACATCGCAATCTTCGGTGTATGCTCATACAGCTGCTTTTTCGAGTAAAGCTGATTATTTTCCAGAACGTACATCGTAATTGCAGCAAATGACATCTCTGAAAATAGTATTTTTGTTTCTTTTAACTGTCGATAACCTTCTAGGTCCCAATTAAACAATCGGACACAATCACTTTCAAGCTCGTAACTAGATCGATAACGGTTAGTCTGGATCATATCGCTCAACTTTAAGACAAGTTTCCAGATGATCCACAAGCCGATTGGAATTAACAGAAGCAAAATATATGATCCTTTGAAGGGATTCTTAAGTACAAGGTATATGGGACCCCATGACATCACAACGCCTGCTATGATTGCTATAAGCATAATCGTAAAAATAATTGCCCAAATAAACGGGTCAGCTTGCTTCACCTCATGCCTCGAAATTGTATTCGAATGATTCAATGAAATCACCTCTAGTCAATTAGTCTTAAAATCTTATTAACTAAAAAGTAGGATAGTTGGAAATATTATAACCTGATACAATATTATAGCAAATATTACCTGAGAATGGAGGGCGTTTCGTGGAATTCACCACAGATGTATTTCTGAATAAATGGCATTTGATTGCACTCATTCTTACCATTTTTGCACTAACCGGATTGATTGCTGGCGGTTACAAAAGAGAGACCATTATTAGCACAACCGCCAAGCTAGCAGCATGCTTTTATATCTTTGTTACGATCCCATTTGCCTGGAATAATTATCATGAAGGTTACTATGAGAAAAAGATGGTTCAAGCACTTGATGAAAGTTACGAGGAAAACCCGAATAATTTCATGCTCACCGTTGCCTATTTTGAAGATGAGGATACCAATGATTTTCTCATTAAAGTATATGTTGGCAACTATGATGAAACGGATCCTTTTTCAGGAGAAGTTCAATATGTACCTTATAAGGAAAATGATGTTATCCAGCGTGATGAAACAATTGAAAATCTAGAGTTAAAAGCCGGAGAAAAGAAAGAAGTTGCTTCCTATAAATCGAAGGAAAAGCCTACCCGTTATGAATATGTATACAAAGAGTGACTGCCTATAAAAATAGGCAGTCACTCTTTGTTCATTAAGCCGTGTTCAAATGCTATAGAACAATAGCCACATGTTTATCTAGTTTTTTTCATGAGAGAGTTTCCACCAATGGACAATCGTCTCGTTGCTTTCAGTTCTTCAATCGTACCAGCACCAATGCCAAACATCGCCATCTTCAATTCAAACTCCAGCTGTTCCATCAGATCTTGCGCTGATTCCTGTGATTCAGTTGCAGCATGTAGCAACTGACGGGCAAACCCAGTCATATCTGCACCAAGAGCGATTGCTTTTGCTGCATCAACACCTGTTTTCATCCCACCACTTGCGATAATAGGAATTTCATGGAGTTCTTCTCTAACCGAGATAATACATTCCTTTGTTGGCAAACCCCAGTTGTTAAATGCTTCTGCAGCAGCTTTACGTAATGGATCTTGTGAACGAAGCTTCTCTACCTGGCTCCAAGATGTACCACCAGCACCTGCGACGTCAATATAACTGATACCAGCATTATGCAAGCGGCATGCGACCTCACCATCAATCCCAAAGCCTACTTCCTTTGCTCCTACTGGTACATCAAGTGCCGTTGTGATCGCTTCAATTTTTGGCAAAAGGTTGTGGAAGTTGAGATCACCACCGTCCTGGACAACTTCTTGCAAGCTGTTGAAATGAAGGACAAGTGAATCCGCTCCTGTCCGTTCGACAATTTCACGACATTCCTCGATACCATATCCATAATTCAGCTGTACAGCGCCCAAATTCGCGATAATCGGGACAGTCGGTGCAATATCACGTATTAAGAATGATCCATGATATGCATCACTTTCAAGTAAAGCTCGGGTTGAACCAAGCGCAACAGCCCAGCCACGTTCTTCTGCCGCTGCCGCTAGATTGCGATTAATCTCTCCCGCAAGCTCCGACCCGCCAGTCATTGAACTGACTAGGAATGGTGCTTTCAACTGCTTGCTAAGGAACGATGTACTCGTATCAATTCCATTGAAATCAATTTCCGGAAGCGCATTATGGATGAAGTCTATCCCTTCCAGCCCTGTCGTTTTGCCAACACCTTCTACTTCATCTGTAAGGCAAAGACGGATATGTTCCGTCTTGCGCTTATTGATCCCATCTCCCACGTTGACCATCCTCTCTAACCATTACGTTCTATAAT
>Ga0153999_1000932_pt1 | contig 12121 bp, 8 predicted proteins | sample TSNC083MetaG_FD_104675 | JGI IMG/M metagenome (GOLD analysis project Ga0153999, IMG submission 104675) | Attine ant fungus gardens microbial communities from North Carolina, USA - TSNC083 MetaG | ecosystem: Host-associated > Fungi > Mycelium > Unclassified | place: USA: North Carolina, Lumber... | reverse complement strand
TCTTTTCCGCAGCCAGTGTGGTGTTCATATACAGATATGCATCCTTAATACTAACATCCTCAATAAACTGCACTTCCTTGGTTCTTGTCTGGGTATGCCATTGGCCGACTGTTGCTCTTCCCGTATTCAGGATAAATGGATAATCCTCGGTCAGAGGGAGCGGATTATCCTGCGGTGTCTCGAACATGAATCTTGCCCGGCCATTAGGCGTAAAATATGCACCATCTTCATACAGCCGCCGCTCATTTTCCTTAAGTTCCTCGCCTTCCCGGAACGGCCACTGGATGCCGGCTGAATTCTCCAGCCCTTCCCACGTCACACCGGTGATATCACAGGGCATCCCTTTAGAACATTTTTTCATCAGTTCAAAGCAGTCACGCGGCGTTTCCCAACCATTTAGCAGATCTCCCATGCCAAGAGCCCTGCCGACACCCAGAATCACCTCATAATCACTGCGTTCATTTCCTTTTTTCTTAAGGCAGGGACGCATCGCCGACAGCCGCCGCTCCATATTAATATAGGTTCCTTCTTTCTTAATTCCGGGTACAACCGGAAGCATGACTGTACACTCTTTGGCACTATCGGTAGTGTCGTAAATATCCTGAACCACAAATAACTCCAGTTTTTTAATAGCACTGGCAAAGGTCTCGTTATTAGTCCAACTGTGACGAGGATTTGTACACAATATCCACAGTCCTTTAATCTTCCCTTCATTGATTCCTTCAATAATCCGGTTATAAGGAGCCGTTGGTTTCTCTGCCAGCACGCTCTCATCCACACCCAACGCTGCTGCCACCGCTGCCCTCCGTTTGGGATTGTCAAAGTCTCCGCCGGCATATAAACAGGAGGTATTGCTGTATGCTCTTGATCCCATTGCATTACATTGTCCGGTTATAGAATTGGCTCCGGTTCCGGGTCGGCCGATGTTTCCCGTCATTAATGCCAGATTGATGATCGACTGGGCGGTACGGACTGCTTCATACCCTTGATTGACTCCCATCGTCCACCAGAAAGAAACCCGTTTTCCCTGATGTATCAATTCCACCAATTCCAGGATCTGTTCTTGTGAAAGTCCGGTTTTTTCAATTCCATCTGCCAGCGGATATGCCTTTATAAATTCTTTAAATTCTTCAAACTTCTCTGTGTTTTCCGCAATATAACTCTGGTCGATATAATTCTTCTCAATCAGGATGTTGGCAATCGTATAAAAGAGGAACAGGTCGCTGCGCCATTTCAGACCATACCAGTAATCAGCGTTCTGAGCTGTCTCTGATTTTCTCGGGTCAATCACGATCACCTTTTTATCCTGATTCTTCTTAACCCGATCCCAGATAATCGGATGGGCAACTACCGGATTTGCACCGATAAAAATAAGGGTGTCCGATAGTTCCAGATCCCGAAGTGTAAATCCCGGCGCATCAAATCCAAAACTTTGTTTATGTGCCACCACAGATGTCGCCATACACAATCTGGTATTACCATCGACATTGGTCTTCAGATAATTACGCATCACATGCCCAAACAGGGCGAACTCCTCCATGGTCAGCTGACCGGTGCTGATACCGGCAACACTCTCCATTCCATATTTGGCCTGGAGCTCTTTCAGCTTATCCGCTATATATTGATATCCTTCCTCCCAGTCAACCTCTTTCATCATTCCATCTTCCTGCCTGATTTTAGGCAGCGGCGAGGTCTTTATCACTGTCTGCTGCTTATCCAGTGACAACCCTTTAATACAGCTGAAGCCATCATTTACCGGATAGCCTTTGGTCGGCACTACTCTTACAATCCGGTCATCTTCAACATAAAAATCGAGATTACAGTCAATCGCACAATAATTACATGTTGATTGAACTTTTTTAATTTCTCCCATCCGTTTTATTCCTTTCCGGTATTCTTGTACATTGCTATTTTTATAACAATATCTTATCATAGCAGCAAAAAAATACCGTGACTTTAATCACGGTATTTTTAAATATTTCATGTTATTCTATTTCCTATTTCTAATAAAATCAATGAACACCGCCAGTAAAATAACCGCGCCCTTAACCACATACTGCCAGAACGAATTAACATTCAGCAAATTCAGTCCATTATTCAATACCCCGATTATCAAACCGCCAATAATCGTCCCACCAATTTTACCACTGCCGCCGGCCATACTGGTACCGCCCACAACTACCGCCGCAATCGCATCCATTTCCGCTCCATCTCCGGCTGTCGGCTGTCCGGAATACATCCGCGACGCCAGAACAACACCGGCAAGACCCGCCATCATACCCGAGTACGCGTGGACAAAGAACTTAATCTTCGCCACCTTAATCCCAGAAAATTCAGCCGCCTGCGGGTTACCGCCAACCGCATAAATATGCCGTCCTATTTTAGTCTTATTCATAATCACGGCAGTAACAATCAAGACAATAACCAGTATAACAACCGGTGTCGGCACCGGTCCGATATACCCCGCGCCGATAAACTGCCACTCCTTCGTTACAACACGAACCGGTGACCCACCGGTATACACATAAGCAAACCCCTTGGCAATATTCATCGTCGCAAGGGTAACAATAAACGGCGGTATCGTAGTCTTACAAATAAAAGCACCATTAAAAATCCCAACCGCTAAACCAATCGCAATCCCAACCACAACCGCCACCGGCAGCGGCAGATTATACCGAGCCACACAGCCTGCCGCCACACAACCGGACAATGCAATAATCGATCCCACCGACAAATCAATCCCGCCCAAAATAATAACCATCGTCATTCCACACGCCAGATACAAATTAGTCGAAATCTGTCTAAGAACATTAAACAGATTTTTCTGGGTAAAAAAAGAATCACTGGTAATCGGATTCACCGTTAAAAAGACACAAAGTACCAAAAAGGCAATAATAATCCCCAGATTCTCCTTAAAATAAACCTTTGCCGCAGCTCCGTAACCAGATGATGCAGCAGTTTTCTTAACATTTTCTGCCATAATTCTCTCCTCCTACGATATCGTTCTATTCTGCTGCGAGCTTCATAATACGTTCCTGCGTAGCCTCCCGGTGCTCAATACAGCCTTTCATTTTGCCGTGAGCCATAACATAAATCCGATCACTCATCCCCAATATCTCCGGGAGCTCCGAAGAAATCATAATAATCGACACCCCCTGCTTCACCAGTTCATTCATAATTGAATAAATCTCCGATTTAGCCCCAACGTCAACACCACGGGTAGGTTCATCCAAAATCAAAATCTTCGGATTCGTCGCCAGCCATCTGCCAATCAAAACCTTCTGCTGATTACCGCCCGACAAATTACCAATCACCTGACTTTGAGACGGTGTCTTCGTGGCCATCTTATCAATATACTCCTGAGTAATTTCAATTTCTCTTTTCTTATTCACAAAAATCCCTTTAATAAACTGACCCAAAACCTCTATGGTCGAGTTAAACTGCACACTTTGCACAGCATACAGCCCTTCCTCCTTACGGTTTTCCGGAACCAAAGCAATTCCATACTTCATAGCGTCCACCGGCGACTTAATCAAAACCTTTTCCCCATCAATAAAAATATCCCCCGTTGCCTTATCCGCCAGTCCAAAAACACACTTCATCACTTCACTTCTACCCGCTCCAACCAGACCCGAAAATCCAACAATCTCACCACGGCGAATCTCAAAGCTCACATCCTCAGCCAATGTTCCGTCCGAGATATGTTCACACCTTAAAATCACCTCACCCGCCTCCTGAAAATCACGCGTATAATAATTCGTCAACTCCCGTCCCACCATCATCGCAATCAATTCATCCTTCGACATCTCCCCAACTACCTTCGTCCCGACGTACTCACCATCCCGCAACACCGTAACCCGATCACAAATAACCTCCAGCTCACTCATCTTATGCGAAATATAAATAATCCCCACGCCCTTATCCGTAAGAGCCTTAATCGTCTCAAAAAGAAAATTAACCTCCTTATCCGAAATCGAAGAAGTGGGTTCATCCATAACCAGAATCTTAGACTCATAAGAAATCGCCTTCACAATTTCCACCATCTGCTGCTGGGCAATCGTCAGCTTCCCAACCAGAACCCCCGCCTTAATATTCATATGATAAGCATCCAGCAAATCCTGGGCCTCACAAATCATCCGCCCCTTATCAACAAAACCGCCCTTCATGGGCTCCCTACCAAGAAAAATATTCTCCGCCACCGTCATAAACGGAACCAGAACCAGTTCCTGATGAATAATCGCAATCCCATTCGCCTGAGCCGCCTTCACCCCATCAATCACAACCCGATCCTCATCAATCAAAATCTCCCCCTGATCGGCCCCATAAATCCCGCCAAGAACCTTAATCAGCGTCGACTTCCCAGCCCCATTCTCTCCTAATAGTGCATGAACCTCCCCCCGCTTCAACTCAAAATCAATCGCCTTCAAAGCATAAACCCCAGGAAAGCTCTTATGAATCCCCTTCATCCTCAACAACGTCGTTCCCATCAAACAAATCACCTACTTCTCATCAAATTATCAACCACCAACAGTCTGGGCACTGCGATCAGCAAAAATGCGGGGCAAAGCCCCCAAGCAAGACTTGTTTGAGAAGCGTTTGCATCAAGCAAACGGTTCGAGTTGTCTTGCGATTTTTTGCGTCCCAAGCAGAGTCCAGACTCCTAGAAATGCCAAACGACACGGTCTGCATCACAAACACAATGATTGCGACACCTGCCGGGGCAAAGACCGGGGCCTACAGCAAGGCGAAAGATGTAACCGCAGCCCCGTCGTCCGTCAAGCCATATTACTTACTGCCACCCATCAGTCCCATACTCCGCAACTTTATCCGCCGTAATCAAAAACGTCTCAACTGGATATCTATCATCAACGTCTTCACCATCTAAGTACTTATACATAACTTCCACAGATTCCTGCCCAATACTGATCGGGGACTGTGCTCCGGTACCTTCGATTAAAGAATCACCGGAAGCCAGCTCAGCCTTAATATCGGGCGAGCCATCAACACCATAAATCATACAATCGGTCATACCTGCTGCGTTAGCTGCTGCCAGTGCTCCGAGAGCAGTGGGGTCATTCCCGCCGAAAATTGCCACTACATCGCTATTACCCTGCAGTAAGTCTTCAGCAATGCCCATAGCCGTCTCCAAATTACCTTTCGCATCCTGCTGCGCAACAATTTCAAATCCCTTGCCTTCAATTGCTTCGAGGAACCCATTAGTTCTGTCAACTACCGAATTCATAGTCGGAGAATCAAGAACGATAATCTTTCCTCCGTCCGGGCATTTTGCAACCAGGTCTTCACCGCATACCTTGCCGGCATTATAGTTATCCGAGCCTACGTAGGATACGATGTAATCCATCTCAGCAACTTCTGTATCGAAATTAATAATCGGAATGCCTGCTTCTTTCAATGCATCCAATGCCGGGAGAATTCCTTCTGCTTCTGCCGGATTCAGGAACATCGCATCGATCCCCTGTGAAATGAGGTCTTCAATCTGCTGAATCTGGAGTGTTACATCATTAGCCGGGTCTACTGACACAAGCTTATCCCCGTTTTTCTCCACCTCTTCCCGGATCGTATCTTCCAGAGTTACAAAAAATGGATTGGTTCCGTCCATGCAGGTATAGCCGAAAGTACGGCCTCCTTTACCGGATCCGCTGTCATCTGCGTTATCAGTGGTTCCGGTTGAATCCGTACCGCCTGATGAATCCCCGTCACCGTTACTGCATCCCATCGCCAGCACACTAACCAGTGCGGTACACAATAAAATACTCATTAACTTCTTCTTCATATTTTTTTCCTCCTTCAAAAATATTTACTAATTACGTATGTATCATAACCGCTTCCGGAAATTTCCGAACCTGAAGTATGTAACTAAAAAAACATTACATTTGCCAATAATTACTATGACAAATGTAATGTTTCATCTTTTACTGTTTCAGATAACTGTTGATATCACGCTGCAGCTTTTTCATCGAACTGTCGATATTTTTCTCACCCTCTATTATTTTATTAACTTCACTTTCGGCTAAAGAAAGTCCCTCGTTGTAATGTGAAAAGCCCGGGGGCACCACACCATTTTCAATCACATCATTTAAGAGGCCACTATCGATAATCTTCTCATTAACCTCCATGTCCCGCCGCAGAATACTCTCGGCATACTTTGATCCGGTTACATATTTTAGCACCGAAGCTCCCTGTGAATATTCGAATATCTTCCGCTGAGTTCTGCTCTCATAGGTAAGAAGTTTCATGAATTTCCATGCCAGCTCTTTCTCCCCGGAACATGCATTCATGCTAAACAACAGGGTATTCACCTCTGACGTATTGTCCCCTTTGGGTCCGGCCGGAAGGGTAATGCAGTCCCACTGAAAACTGCTGTATTTCTTCATCTTATACGGATAGGTCTTGTAGGTTCGGTAATCGGAAAAGGAAAGCGGCATAAAGGCAACGTTACCGCCGTCAAACTGATCCTGCGCCACCTTCTGTCCCTCATTCAAGTCATAAAGCGTCTTGATAAACTTCACGGCATCAATCATCCGGCTGTCACTAAAATATGACTGGTAGCCGTCGGCGCTGAACAAGCTTACACCATTTGAATAAGCGGCCTCTTTCCAACTATAATTATAAGTTGCAAACTGATCAATAATACCGTCACCATCGGTATCTTTGGTTACCTCCCTGGAAATCCTCTCCAGATCGTCCCAGGTCCAGTCCGACTCCGGGACTTCCAGACCTTCCCGGGTGAGTAATGACTTATTTACAAACATCAGCGTTGGTACGGTTTCATAAGGCAGGGCATACTGGCTCTCCTCATACCGGCCGGCATCCAGCGACGTTTGATAATAATATTGAGTCGAGAAGGAGGAATCGGTACGGGCAAGCACATCAATATTCTCTAACACCCCCAATGATGCAAACTTATAAAAATCTTCCGAAAGCACCATAAAAAGATCCGGCGCCTCACCGTTTAGGATTTTTCGTGATAACCACTCCGAATAATCCTCCTTACGGATTCCGCTGTCATAATGTACTTTTACCCCCGGATGTTCTTCTTCAAATGCCTGTATCGCTTCATCAATAATCTCATAGCAGGTCGCATTTTCTACATCCCAGTTACTCTCGGCAATGATTCCCAACTCCAGCGTAATCTCTTTTTCCGATTGCGTCATCAGCCACACTGCCACCAGCGTGACTGCCGCAATCGGTACCGCAGCCCATTTGAATTTATTTTTGTTCATATATTACTCCGTGTATTTTTTACTGACCTGCGTCTGCACTGCCCATATCGCCAGTTGGGTGCGGTCCCTTAGCTCAAGTTTATTGAGGATAATGCTTAAGTAATTACGCACCGTGCCCTCGGAGAGATTAAGGCGGTCGGCTATTTCTTTATTGGAGGCACCCCGCTCCACCTGGGCGATAATCTTCCATTCTGTTTTCGCAAGTTGGGAAACGCCCGTTTCACCGACTTGAATTGAGAAATCCGTCTGCGCCATCTGGGAGAAGAGCCGAACCACCTTGGTCGCTACATCCGGATTGATCATCGCCCGGCCGCTGTGGACAATATCAATCGCTTCAGCCAGCCCATCCATGGAAACCCCTTTCAGCAGATAACCGCTGGCACCGTACTTCAATGCATTATATACATATTCATCATCATCGAAAGTGGTCAGAATAATAATCTTAATCTCCGGATAATGTTCCTTAACAATCTTAGTGCACTGTACTCCGTCCATCTTCGGCATCCGGATATCCATCAGGATAATATCCGGGCGGTTCTTCCGGATGCTGGCAATTGCTTCCTGACCGTTAGACACCGCATCAGTGACCTCCAGATTGCCGCGGCTGTCAAGGACGATCCGCAGGCTCTGCCGGATCAGCTCCTGATCATCGACAATTAATACTTTAATCATATGTTTCCCCCCATCTTATCGGTATCATTACTTGCGTTTCGCATCCGTTGCTGCCGTCAAAGGAAACGGTACCATTTAGCATCTCCACCCGTTCCACGATATGGGTGGTGCCAAACCCTTTTTTTAATTCCTTAAAGCCAATTCCATCATCCCGGATATTGATGTGCAGTTCACAATAGCCTTTATCAATCTGAATCCAAATCTGACTGGCATGACCATGCCTGATCGAATTGGTAACGCTCTCCTGAATTACCCGGTAGATTGCATTTTCTTCATCTTCGTCGAACTTCAGGTTTGAAAGATTTGATTCAAAATAGACCCTTGTCTTCGCCATCGCATTGATATCATTAATCATTTTTACGACGGCCTCTTCCAGACCAAAACGAGTAAGAGCATCCGGGCGGAGCTCTTTGACCGAGCGCCGGATCTCATTAATTCCTTCCCGGGTTACACCGGAAATCACCTCCAGCTGCTGCTTGGTGGTCTCCGGAGACTCATCGATCACGGCAATACAGGCATCTATTCCGGCCGAGATGCCGGTGAGCGTATGACCCAGGGTATCGTGAATTTCGCGAGCCAGTCGGTTCCGCTCCTTAGTCTGACCCATCTTCTCTTTGATATCAGCATATTTTTCCAATTGAACATTGGCTGCTTTCAATTCTTCATTGGTGTCCGACAGCTGTTCGTACAGCCGGTTCACTTCGTCGATGGTGCCTCGCTGATTTTGAATTACCAAAGCACAGAACATAATAAAAAGCAACAGATTAGTCAGTGTCAGGGCATTTAGAAAGCCAAATAAATACTGCTGACTATTGGCTTCATAAAACTTGATATAATCAGAGAAACTATATAGATTAATTCTTATTGAAATCAGATCATAGCTCGTTACGATAAAACTTAAGACTAACAGTACAATCGCAACCAATTTTCTCTTCACGTTGGCGATATAGGACATGCCATTGGCAAACACCCAGAAAAGAAGACCATTATAGTTAAAGTCAAGAAGAATAACAATGATAATACTAATAAAGTAATCGACAATAACGGTTATGTAATGAATTTTCGTATTCCCGGAACTGAAATGCTCCCGAATAATAAATGACACCACTAACAAACACAGCAGAAATATAGTCTCAGCAAGAATCAACTGCGGCCTCCATGGAATCGCAGTTACCGATGACAGAAAATCTCTGGCCTTATAAAAATCATTAATCCTGTTCGTAGTAAAGAAAACAAAGCCCGACACAAATAGGACCGTTATCACATTAATAATAAGTAATGCATATTTGATAAATTGTATTCTCCGTTCCTTCATCCTACCCTCACTACTGCCATCCACCGATATCGTATTCGCTTAAGTTTTTAGCGGTAATTAAATTTACCGGTATTTTAATTTCTTCTGCCACGGTAATTCCATCCAGATACTGATATGCGGTTTCCGCCGCCGTTCGTCCGATATTAATGGGCGACTGGGCGCTGGTGCCTTCCATATAGCCGGCCTTGATCATTGCTTTGGCATCCGGAGAACCATCAATTCCATACAGCAAAATATCACCGTCGATATGGTTTAGCTGCATTGCTGACAGGCACCCCAGCGCGGTTGGATCATTGCCACCCAAAACCACATCAAATTCATATCCCTGATTGATGATATCTTTCATTTCTTCCATCGCCACTTCCAGTTCCGCCGTAGTTTTCCGGTGCTCAACCACCCGAAAGGTATCATTACCCGCAATGGTATCAAGAAAGCCTTGTACCCTAAGCTGCGTAGAATTGATATTATTATGGTTCAGGATGACAATATCCGCCTCATCCCTTTTCAGCATCATGTCCCTGGCACATTGTACCCCGGCATTATAATTATCGGATATGATGGTCGAAACGATATATTCATTATTGTAAACATTGGTATCAATATTGAATAGTGCCACTCCGTTTTCCTGACATCGTTTAAGTGACGGTTCCACCGTTTTCCAGTCGACCGGATTAATGAAGATCGCTTCGACACCTGCTTCAATCATTTCCTCAATCTGCTGATTCTGCTTTTCCTGATCCTGCAGCGGATCCCTGGTAATCAGAATATCGCCGTTGGCCTCAACTACCTCTTTAATATTTTCATTAAGCACAACAAAATAAGGATTGTTCATGGTCATGTAAGTTGCCCCGAATTTCCTGGGAACATGAGCATTGATATCCTGTGCATCATCCGTTTTCCAGCAGCCGGTCAGAAAAACCGCCACTATTAAAATGACTATAAATAATCTTTTTTTATGTACCTTACCTGATTTTCTCATATAAGCTTCTGTTTTTGTAACCCATTTTTTATCCGTTCCAATTGTTCCGGTATTGTCCTGACGCCGCTTAGCACATCATACGTCTCCACGCAGCTAGTACCCGTTGCCGCTGCCGCCTGCACACATTCCTGAAAGGTAAACCCCTGCAGCATTGCTGACAGAAACGCCGCTATGGTTGTATCTCCGGCCCCGGCACCGGAGCGTACCTTTTCCGGTTTATAACTATATTCAAATCCTTCTGCACCATACCAGGAGCTCATATTTCGTCCCAGCCGCTTTTCAATTTTACGGTATGCCTCCTGATCTCCCATAAGATAGTAAAAACCCGGCGCACCGCATTTTAACAGGATATTTCTCGCGCCCATCGCCACTGCCTGCTGTGCCAGAGGGCGGATATCATCCTCAATCGACAATACTTCCGTAATGTCCCTGTGACAGGCCTTTTCGGTCAGCCAACGATGTTTATCAGGATCAATAATACTGCACAATTCTTCAACACTGGGAACAAAATAATCCACATAAGGCAGCACCTTATTAAGCACTGCCTGCCAGTCTTCCTGTGCCGCCTCTGAGCCTGGCTCGATTGCCATCATATCAAGCGATGTAATGACACCCATTCCGTCAACCTTACGGTACATCCGCATCAGCTCTTCACCTTCATTATGGTAAAGATTCTTAAGCGCGGGCGGATATCCCAAATGAAACAAGTCCGCATCATTCAGCTTACTATCTGCAATATCCTGAACGCCAAATGTCGCATTTGGGCCAGAATAATGAAGAAATACCCTGTCAATCCCCGGAACTGCTATGACTACAGTGTATCCAGTCGCCGTTTGAGGATCGCGGATCAAATCCCGGTGGGCATCATAACCCTGATAAAGGGATTCTACAATATCGCCAAAGTGATCCGCACCAATCTTGCCGATCAGGCAGGTGTCAATTCCCATCAGCTTCATCGCCAGTCCGGTATTGGAGACCGCCCCGCCGGGATAAATGTGAGCCCGGTCAACGTTGATTAGTTTACCGGGTTTGAGTAATTCATTAATTTGCTGAACCTTTTTATCCCCAAATATCGGCGCGATATCCAGACATGCCAGCCCCGCCACTATCACTTTTCTCCTCTTCATATTACTTCATCCTCCTCAAATATGCAATCTACGCTTTATTATCCGAGCCGAACAACCGCATTTTCTTGATTGTCTCCGCTTTGACTGCCGCTTTAACGCCGCCGCTAATTTCAAACAGACCTTTTCCGCATTCATACTGATCATATGCGGCTTTTGCCCCAGCACAGTTTATATCGGTAAATATATTGATTTTGGCGATTCCGTTTTTTATACAATTCCGAAAATCGTCATCAGAAAGGCCGGAACCCCCATGAAGAACAAGCGGTACATCGACCACACCGGCAATTTCCCGCAGCCGTTCGATATCCAGCTTTGGTGCCTCTTTATATGCTCCATGGCTGCTGCCAATCGCCACTGCCAGCGCATCAACACCGGTTTCCTTAGCATATGTCGCAGCTTGATCCGGCTCAGTATAGATGCTGTCATCGCTTTCTTCACCTTCAGCCGCCTCTTGATTCGCTCCCACATGACCAAGTTCAGCTTCAATTGTAGACCCAAATGCATGGACAATTTCGGTCATCCGCTTTACTTTCTCAAGATTGTCTTCATATGGATCTGATGAACAATCATACATCACCGATGAATAACCCAGCCTCAGAGCATCTATTACCTTCTCTTCGGTCAAACCATGATCATAATGAAGAACCACCGGCACCGAAGCTCTCTCGGCCATTGGAATAAGGATATCGCTTAACTCCTCCAGACTTGCCGCCGATAATAAAATCTCTGCCGTTCCGACAATAACCGGTGACTTAAGTTCCTCAGCCGCCTCCAGAACTGCTTT
>Ga0153999_1000930_pt1 | contig 12123 bp, 10 predicted proteins | sample TSNC083MetaG_FD_104675 | JGI IMG/M metagenome (GOLD analysis project Ga0153999, IMG submission 104675) | Attine ant fungus gardens microbial communities from North Carolina, USA - TSNC083 MetaG | ecosystem: Host-associated > Fungi > Mycelium > Unclassified | place: USA: North Carolina, Lumber... | reverse complement strand
TATACTTTAATTTAAGGTTGGCAAACCACAACTTTAGAGTTTTCATAAGGAACTCCATTTAATAAAATGATTTCTGATAATCCGATGGCGAAAAACCGGTTCTGGCTTTAAACGCACGGCTAAACGAGCTATATTCCTCATACCCCAGCATCAGAGACAGTTCTTTCGGGGTATGGGCATTTGTCTTTAATTGCTGCTGGGCATATGTGATTTTCAAATCCAGAATGTAATCACGAAAATTCAGGTTTGTTTTCTGCCGGAAATATTTACTGAAGTAGCTTTTGGAATAACCGATATACTGGCACACCTCTTCAACTCCTACCTTATTAAAAATATTTTCGGCCATATATTCCAGGGCTTTTTGAATCAACGGATCCTGGGATCTGGCCTGCTGGACGGAAAGCTCATTCGCATACTCCGTTAAGATACCCAAAACCCACGCCTTAATTTCCGCAAAGGTATCAAACTGCCGCATAGCCTGGTAGGCATCATCTGTGTAAGACTGCAGGCCGGCGGCGGATAACCGGCTGCGGATATCCATGATAAGAAAATTATACATGCTGAACAGATAAGCCGGCGGCGGAAATTCGGTAAAAAAAAGCAGCTTTGTGTAAGCCTCAAAATCCCGCTTAACGGCTTCCGTGTCGCAGGCCTTAATATCCTTAAGAATCCGTTCGTCTTTTACCAGATGCTGGGAACCGACGGATCGGAGGATTGAGGTATCGGTAAGAGCCCCCATCTCGGGAAAAATATGCCAGGATGCAGCCTGACTGGCAGTCCGGTAAGATTTATGTATCTGTCTTAAGGAATCCGACAGGGTGCCGACAGCACCAAAAGCCTGTATATTGCTGGAAGATTTCAGAGCCGCCAGCATCTGTCCGGTGTCATCGTAAAGGTTAGAAAGCGAATCGGTGTTGTGAAAGAGAATAACGGAGGATCGGTTCATATGGCCGAAAATGACCCGCTGCCCCCGGTAATAATGTTTCAGAAAGCCCAGCGTTGCAGCAATGCTTCCCTCCAGTGTATCCGCCCACTCCGAAACTGCCGGACGCGGCCGGTCATATATATGGAGAACTACCGCAGCAGAACGCCCGGAATGGAGCCGGATATCATCACGTTCCAGCGTTTCATCAATCTGCGCCTGCGTAAGTTCCTCCCGCAGAAGTTCGGAAATAAAATTCTGCTGTTTGATGGTTTTATTGGCAGCATTTAAACTTCTGGACATCTTTACCTGATGCCGGTGCTGATTGCGTTTCTCGATCACTTCGTCAGTCATCTTCCGGATCAGCCTTGCAAATTCTTCCGCCACAACCGGTTTTAAGATATAGTCATAAACCCCTTGCCGGATTGCCGTCTGTGCATAATGAAAATCATCATATCCGCTAAGAATTACAAACAGGCATTCAAACTTCTCGCTGCGGGCATGTTTTAACAATTCCAGCCCGTTCATTCCCGGTATCTGAATATCTGTGATGACAATATCCGGTTCATGCCAGCGGATCATATTAAGCGCTTCGACTCCGTTTCCAGCTGTTCCCAGATAATCGATACCATACTCATTCCAATCCAGAAGATTTCTGAATCCGGCGCGAATCTCTGCCTCATCATCGGCCAGCAGCAGCGAAACTCTTTCTTCCATAATGACTTTCCTCATTCCTACACAAATATAATTAATTATAGTGTAAATAATTTAAGAAAACAAGGAAATTGTCCCAGCTAACATAAGTTGCCAAAAAATGATAACCAGATCAAGTTTGAGGAATTTTTAAGCACAGTTTATATGTGTGTAACCTTTGCGGCGCTGCTGAATGTGATTGATCATTCTGACCCGGAGATTTCCGGGCGGGCCGTCAGGATAACGGATACCTTGCTAAAGATGCTTGCCAGACATACGTTTGACGGAGTGGTTCTGGCGCCGATGGGGCGCGTTTACCGGGAAGTCATCCATCCGTTCCAGCAGGCAACAGGCGGAATTCATTCTGACCTCGGTTCAGTCTCCGAGAACCGATCCGGGCTTCCGGCGCTGGGAAAACCTGACCCTGAAAACAGATGCCGATGCTTCCGGCTGTGACTATACCAAATCACTCAATGAAAGGTTCCATGGAACTACCTGCTTTGAGCCGGGTGTATATGGCTATCAGCAGCATCTGTGGTATGCGGCGCTGGACTGCGAAACCGATGTATTTACCAATCACCCCGGCGGTACTTGCGAAGACAGCTCCATGCGGCCGGGATTTTGGTACGGTAACGGGGTAATACCGGCCATCCGTCAGGAAGCGAACCGGATTGGCATCGTATACCACATCCCGGACGAACATCCGGTTAATTTTACCCATGCGTATTTCCCGGCAGCAAAATTTACGGAGACTATCATTACCGACAACTGGCTGTTCGGCCGGAAAAAGAACGGTTATCTGGCACTCTGGTGCAGTGTTTCGATGGAAGCAGCATCCGATTGGCTGTTCGACTGTGAATTCAGAAGCTATGGCAATAACGTGGCTTACTATTGTATCTGCGAAAAGGCCGGCAGCTTTAACAGCATAGATGATTTTATTAAAGCGGTTAAAGCTGCACCGCCTGTCTTCGATTCGGAAGCCAAAAGTCTGACTGCAGGCGGATTGACGGTCGTTTTTACCGAAAGCCTTGACCGGACACAATATATTTAATATTTAATTATAAAAAAGGAGGATCTTATGAAAAAAAGAATTTTATGGGGACTGGCTGCAGCGGCGGCCATATCACTGATGGGCTGCGGCGGGACTGATACCGGCAATAACAAAACAACAGCACCGGCACAAACCGGTGGGAAAAAAACCAAAATTGTAGTATGGACCAATAACCGCCATGATCTGGAGTACATGAACCAGGTCGTTGAACGGTTTAATAATGAAAATGATCATATTGAAATTGAATATGTCGTTCAGACTGAAAATTATGAAAATCTAATCCAGATGGCAGCCTCTTCAGGTGATGCACCGGATGTCATTTCGGCGGTTAATGAGACTTATTTTATGGATTTTGTGAACAGCGGAATCATACAGCCTGTCAATCAGTGGCTGTATGAAGATGAAGCATATATGAAGGTAAATGAACCAGACAAATATAAATTTGAAGGCGTAAATGTCGTTAGCGATGATATCTACTATACCCCGTGCGGAAAACGAAGCGGTGCCAGGCTGATTGTCAATCAGGATCTGCTGGATAAGAATAATCTAACCATGCCGAAAAAGCTATCTGATCTGTTGGATGTTTGCAAAACCATCTCGGAAAACGGCGAAAATAAAGAATACGGCATCATCTTCCCGGGAGCTTCCAGTCCTTTTGAGCGTTGGCTGGAGCATTCGGCAGAAATGAGCGGAATTACGCCGTACGACTATGTAAATGGAAAATATGATTTTACGGAATATAAGGATTATTGCCTGTTTGTCCGTGAACTCTTTAATGAGGGAGCAGTATTTCCGGGTTCCGCTTCTATGAAAATTGATCCGTCCCGGGTTCAGTTCGCCGACGGAGTAGTGGGGATGGAAGGTAATGCCTCCCAGGAAGCCACCGTCTTCACCGAGCAGTTCCCGGCCAAGTGCAGCTGGCAGGTTTACCAGCTGCCGACGCTGGACGGCTCGATCAAAGGTGCCGAGACTTGCGTTGTTAACAACGGCTACCAGATGTTGACGAGTACAAATCATCCGGATGAAGCCTGGGAAGTTACCAAAGACCAGCTGAAATATATAGGAAAACATAACGTGAGTCCGGTTATTTGGCCCGCCGGCCGTCAATACCAGAATTGACTGGTAGTCTTTAAAGGCGGTCGTGATCGCAAGCAGTGTAACAACTTTCAGTACCGGCCCCAGCATCGGAAGCGTGATCTTAAAAAACATCGAAACGCCTCCTGCACCGTCGATCTGGGCACTCTCATAAACATCGGTTGAGATCCCGATCAGACCGGAAATCAGTAAGATCATGTAATTTCCGAAAGCCCCCCAGACCGCCACAATTACCACGGCAATCATTGCCGTTTTTGAACTTCCCAGCCAGTCAACCGGCGTTTTAATGATGTGCGCCATACTAAGATAACTGTTAAGGATTCCATTATAGGTGGCAAAGATAAAATACCAGATTACGGTGCCGTACTTAGCGTGATTTCGGCAGTAATCGTCGGGATAATGACGTTGGTTTATCTGAAGTTTTCGAAAAAATGGATGACATTTATTAAATGGAGGTAACCCATGAGTAAAGAAAAAACACTTCATTCTGTGGAGTCCAAACAGACTAAGCTGACCAATGCCCTGATATTTGCCGCACTTCTGATCCTGGCGGTACTGACCGTCTATCCGGTCATCTATATTGTCCTGGGATCATTTAAGACCAGGACGGCTGCTCCTTCTTCGGGATCTATGTGCGGATTATTCTGCCGATTATCAAACCAGCTATTGCAACGGTGGCGCTGCTGGCTTTCCGGGGCGGATGGAATGAATATATTCTGCCGCTGGTTTTTACCATGACAAATGAAAAAATGCGCCCCCTGACCGTTGGGGTGGTTGCCCTGCAGAATGCCGGTGACGGCGCTTCGGCATGGAACATCCTTTTTGCCGGTTCGGCAATTTCGATCATTCCAATTCTTATTATTTATTTGTTTATGAGTAAGCAGTTTATGAACGGAACAACAGCCGGAGCAGTCAAGGGGTAGTTATTACACAAAGTAAAAGAGGATGTGCTTTGCTTAACTTTACGTTAACTTTTCAGCATCCTCTTTTCATTTTTCCATTATCCTTCCATCTGTCTGCCTAAAAATCCCGCCGCAGTACCGACCAGCTTTAACTCATTATCCCCGAATTTCGCTTTGGTATCCCGGCTAAGCAGTGCAACGGCGCCGATGGCATCCCCCTCTGAAATAATCGGCATGACAGCCTGAGCCGTCACCCCCTCAATTTCCTCTGTGGAAATTGGGACATACGTTTTCTCGTCGCGTTTCGCCACAACTGCTTCCCTTTCATTAATCAACGATTCCAGTTGGCGGCTGATATTTTTCTGAATCAGATCTTTCTTTGGTCCGCCTGCAACCGCAATCACCTGGTCACGGTCTGTAATGCAGACCATCAGCCCGGTTGCCAATGCCATTGCTTCCGCATATTGAACGGCAAATGCACTCAATTCGACCATCGGGGAATATTTTTTTAAAATAATTTCGCCCTCTCGGTCAGTAAATATTTCCAGTGGGGTGCCTTCTCTCAACCGCAAGGTCCGCCGAATTTCTTTCGGTATTACTACCCTTCCCAAATCATCAATTCTTCTTACAATTCCTGTTGCCTTCATAATAGAATATTCCTCCGTTTGATGTACATTCCGTTTCTGGAATTATTATTTGTCAAACAGAGGAATTTATACCCGAAATTAAACTTTAATGTTTATTTTTCTATAATTTTTTATGGAGTTTTAAACCGGTGTCTGATGGGTGCAAAGTTCCTCCATGTCCGTCAGCAGATTTCCCGCCTGTTTCATCATATCTGCAGTACTCTGTTTACTGCGCTCGGTTAATATAAAATACGGCGGTTCCGCAATCTGGAACTTTAACTTTCCCTGATACCGCTCTAACAGCTCCGGAATCCTGGCAATATCGATTCGGGCTTTCTGAAACATGATTAACCGAACCTCCTGGCTGTTGATCCGGACTTCCGTGACATAAGCCTGATGCGCCAGAGTTTTTAACATTGCCACCTTAAGAAGGTGCTCCACAGTCTGGGGAATATCTCCGAAGCGGTCTATCAATTCATCCTGCATGTCCATATATTCCTCTTCAGTCTCAATTCCCGAAATCCGTTTATAAACATCAAGCTTCTGGTACTCATTCTTTATATAGGACTCCGGTATATAAGCGTCAATATCGCAATCGACCACGGTCTCAAAGTCATCCTCCTCCGAACGGATTCCCCGCAGCGCCTGTACCGCCTGGTTAAGCAGCTTGCAGTATAAATCATACCCGACCGCTTCCATATGGCCATGCTGTTCTGCACCAAGCACATTGCCGGCGCCCCGGATTTCCAAATCCCTCATGGCGATCTTAATGCCGGAACCCAGTTCGGTAAACTCACGGATCGCCTGCAGACGTTTTTCAGCCTCCTCAAGCAGCAGCTTATCCTTTTTATACATTAAAAACGCATAGGCCGTACGGTTTGACCGCCCTACCCGGCCTCGCAGCTGGTATAACTGGGATAAACCCATCCGGTCGGCATCATGGATTATCATCGTATTGGCATTGGAAATATCCAGTCCGGTTTCGATGATTGTTGTGGAAACCAGTACATCAATATCCCCATTAACAAAATCAAACATAATCCGTTCCAGCTGATGCTCCCGCATCTGACCATGGGCATATACGACTGACGCGTCCGGTACCAACTCCTGTACATGATAAGCCACTTCACTGATATCCTTGACCCGGTTATAAACATAGTATACCTGGCCGCCCCGGGATAATTCCCGGTTAATGGCTTCACGCACCATTTCATCGTTGTATTCCATGACATAAGTCTGAATCGGCACCCGGTCTACCGGCGGCTCTTCCAGAACGCTCATGTCCCGGATTCCCACCAGACTCATATGCAGGGTACGGGGAATCGGTGTGGCCGTCAGGGTAAGAACATCCACATCTTTTTTCAGCTGTTTGATTTTCTCCTTATGAGTAACTCCGAACCGCTGCTCTTCATCAATAATCAGCAGTCCCAGTTCCTTAAACCGGACATCCTTTGACAGCACCCGGTGAGTTCCGATTACGATATCAACCCAGCCCTTGTAAAGATCCTCAAGTGTCTTTCTGACCTCCATCTGAGTACGGAACCGGGACAGCAAATCGACCCGGACCGGAAAATCCTTCATTCTTTGCAGAAAGGTATTATAATGCTGCTGAGCCAGAATCGTCGTCGGCACCAGATATACTACCTGCCGCCCTTCCTGAATTGCCTTAAATGCGGCACGCAGTGCGATTTCTGTTTTACCGTACCCCACATCACCGCAGATCAGCCGGTCCATAATCTTTTGGCTTTCCATATCACGCTTGGTAGCTTCGATTGCCTCAATCTGATCTTCAGTTTCTTCATAAGGAAACAGTTCTTCAAATTCCTTTTGCCATACCGTATCCTCGCCGTAACGAAAGCCCTCAGCATCCTGTCTCCTGGCATAAAGCTCCACCAGCTCTCTGGCCATCTCTTTTACGGCTCCCTTGACCTTAGCTTTCGTCCGGTTCCACTGCTCGCCTCCTAACTTGTTCAGCCGCGGCGCTTTGGCCTCCGCTCCGGCATACCTCTGGATACCGCCCAGTCTGGTGGCCGGCAGATATAAATTACCGTTATCTGCGTATTCAATTTTTAAATAGTCCTTTATGACATGGTCACGTTCAATTTTTTCAATGCCCCGGTAAATCCCCAGGCCATGATCCTCATGAACCACATAATCCCCAACGGAAAGTTCCGCCAGACTCTGTATTTTGTGTCCTTCATATGATGATTTTTTCTTCCGGCGTTTTTTCTTCCGGCTGCCGAACATATCCCCTTCCGTAATGACAACGAATTTAATCTGCGGATATTCGAAACCACGATGCAGATTCCCGTACGTAACCAGAATTTCTCCCGGCCGTACCTGCCGTTCCTCCCAGTCCGGACAAAAGGCACTCAATCCGTATTCACTGCGAAGATCTCCGGCCAGACGGCTGGCTCTGGTGCGGGAACCTGACAGCAGCACCACCCGGTATCCTTCCCGCTTCCACCGCTTCAGATCCTTAAGCAGAAGTTCAAAACCATTCTGATAAAAATTTACGTTCTTAACATTTAAAGTATATCGCCGCAAAACAGTCATTCCCGGAAGCTTTTGTTCCAGTCCGGTCAGCATTACTGTATTGCTGCGCTGCGCCCTGCCCAATATTTCCTTTGACGGAAACAAAAGTGATGTCTGCCCCGGAAGCAAATATCCTTTTTCCAGGCGGTGTACCATGCTTTCCCTGAACTCGAGTTCTACTGCCTCGCCCTTTTCCTTCAGTCTGGCTGGTTCATCCAAAAATACGATACTGCTTTCAGGGTCAAAATAATCCAGAAAAGAAGCCGTCTCGTCTGTAAAATAGGACAGAAAGGAACTGATTCCGGCTTTACTGCCTTCCTCAATTGATTCGGCCATTTCTTTAATTATGCCGGATATCCGGTAAGCCTCTTCTGTCTGCATCTGTTTTCTCAGCTTTTCCGCATAAATCTTCGCTTCCCAGCGGATTTTCGCGGCTCCTGCCGCCAGCTGTTCTTTTGTCAGCACCAGTTCCGTTGCCGGATATATATAAACGCTGTTGAGCTGCTCAATTGACCGCTGGCTCTCCGGGTCAAAGGTGCGGATAGAATCCACTTCCGTATCCCACAAATCAATCCGCAGCGGCAGCTCCTCCGTCAGCGGAAAGATATCCAGAATACCGCCACGGATGGAAAACTGCCCCATCCCTTCCACCTGCGGAATGTATTCATAGCCGAGCTGTACCAGCCGTTCTTTGCAGACTGCCAAATCCATCTGAGTGCCGGTTTCCAGATAAAGAATCTGGTTTTTCATCTGTTCCATCAGAATCAGATGATCCATCAGGCCGTCCAGGGTCGTCACCACCACGCCGGCCGGTTCCTCCATCAGATGACGAAATACTTGGATCCGCTGCCGCATAATGAGGTTTCCCTGTATATCGGCATTGTAAAACAATAGGTCTTTGGCCGGATACAGCCAGACATCCTGCCTGAAACAACAAAAATCATCATAGATCTCCCTGGCGCGGTTATCATCATATGTGACCACCAGCTTCCACGGAATCTCCGCCGCCGTCTCCTGCATCAGATGCACCTTCTGGGAATCCAGACAGCCGCTGACCTGAACCGGACCCTTTTTGCGCCTCAGATCCTGGTTTAGTTCTTCAAACTCAATTAACTCTGCTAACGGATTGGCAAATAACCTGTTCATACATTCACTCCTGATTGTCTGTTTTTCTTTTATTAAACATGTTCATTGCCCGTTCTGTTCCTTCCCTCATGATCGCAACGGCGGCGGCTCCGGCATCCCGGAATGCTTCTTCCATTAGCCTCTGCTCACCCTGAGAAAAACGGCTAAGTACATACGCCGCTAAATCCATTTCTGCCGGTTTTGCTCCAATCCCCACCTTAATACGCGGGAATTCCTGGGTGCCCAGATGGGAAATTATATTTTTAATCCCGTTATGTCCGCCTGCGCTGCCTCCCCGCCGGATTCGCAGCTGACCAGGAGCCAGACTGACATCATCAAAAATTACAATTATTTCATCGCACTCCAGCCGGTAGAAGTCCTTAACCGCCCGGATACTTTCACCGCTTAAATTCATATAGGTCTGCGGTTTTATCAAAATTACCCTTTCGCCCCCGATGATCCCTTTACCGCACAATGCCCGGTGTTTTTTCTCCCGGACTTCAATTTTATATTGTTCGGCCAGTATGTCAATTGCCGCAAAACCTACATTGTGTCTTGTATTATCATATTCCTTACCTGGATTTCCAAGTCCTGCAATCATAAACATAATTATTCTCCTATCACATTAACACACAAAAGCGCTAGTTTTCCTATCTGCAGGGAGGACTAACGCCGATTTAATTATTGTATCAGTTCGCGCCGTAAAAGTAAAGAGTAAGGAAGCCGTAAATAAGCCCCTTGCCGGATCCTTTTAATTATGATAAAATTTTTCATATAGGAAAGGGGTGTGCATATGAAAACGAATACATATGATGTAATTATTGTCGGAGCCGGTCCTTCTGGAATTTTCTGTGCCTATGAATTAATCAAACGTAAGCCGGATATGAATATTTTAATGATTGAAAAGGGACGCCCCATTGAAAAACGGATTTGTCCGAAACGGACCACCAAAACCTGCGTCGGCTGCAATCCCTGCTCCATTACCACCGGATTTGCCGGTGCCGGTGCGTTTTCTGACGGAAAACTTTCTCTTTCGCCGGACGTCGGCGGTAATCTGCCGGAAATTTTAGGCTACGAAAAAGCACTTGAACTAATCCAGGAATCGGATCGTATTTATCTGGATTTCGGAGCCGACAAGAGCGTTTATGGAATTGATAAACAAAACGAAATCGAAGAAATCCGCCGAAAGGCCATCAATGCCAACTTAAAACTGATTGAATGCCCGATCCGCCATCTGGGGACGGAAGAGGGCTATAAAATTTATACCCGCCTTCAGGAACATCTGCTTGCCGAGGGTGTTACGATCATTTTCAATACGATGGTAAACGATATTATAATTGAAGACCAGCAGGTCAAAGGAGTCATTACCGATAAAGAGGAAACCTTCTTAGCTCCTGAAATCGTATCGGCAATCGGTCGGGAAGGATCCGACTGGTTCAGCCAGATCTGCCGGACGCATAATATAAAAACCCAGGTCGGGACGGTTGATATTGGCGTACGGGTGGAAGTCCGTGACGAGGTCATGAAATTTCTGAACGAGAACCTGTACGAAGCCAAACTGGTCTACTACACACCAACCTTCGATGATAAGGTGCGCACATTCTGCACCAACCCCTCCGGAGAGGTGGCAACCGAGTATTATGAGCATGGCCTTGCTGTTGTTAATGGACATGCGTATAAATCTCATGAGTATAAAACAAATAATACCAATTTTGCCCTGCTGGTTTCAAAAAATTTCACAAAGCCCTTCAAAACGCCAATTGAGTATGGCAAACATATTGCCCAACTCTCCAATATGCTGTGCGACGGAAAGATAATGGTTCAGCGGTTCGGTGATTTCCAGCGCGGCCGCCGTACTACGGAAGAACGGCTCTGCCGCAACAATCTGATTCCGACCTTAAAGGATGCGGTTCCCGGTGACTTATCATTGGTGTTCCCGCACCGCATCATGGTTGATATCAAAGAAATGCTGCTGGCACTGGATAAAGTCACCCCCGGCATCGCCAGTGATGAAACGCTGTTATACGGTGTTGAGGTGAAATTTTATTCCAACAAAGTGGTTGTTAACTCTGACTTTGAAACCAGCATCCGGGGACTGCGCGCCATCGGTGATGGTGCTTCCGTGACACGCGGCTTACAGCAGGCGTCCGCAAATGGAATCAGTGCAGCCAGAAGCATTATCAATAAGAATCCTTAAAAAAAGAGCCATGATACGCTTATCACGTATCATGGCTCATAATTTAGCGTGCAGTCGCCACTAATATTCCTGTCCATCCAATGCAGTAATTAGATATTTATCCAAAATAATATTTTGAATCAAATCTCTTGTTTCCGAGTTAATCGGATGGGCAATATCCCGGTATTCCCCACTTGTCGCCTTACGGCTTGGCATTGCAATAAACAGCCCCTTTTCGCCTTCAATTACTTTGATATCATGTATTACAAATACATTGTCCAAAGTTATTGACACAACTGCCTTCATCTTACCTTCTTTTTCAATCCGTCTGACTCTGACATCTGTTATCTGCATGCTTGTAGCCCCCCTTTTTTGTCTCTAAAGTGTATATCTTTCGTTTTGTTCAATTACTATCTTAATATTTTCCGGTGTCCCAATATAATTTGTATTTGCCCGGATTGTGTCACGGCTTTCCACAATGCAATTCTCAATAACTGTATTATCGCCTATATAAACATCATTCAAAATAATTGAATTTTTAATGACACAATTGTTTCCTATATATGCTTTTTTAAATAAAACCGAATTTTCAACAGTACCGTTAATAATGGATCCGCTGGATATCAAACTGTTCTTTACGATTGCTCCCGGATTGTACTTAGCCGGCGGCAAATCATCCACCTTTGAGTAAATATCCGGATATTCTTTAAAGAAGAAGTTTCTTACCTCCGGTTTCAAAAAGTCCATATTTGTTTTATAATAGGAGCCTACGGACGCTATATTGCTCCAGTAAGAATCCAGTTTATATGTATAGATCCGTTTCAGATTCTTATAACGAACCAATATGTCTTTTACAAAATCCACCCGATCCTCAGCCGCACACCGCTCAATCAGTTCAATCAGCTGACGTCTGCGAATCACATAGATGCCACAGGACACGGTATGCGAAGAAACTGCCATCGGCTTCTCTTCAAAATCTATGATCCGCCCGTCATCAT
>Ga0153999_1000929_pt1 | contig 12125 bp, 16 predicted proteins | sample TSNC083MetaG_FD_104675 | JGI IMG/M metagenome (GOLD analysis project Ga0153999, IMG submission 104675) | Attine ant fungus gardens microbial communities from North Carolina, USA - TSNC083 MetaG | ecosystem: Host-associated > Fungi > Mycelium > Unclassified | place: USA: North Carolina, Lumber... | reverse complement strand
TCTTCAGCTGAAGAGATGGTGGAATTTTCCTCGGGTATTCGCGGCATGTGTTTGAATTTGGAAGCCGACAATGTTGGTGTCTCCATCTTTGGTAACGATCGTCTCATCAAGGAGGGTGATACCGTCAAACGTACCGGCCAAATTGTCGATGTCCCTGTCGGTCCCAACCTTCTTGGTCGTGTTGTCAATGCTCTTGGTGATCCTATCGACGGTAAAGGTCCTATTGAGGCTGCCGAACGTCGCCGTGCCTCTCTCAAAGCTCCTGGTATCTTGCCCCGTCGCTCCGTCAATCAACCCATGATGACCGGTCTCAAGCCCATCGATGCTATGGTTCCAATCGGTCGTGGCCAGCGTGAACTTATCATTGGTGACCGTCAAACAGGGAAGACTGCTGTTGCCATCGACACTATTCTCAACCAGAAGAGGTGGAACAATGGTAATGATGAGGAGAAGAAGCTTTACTGTGTTTACGTTGCTGTCGGTCAGAAGCGTTCTACTGTCGCCCAGCTTGTCAAAACTCTTGAGGAGAATGACGCCATGAAATACACTATCATTGTTGCTGCTACTGCTTCAGAGGCTGCTCCTCTTCAATACCTTGCTCCCTTCTCTGGATGTGCTATGGGAGAGTGGTTCCGTGATAATGGCAAGCACGGTAGGTATCTAATCATTCACTACGACTGCCAAAGATTTATGCCTTGTAGCCCTCATCATCTACGATGATTTGTCTAAGCAGGCTGTTGCTTACCGTCAGATGTCTCTCCTTCTCCGCCGTCCCCCTGGTCGTGAAGCTTATCCCGGTGATGTCTTCTACCTTCACTCACGTCTCCTCGAGCGTGCCGCCAAGATGAGCGATAAATTTGGTGGAGGATCTCTCACTGCTCTCCCTATCATTGAAACTCAGGGTGGTGATGTGTCTGCCTACATTCCCACCAATGTATGTTTCTGATTTTCATCATGAGAAAGATCACTTTTTACTGAGCACTTTTCAGGTCATTTCTATTACCGATGGTCAGATCTTCTTGGAGGCTGAGCTCTTCTTCCGTGGTGTTCGTCCCGCCATCAATGTTGGTCTCTCTGTCTCCCGTGTCGGTTCTGCTGCCCAGACGTGAGTTGTCCTACTTGATTATGATCTCACATTACTAACCTTCAAATCAGCAAGATTATGAAGAAGTTCGCTGGTTCACTTAAGCTCTACCTTGCTCAATACCGTGAAGTTGCCGCCTTTGCACAATTTGGTTCTGATCTTGATTCCTCCACCCGTTTCCTACTCAAGCGTGGCTCTCGTCTCATCGAACTGCTCAGTATGTATTCAAATTCATAATTATCTTCTACCTTATCTGATTTGTGCTGTAGAACAAGGACAATACCAACCCTTAGCCATCGAGCTTCAGGTCCCCATTATTTATGCTGGTGTCAATGGTCTTCTCGATGATGTCCCGGTAGAGAACATTACGAAGTGGGAGGCCGAGTTCCGTGAGCACCTCACGGCTACTCAGTCTTCCCTTCTTCAGGAGATTTCTGCTGGTGCTGTGACACCAGAACTTGAAGCCAAGATCAAGAAGGTTGTTGAGGACCATGTTGCCTCATTCACATCGTGAAAACTTGCGATTGTTTCATAGATCTGTCTTCAGAGTTCCTTTCGGGGTCCCAAAATAAAACTTCGCATGCTTTACTAATATAATATATCATGAAAGGATGTTATATCTGATGGTTCTGTTTGTTTGATCCTACTGGGTGGATGATGTAAAAATCATTTGTAGTCTATCCCCTATGTCAAGCACAGAGGCTAGTGCAGAAGCCACTGCAAAGGCAGCTCAATCTTCCTTTGTAGCCTCCCAGCTCCTTCCAGCTACGGAACGCACTACTGCCCTTGGTGCGATTGGTCGTGAAATAGCGACGAGAAAATATGAGATTCTTTTCGCCAATACAGAAGACCTAAAGGTCAATCGCTTTTCGATGCTTGTTTACAATTAATCAATACATTCGATTTCAGGCAGCTAGAAAAGAAGTCGAGGCAGGACGGATGTCTGATTCGATGCTGAAGCGCCTCGATATCACGACGCCCGACAAGTGGCGTAGCTTGCTCCAGGGCGTTAATGATGTTGCTGCTTTACCTGATCCGAACGGAAAAGTCGACTATGGCTCGGAATTGGATGATGAATTAGAGCTTTATCGGGTTTCGTGTCCGATTGGTGTGATACTTGTGATTTTTGAAGCAAGACCGGAAGTGGTTGTCAATATTGCAGCTTTGGCTATCAAATCAGGTATGTTTTTGCCTGCTCTCCCTTTTGTGTATGTGCATGTGTGTGTGTGTGGAGTAATCGACAAGTACAGGTAATGCTGCTATATTGAAGGGCGGTAAAGAATCCAACAGAACTGCTACGGTCTTAGCAGAAGCCATCAGGACCGGCATTGGAATGACCAGACTCCAACCGAATTTGATTCAGTTGGTTCAAAATCGGGAAGACGTGACGTCCCTCCTGGCATTGGATCGATATATCGACCTTGTCATTCCTAGAGGAAGTAACTCCCTCGTGAGAAGTATTCAGAACAGTACGAGGATACCTGTGATGGGACATGCTGATGGTCTGTGTTCTGTGTATTTGGATGAAAGTGCGGACGTCGAGAAGGCTGTGAGGATATCTGTAGATTCCAAGGTTCGTTTGTTTTTGGCGGTCTTGGAATCAGAATTTGTTTATGCGCTTTTTAAAAATATAGGTCGATTACCCTGCGGCATGCAATGCAGCTGAGACGCTCATAGTCCACAAATCACTTTTATCCACTGTCTGGCCAGTTGTAGCCAAAACCCTGATCGAGGCCAACGTCAAACTCGTATGCGACGAAGCCACACGCAGCGCATTGACTTCCGCCACTGGCATCGACACAGACAAGCTCAAAACCCATGTCTCGCCCTCAACCCCAGATTCTTACACGACCGAACACCTTTCACTCACCCTCTCCGTCCTTTCCCTCTCCTCATTACCATCCGCGATCGAATGGATCAATTCGCACTCTTCCCATCACACTGATTCCATCGTGACCGAAAACGAAGCGAATGCCACTGCCTTTTGTCAAGGCGTAGATTCGGCTGGTGTTTTTGTGAATGCAAGCACGAGATTTGCGGATGGTTTTAGGTATGGATTCGGTACGGAAGTGGGTATCAGTACGGGTAAGATTCATGCGCGTGGACCTGTTGGATTGGAAGGACTTGTGACGTACAAGTATAAGATGAGGAGTAAGGCAAAGGAAGGACATGTCGTTGGAGATTTTTCGAAAAATGGCGGCAAACAGTTCAAGCATAAGACAATTGAGGTACCTGTTGTACCGTTCTGATTATGAAAAAAAAAATTCTTCCCCTCGTGTGGTCCCGAGAATCAAAAAATGTGGACGAACCATCCAATGTGTTCTTTTGCATTCACGAGAATCAACATAATTTCAAAAGGACCACGGTTTTTTGATTGGATCAAGTCTGCAGTGAATCGAGGTGTGGGGAAGAGATGTTGAACTCTAATAGTGAAGGAATCCTTTATTGAAAGCTTTGAGAGGGGCAGCATAGAAGAAGGGTACGATAGGACTAATAAAGGGAACAAGTTAAAGCAACTCACATACTCTTCAATCCGGACCTACTAGTGAAGAAACAGCTCAAGTTCATTGCTAGTGAACGATTCATACGCATCGCGATCAACAACGCAAAGTGATCGCCACAGTCCCAAAAAATACTATTTTACTCGGCACAGCATTTTGCAATCCCGACAGTTAATCTTTTGCCTGATCCGTCGCTACGAAAATCACAGAATAGAAGGAAGTATCGAAGCGACGGTGGTATGCCTGATTTGATTTATCTCCATTGTCTTCCCTTGAAGAAAGCAATCATGACACTAGATTAAAGCGGGCAGATTGCATACAATATTACATGGGGGAACAAGGACATTCAATTATGACGTCTCTAATCTAGCTTTCTTCTCTGTGCTTGACCCTTCTGATTCCTCCTCCGCTTTGCGTTTCGCGGTACTTGTTTCAGGTGTGGGTATATTGTCTGCGGAGGTACTCGGCATGACTGTAGAGGTTTTCTTTTTCTTCTTGATCATACCTGTGAGGTCGTTCACCCCTTGAGGTAGCTCAGATGTCATTATTGCAGCATTTAACTCCTTATCTAGGTCAAGGGCAGCGAGTGTGGGTGCGCTTTGTGACAGCACATCATTAGGTGAGGTTTTAAGCTCATCAACCTGGAAATTGCACTTGTGAGGGGGCAACGGGGTAGAGCATAAGCCAACTCAACCATACCTTCAAAGCCAAGTCGTCTCTCAGCCCAGATAATTCTTTGATTTCGCTCTCTATCCGCTGTTTAGACATCTTTTGAACGACATCGTCTCTCGCAAGTCTCGCGACGGCTTTCCCTTTGCCCTTGGTGTCGATAGGTGGCTCTTCGGGCAGCGGTGGTAGTTGGCCAGCCAACCCATCTCGAAGCTCAGTTAACCTCACCTCCACACTCGCCAATGCGCTCTCGGCGTGATGAATGGCGTCTGATAGGCGACCAGACGTAAGATCCAATACAATACTAAGTTTATAATGTGCTTCTGCGATTTGGCGAGATGACTTGGGGAGAAGACTGATTTTATATTTCAGGCCTACTTCGTAGTCTTGTATTGCTTGATCGAATTTCTCTGTGTGGAAAGTGTCAGATATCTATTACATGAGAGACATAGAAATGCAAGAAGCGTACCTGTTTCAAGAGAAACATCTCCCAAAGCAATGTATGTATCTGCCAACTTGAGCTTCACCTCATCATCCTCCTCCTGTTGAATTTCGCGATCATATATGGCTCGTGCAAGGTCAAGAACCTCCCATGCAGCGTTAAAGTCGTCCTCGGGCTCGTCCTCTCCCCCTTCTTCTTCTTCATCAGCCTGAGCAGGTGCTTCTTCCACCTCTGAACCAGCCCTTTCCGCATTGGCGAATAGATCCACAGCGGGGTCTTCCTCTTCGCCATCTCCCGAGAATGATAGTACTGGTCCATTAACCGAACTCGCTTGTAAGAAAGTCAGATATATAGCAAAAGGAGGAGGAGAATGCATGCACCTTTGGGCTCCTCTTCCGTAGGGGCTTGTGGCTGTTCTTTGCCTAAAACACCACTTGAGGTTATGGCATTCTCCAAAAGGGCGCGTCCGTAAGAGAAATAGAGGTCCGCAGTTTCCGGCGTGTCTTCACCAAATTTTTCGGTCCTATATCACAAGACGTGAATTGAAGCCGAAAACAAAGACAAAGACAAAAACGCGCCTCAAGACGCGTAACTAACTCAAAACGATATCTGGCTCCCCCCAAATCTAGGTACAATTTGACAGACTCACGCTAATTCCAATGCAGTAGCATACAAATCCACTGACTGTTCGTATTTCTGGAGAGCAAACGCACGTTTGGCTTGTTCAACGGCACTTTCTAATGTCAATGTCGTGTCTCCAGCAGACGTGTTTGACTGGGGTTCCGTGATAACATTGTTTCTATGATTGAACGATGAGTTAACTATTCAACGTTCAGAAAACTAGCGTACAGAGCCATAGAAGTAGGGGTGAGGGTGGGAATTAAGAGATAAGTATTAATACACAGAGTACTGACCAGCGGCTGAGTTGTGTTTGGGACCCAACTCTGACTCTTTCACGCGATCCGCTAAAGCAGCTCAAGTGTCTGACCTCGACGGAACAAGTAATTTGATCGGTTCATGCCATAAGTATACACATTTTCCGCACAGAGATTGAAGAAGGTAAACTCGAGCAAAATCGTAATATTACAAGACCTGTAAATATAAAAGAAAGAACATGTGATGTTGGAAGTAATTGATAGGGGGGAGTAGTGGTAAAATTCAAGCTGTCAAAGGTCGAATGAATCAAGGTGAACCAAAGATAAAGGAGCGAGATGTCCCAGGGATAACATAGGATGAATAAGCCAAGAGGGTATGAAAATAGAGACGGAAGACAGAAGCGAATGTGATGTTCTCAATTTCATGCATGATTTGCCCTATATTAGCGAGGCACCTTCTTGGCCCTGTTGTGGTCCTTGAGCCCGCCCAGCTCCCTGCTGAGGTTGCCCAAATGTAATTCCGAACGGACTAGACGGCGGGAATGGCGTGACTCTAAATGTACCGCTATTCCCAAGCCCAGTCGGAAGAGGTGATATGCCGTTTATACCAGGTACACCAAAAACATTCAACGAGTTACCAGCAGCCATCGAGGCCCGGAATGGATTCGCTGCAACACTCCCCGTGATTTGAGGCCTTAAACCTACACCCAAATTTGACGTCCCAGCTGGTAATGTTGTATTGACGGAAGTAAGCGGATTGGTCAGTGTACTTGCTGAAGAGGATGAACCGAAACTATTAACACCAGCGTTCAGTACTCCTAAAGTACCTCCGAACCCAGCCTGTTGTTTATTCAGTGTACCAAGTTCCGAGGTATTGACTACTGCACTGGAAGTGCCGGTACTAGCTCCTCCTGTGGGAGGGGGATCAGTGGCATTAGATGCGTTGGGCAAAGGCGGCAATGAGTCCAACAATGTAACACCAAAGGAGGAGGAAGGCTTGAATGGTTTTAGGCCGGCAAAACCAGTGATCTGGGGCTTCAGTGTGCCCGTGTTACTCGTTCCATTTCCGACACCCGTAGGTAATGATGATGTAGCCGCAATGACACTGCTAGAGCTGACCGTTGCTGGCTGACCTACCAGTCCCGACGAAGAAGTTCCGCCCGTAGCGGGGTCCGAGAATGTAGAACCAGCGACATTTGCACTCGTTGGTAATGTCGTATTGTGTTTTGAGGTGGCGAAAGCAAAAGAAGATGCGACACTACCCATATCCGTCCCTCCTGGACTGAGTGCATTGTTGGCATAGTTGAACCCGCCTGTATTAGCATTTGTCGATCCTGCACCATTGATTTGTGTTGATTGCTGCTGTTGTTGCTGAGAACCAACGGGAGCAGTGTTCATACCACGTCCAATCTCTGCCATTGTCGGAGGTTTTGGTACTGGTGGTGCAGGAGTGATGACGGGCCCGAAAGGATTTCTTGTACCCGTCATCTGTGGTTTCAGCAACGGCGTATTACTCTTAGCGAGATTGGTGAGAGGTGTCGATGCAGACCGAGGTGGAACATTAGTAATAGATTGCATTTGGGATATAGTAGACAACGTCGAATTGGAAGGCAATGCAGAAGCAGAAGCAGGCAATGGTTGGAATGGTAGCGTTTGCATTTGCTGTTGCTGCTGTTGAAAAGATGGGGAAGCAGTGTTGAACAGTGACTGACCAAATCCGTGGACCATGGACTGGTTTGCGGTAGGAGAAGGGTTAGAACTGGGTTGTTGGGAAACACCTGGAGCGCTTCCCACTCCAAAAAGGGCCATCCCTGTGGTTTGGGGAATGAGCATGCTCTGGCGGAACGGGTTGATTCCAGTGGTTTGAGGTTGTAAGAAGTTTTGCTGATCAGCAGCCGTCAGATATGTCGTAAATGATCGATGACCTGTAGTGGGTTGTTGGCCCGGAAGGCTGAAGGGATTGGCTACATTTGGCATAGCTGTATGCTGAGGCATTACGAACCCTGTCGGTTGAACCATCATCTGACCAGTGATAGGCTGTCCTGTGAACATCTGAGAAAAGGGATTTGACAATCCGGTAGAACTGAAACGTGACAGTCATTCCAGGGGATTTTGTGAAGCTAGTGGTCAAAATCTTACCCTGATGCTTGAGCATTGAACATATTGGTCTGGTTCCCTTCAATTGAACTGAAGAAATCCTCTACATTGGGCTTCTGTGGGGGTGATTGTGAGGCCGCTGGTGTGACTGCTGGTGTGACTGCTGCTGAATTGATGCCAGATGAAGTTGCATCGAACTTATCCTCTGTCGTTTTGACTAAAAGAGCATGAGTTATGATTATCATCATTGACATAGGTCAGACAAACTTTGAGTTCTTGTATTGTTGGTGGTAGATTTTGGTGTCGCCTTCCCATTTGCCATCGCTCTATTGGCTCTGTACTCGAGGCGATTTTTCTCGAAATTTGGATCGTCGATATACTCTTGAAGAGCGGTGGCAAGAGATACTGGAGCCTAAAATGCATATGAAGGTATGAAAGAAATTCAAAGATATAATACTAACATGACGCAAGTTCGGAATAGGAACGTTCAGGAGGTTCTGTAGTTTCTTTGCAACCCCAAGGTACTCCGTGACATGTTCTGTCTGCTTGCAGAAATGTCGATAAATCAAGAGCCCCTCTTTAGCATCAATGTGTGACATCTCAAAATATTGTTCTAGCCATTAGGTGAGCGCCATTCAGTCTCCAAAACATCAAGAAAGCGCACCAAGGAGGTTGATAACGGCCTCATTCCCAGCCTGAAATAGAATCAAGAGATCCTTGACAAGCATCCGCAATGCTGTCAGCCGCAGTTCATCATCGACTCCATCCAGGTAAAACTGGAACATGAAATGAAATAAAACAACAGGAAGAGTCAGCATACCGATAAGCCTTCATAGATAGTCACATACCCTGCACTCTACTACAGCGTCGATCATCTGGTGCACAGCCTTAGTCTCCCTTAATAACCCTTTCTCAACGGTCATTATCCTCAGCTTTCTTCCCATCACAGTCTTACTCCTCCCGAGACTGGTATTAGCACTTCCACCACCTCGCCTCTTCCTATCTTGGGTCTGCTCTTCCTGCTCTTCATGTATTGCTGAACTACGTAGATCTCGGTTTGATTCGGATTGAACCTTGATGACATCGTGCTTGAGATTGGCATAGGAGCGAATTCGACAGTCGAGATATTTGGCATAATGATGTAGGTGGTCTGGATTTTCAAAACCTGGATTAATGAAACGATATGATGTAGCGTGTAGAGGTGTGTTGTATAGCACCGATTCATTAGTAAAAAAAAAAAAACGAATAGGCCTCGAAGATCCCCTAACCTTCCCAATTTCCCGCGTACACATTACGCAGCTTGAGAATGTCGCCCTGTGAGAGATGTGAGAGGACATTGTCGGTGGCACCGTTCCGAATCATAGTATGTAGCACTATCAATGCTTTAAATACGACCTTGAATGGAGGTCATTTTCAGTCCTCACTATGAAAGTCTGTGCACGCACAACGGAATTTGGCTCGCGAAAGCGGGGTGTGAGAGCCTTACAGACATCATGAACGGCACCATCCTCTGACCAGGTAGCAGCAATGATACTATCGATATACTGGATCAATCACATTAGCTCACATATTCAACGGTAGTGAAAACCATTACTTTGGACTTGGGAGGGGCATTCTTTGGCTTGCAAGCCAGTTTCACGATTTTCTCGAAACTGGACATGTTCACTGCCGGAATGAACACCAGAACAGGAAATTAGGCTTGTCCAACCATAATGTGTCACTTTTGAAACTCAGCAATTAATTTTACACATTTTATCAAATGATACAAATCTCAAGTTGCTCTGGCATTTTATGCCCCCTCGTCTACGCCGGCTTCCCAACCCTTGGATCTCTCAATGGCTCTTTGCCAACCCACCCACCTCTTTTCTCTTTCAGAATCAACTAGGCTGGGGTTAAACTCAATACTGCCTTTCACGTTAACTTTTCGCAGCGATTCAGGCTTAGTCAAATCCCATCCAAATAATTTGATCGCAGCTCCGGCGCACAGCGCAGAACCAAGTGCAGTTGATCTATCGTCATAGTAAGTTTCCTGAGGACAGTAGAACCTTATTCACGTACTCCCTCATCTCCGGACGCACGACAACAAACCCACCGACGTCGGCCAAGATTTTCATCGCAAGATCACCATTGGTCATTCCCCCATCAACCTTGAGGTGTTTCAGATTTGATCCAGAATCCAACTTCATGCTCTCAATGATTGCACGGGTCTGGTAAGCGTTCGCTTCCAACACAGCACGGGCGATATGAGACGGATTGGTATATTGGGAAATCCCTAATAATACTCTCAGGACCAATGTAGATGCATCATTGAAGTATCTCATACCAATCAGGAGTCCTGCTGCACCTGGATCCCAATACGGTGCGAGCAAGCCAGAGAATGCAGTAACGAAATATACACCTCCTGTGTCGTCTTCCTTTGCCGCCAAATCGTTAACTTCTGCGGCTGAGTCAATCATACCCATGGTATCACGAAGCCATTTTATAGCACTTCCAGCAACAGCAACTAGGAAAATAAAGATTAATGAAATAAGCAATCGTACGAGCATTTCGCTACTCACTGCTACCTTCCAGTGCATACACCGGCTTCGCATCTGGTCCCGGTTGATAAGCAATCTTATCAGAGATTCAGCACATACACACATACTCCAAACAGACCCAGTCACTTGCCGTGCTCAAGAGCCCGTGATTGCTCTTCACGATCTTATCACCAGTACAGAACAACAAGAAAGCGCCAGTGCCATATGTACACTTGGCTTCACCTTGATTCAAACACTTGTTGCCAATCAACGCTGCTTGTTGATCACCCACAAGTCCGCCAATGGGGACACCAGTCAAGGCACCAGATACGATATTTCCGTACACCTCAGAGGTCGATACCAGTTTGGGTAAGATTGACTCTCGAAGACCGAAGAATTCGAGCAGACAGGGCTCCCATTGCAAAGTCGAGGAGTTGAGGAGTAAGGTGCGCGATGCATTAGTAACTTCACCAATATGAATGTTAGTCTTGGTTCCGCCAAGCAGATTCTATAACCGTAGTCAGTAATGTGAAAGAGTGACAATAATCAGAAATCTCACGAACATATGCAACCCATGACTCTACTGTTCCAAAAAGAAGATCATCGACTTCGTGCGCTTGGCCAACTTCAGGGTAGTGGTCAATCATCCAACGAAGCTTGATGGCAGAGAAGTAAGTCGAAAGTGGCAAACCCGTGCTACAAGGAAACAGCATGTCAATGTCAAGTCGAGCTAGATGGACAGAAACTCACATGTCCCGAAGCGCATCAATGCCCTCCTGACCTTTTTTCCATACTCCCGGAAAAACTTGAATTCCCACCTGTTCCAATTTGTGCTCGAAGTGAGTGACAACATTCTTCGTGCGTGAATCAGTCCAAACAATAGCCTTGCACAATGGTCTTCCAGTCTTGCGACTCCAGGCGACAGTCGTTTCGCGTTGATTCGTAATTCCTGTGGTAGCACAATTGGATCAACACTTGGCCTACTGAGTTTGCCAATGATCATGTGAAAATGCCCGCCGACTCACCTACGACTCTGACGCATTCTTTCGCCCATCCAGCCCTCTCGAGTTCTTGAATTGCTTCTTCAATACATGTCTCCGCGTGTTGTTGTATTTCATCCACATCGTGCTCGTGCCATCTATCATTTAGTCAACCAACGTTGCAAGGAATTGAACAAGTCCATCAGCCTCTTCCCATCCAGACCAAAATCGAACTGGTCACATACTGACCCTGGATGAGGATAGTATTGGGGAAACTCAAGTTGGCGTTGCGCAACGATGTCCGCATGCTCATTGAATATAATGAACCTCACAGATCTGCATCAAGTCATTAGCGATTTAAGATAACCCAAGACGAACGCCGTATATAACGCACGTAGTTCCACAATCTAGCGAGCCAACAAAATCAGCTTGCTTGAATGAGCCTGACATTCTTTAATTAGACAAAGCAGTAGGCAATTCAAGAATAATGTCAAATAGGAGAAGAGCAGTTCATGTACTGATTAATCAGTTTGAACGTCTTTTTAAAAGAGGTTTTTGCATGAGAGTTTCTGATCCTTCCTTGCGGATTCTTTATCCGGTGATCATGACCTACCACGGTCCGACCATCCCGATTGAGCCGAAGCGGCTACCGGATGGCTTTCGAATTCAACGCTGCGAAAATGGCAACTACTAGAACCAGGACACCACCAGAAAGAGATTCCATGAGTACACAACGGATGTCTATCTCAAGGAGAAGACGAAGTGAACTGTGCACTGAGAATCACCGAGGAGACGTACCGATGCAAGCTCCTTTGCTCAAAATGCTTTCAAGTCCACACCTGCCCTGATCCTGCACACAAGTTATTGTACTGGATTGATGATCCCAGTTGAACAATTACCTCATCGTGATCTACAATTAAACAATAATACCTGTGGAAAATCAACATCGATCCAATCAATA
>Ga0153999_1000927_pt1 | contig 12149 bp, 5 predicted proteins | sample TSNC083MetaG_FD_104675 | JGI IMG/M metagenome (GOLD analysis project Ga0153999, IMG submission 104675) | Attine ant fungus gardens microbial communities from North Carolina, USA - TSNC083 MetaG | ecosystem: Host-associated > Fungi > Mycelium > Unclassified | place: USA: North Carolina, Lumber... | reverse complement strand
GCTGTAAGTGCCATTATGTCATCCGTCACTTACCTGGCCTGTATTGCATTTGGTAATTTGTCTAATAAGCACAAGGTCATGAGCGCTATTTTTTCCTATGTTGGTTTTTATATTGGTTTAAGGATTTTTCGCCTGATCATCAATATCATATATGAAATCACTAAATCGGAAATAGGCAGCAGTGTAGCTGCCGAAATGTTAAATGGCAAACTGATTTTTGATATTATGGTCAATATTGTTATCACGGTAATACTATATCTGCTAACAGTGGATATTTTCAAAAAGAGATTAAATCTCGAATAATCAAATAATCTAAGAAGGGGAAGCAGAAGTATGAAGAAGACATGGGAAGTGGATTGTGACGGAGTACGTCACACAGTAGAGTACAAAACCGGTTTTGGCAGCAAAGTCACCATTGACGGCCAGCCAAACAAGGTAAAATCAAACAACTGGTTTATCAACATGATTGATTATGCCTTCAGTTTTGGCGATACACAATGCCATCTGACAGCGATTGGCAATAAGACTGATCTGGCTGTAAACGGAGTGTATCAGGGCAGTGGAGAAGCATATGAACCACTTAGCAACATCCCTGCATGGGTCTATGTAATGCTGGCCATCAATATTATCGGACCGTTTATTATTGGCGGCGGAATCTTTAGTGCCGCAATTGGTATTATATTGGGTACCATATACACACAATATGCCTTACGCCAGAAAACAGGGGCGGCGATTGGCGTATTCATTGGCTGTCTTGTTATTCAGCTTTTGTTTGCCGTCTTTGTCATCGGCGCATTCATTGCTCTCCAGTATTAATATCATCTGCCATTTATACCACCAACGGTTTTTGTTGGTGGTATTTTTTGTATTATAGGAAAGTCCTCGGATAATCGGGGTTATGTAAACACGTACGTATTTACGGAAATCGGTGGTCGATAAGCGGGAGGCCAACATGCGGTTCTGGTTGATAATAGTCACACCACTGGCAAGTAGAATATCTAGGCTTTGTTTGGTGATTTAAGCTGGAAGGTTACATTAATTATAATTCTTCTCTCATCTCAATCAAAACCTCAGCACCATAATGTTCTTTTAGTTTTTCACAAATCTGCAACAAACATTTTTGAATAGTTGCCAGATCATCATTAAAGTCCATAAAAAATTCAGCCCAAATGCATTCATGTTCAAAATAGCATTCTCTTTGTTTATCCCTCTCCATTTCCTCTGTAGCCAGTTTGAATTCATCATAGTTCACTTCAAATGCCGTGTCATCTGTCAATATTAGTATCTTTACATCACCATAAGATACGCTAGTACTTAGATGTATTTCCCTCATCATTCCATCAAAATAATATTTTTGGCTTACATCGATAGTTCTAATTAAAAAATCTTCGATATTTTCTTTCCAAGTTCCCCAATCCATGATTCCCTCCCTGAATTTATTTGATTTTATTATTCACTTTTAGTACAACTCTTCGAAATAAACAGGTGTACAAGAATAATTTTTGCCGGAATATTCATCAAGAATCTCTTTCGTTCGCTTACTTATAATAACCTCATGCAAGCGATAGCCGTTTCTTTTATCCCAATGACGAGCAAAATGAACACTTTCTTCCGTCAAATAAAAATCCTGTTTGCTGTCAAAATCAGTCAACTTATAACTACAAGTCCCCAATATAACAACGGACTCCCTGCCACAAGATTCGCAATTAGGACGTATACCTATTGTAGTATCTTCTTTTAGTTTCGGTAAATTGGAATGAATACATAACTGCCAAAACTCTTTGCTGGTTTTTTTTGTTTTCTTATCAAAAACCTCTCTGTAACCAGCACCTCTCATTGCTTCTATTTCAAATCTTTTCTTTAATTGATTACTAATAATTACTTCTGGCTGTATAGAAATAATGTCATATCCCAACATCGTATTCTCTGGAATATAAATTGGCGAAAGCTGTTCTTTCCCAGCTTGGCACTGTTCACATTTGTTATATATATACTTTGTTCCATATTCCTTGCTTGTTAAGATCTTCGCATCTAAAAAATTCAAGTTTAGCTTGTAATAAGGTATTTTCTCTTGTTCTTCTTGTGAAAAGTCTCTATAAAGAGTTGTGTCTACTACCAATGAATTTTCTTGAATATACACTTCCAGTTCCTTAAATTCCATAATGTCCTGATAAAGTGTGATGTATATAGTTCCATGATCATATCCCATACTCTCAACGTAATCTAATGCATGTTGCTTATAATTCTTGCATACATGCAGCAATTGTTCCAAGTTTCCCATAACAGTGAACCTTATTATATTACGCATATGTCCTCCTTTTGAAAATCCACAAAATATATTTTCTGCTGGCTGAATTTTTCAGCCAGCAGTTGTACTTATATCTAGGCTACCTGCTTAAAGGCTTCGGCTAGATAATCCGCTATATTTCGAATGTTATTTCCTGCCTCCTCGGCAAACCCTTTTGAAAAACCCAAACCTGCTTTGAGTTCGGCTGTTATGCTCCCTACTGCGGTTTGATAAACGAATTCTATTATAGCGTCACTTACATCACTCCTTTTCTTGATATAGGCATATGCCTCTGCATTGCTAACCGACACCATTACTTGATTTCCATTTTCATCTTTCTTTTCAATATACAAACTATAGTAAATAAATCCGGGATCTATTGGATTTGCACCTATTACCATTTTTATCGGCCCTAATACTGCTATATCATATTTTACGCCAATTAAACTATTGTCCCCTGCAAGAAAAGTATTATTAAAATAATCAATCATAGCATCAAACTTCTTATGCGCTTGATTAAATGAATAGTTTTTAAAAAAATAAGTAATTGGTTTCACCTCCCATGCCATAGACTTTACCATTGGCATTTTATATGCGGTAATATCTATCTCGTAACACGATTGTACATTCTTAAGAGTACGATCTTGTCCGGTCTGTGCTAACTGTTCCAGTGTTACACTATACCCCTTTTCCGTTAAAATTGCTCCGACGTGTATTTGAGCTATTTCATGTAAGGCAGTATAAATACCCAGCCCATTTCTTTGGATAATTATCTTAGCTAAATCTTCATCCGTATATGTTCCTTGAACATATAATCCCAACATGGTATTTAGTAACGCTTTTGCCATATTTCCACTTGGATCGACGTAATTAAGCGGACTGCACTTACAGTAATTATACCGATTCAAGCTAAGTGGGTCAAGCACATTTCCCAGATAACGGTCTTCACTATAGAAGTTTCCAAGTGTCGTATCATAGTATCTCGCTCTTAGATACTGACTTTCTATATTCGGGTTATAGCTCTCTCCATTATACGCATACACATTAGCAAACCTTGGTTTCCCATAACTTAAGTTTCCATACGGCTCATAGCGGTAGCTCTGCCAAAGTACGGCATTCTCATCCGTCACTCCGGTAACGCTTCCTCTCGGATCGTAGTGATAGTAAGAAACCTCCTTCGTAAAACGGTCGCTGCTTAACCGGTTCACGCCGTAACTGTAAGCATGTTCAATCTTTCCGTTGACATTCAGTTCCATCAGGACTTCGGTATGCTCCCGGTTGATGTCATTCACGTATTCAATCAGCTCATAGTTTTTCTCATCCTCCGGCGTTTTGATGAGTCCCATTAATTCCTGCTCCAGCCTGCCCGCCTTTTGTGGGACAGGGAATAGAATTCCACTGCGGTTTTGGCTTCCATGATCATCTTTCTCATGATAATTCAGCTGGAAGATCCGATTGCCATCACCGTCATAGGCCGCTGCCATTAACAGCTCTTTCCCGTTGTATACCGCTTTTAACCGGTTCTCTACCGAATAGAGATAGCTTACATCTACCTGGTCTTTACCAAGCTTCCCTGTCTGTGCAATCCGGTTTCCGTCTTTATCATAACGGTAGTGGATGACACTGCAGTTCTTACCATGATATACAGTTTTTCGGAGCATCTGGTTGGAGGCATTGTAGGTATATTCCTCCCGATGGATTGGATGGATGTTCAACCCATCTTTATCCTTTTCTATTGCAAAGCGGATACGGTTGCCAACCTCATCATAGGCATAGGTGTAGAGAATGTTTCCCTGATGCTTGTCCGTTTCAAAATAATGAAGGAGCCTTCCATTGTCATCGTAGGTAAAGGTTCGGTACGTCTCAATCATCTCGAACTTGTTCTTGCCCCGATTGTTATGCTTTCCGTTGTGATGCGTTCCATGCGGACACAAGCCGTCCTGTTTTGGGCATGCTCCGGTCTGCTTTTCATCAAACGCGTAATCGTAGAGGGATTCCATCGCCTTTTCGTTGATGATCTGACCCAGCTCATCATAGGTGTAATGATACTCACTTACCACCCAGCCACATTCTGCGCACATATTTTTAAGCGTGGTGATCTGGTTTCTGGCATTGTAGGTGTTGTAAGTATGGATCCCATTGGGACGAAGGATGGTGGTAACCCGGTTTAAGGCATCATACTGATATTCGGTTACGCCTCCGGTACGGTCTATCACATTCGTCAGATTGTCGTTTTTGTCATATTGATAAGTAACACGTCCTCCATCCGGATAGAGGATACCGGATAACTGATCGCATCCATCATAGGTATAGCGGGTGACTTCTCCGGAGCCGGTGGTTACGGTGATAATTCTTCCCAGGGAATCATATTCATACGTACTTTCTCCACTGCGGTCCATCATCGAGACTCGTTGTCCCAACTTATCATACCCGTAGCGTACCCGTTCCTCTGCTACGTTCCCTTTGGCATCGGCATAGGATTTATCAGTCAAATGATTCATCTTGTCATACTGATAGAAAATCTTGTTTTTCCCATTGCTGACAGCACCGATCCGACGCCCATCCATATCATAGCGTCTAAGTTCCTTTCGTCCCTGGGCATTGACAATCGAGGTCAGATTCCCTTCCACATCATAAGAATACGTGGAGGTCCGCTTCATTGCATCGGTCATACTGGTAATATTCCCCATAACGTCATGACAATAACTGGTGACATCACCCATCGGATTTGTGACACTGGTCAGACGGTTCAGAAGATCATATTGATAGGTGGTACGTATTTTACTCTGACGGGTCTGACGATAATCCATCAATTTATTTCCGTGAGGATCATAAGTATATTCTGTCATAGTGCCCATTTTGTCGGCAAATAAACGCAGCTGATTCCTGGCATCATAGGAAAAGGCTTCTTTCTGATTCAACGGATCGTTCGTTTCTGTCAGGCGGTTATCCTTATCATAGCTGCTTTCATAGTGGGAACCTCTCGGGTCAATCATACATTTGACATTATAATTTGGATCATAGCACAGCCGTGTGGTACGATCTCCCGGCTTTGTCAGACTGGCCAGTTTACCAACCTGATTATAGGTAAACCTGGTTGCCTTCCCTTCCGGATCAATCTGGGCAATCTTCTGATCGATTAAGTCATATTGATAACTTCTGGTTTGTCCCAGTGCATTTGTGACGCCGGCCCTGTTTCCCCTGATATCATAGCCATACTGGGTGATTCCTCCTTCCGGATTTACAGTCTTTGTCAGACGATGCATGATATCATACGTAAAGGTGCTGACACGTCCTAAGTTATCGGATTCTGCGATCACATTGTCGCCATCATCCATCGTGAAGGTCTTTTGGTAACCCAGTGGTGTCTTGATGCTGGTTAAGCGGTGAGCACGATCATAGGTATATTGATAGATTCCCCCATTTTTATGCTTAATCCTCGTAACCAGGCGGTTTAAGTCCACCTTATAGAATGTGGTGTTGCCCATTGCATCGGTGACACTCGTCAGCTCATCATGTTTATTATAGGTGTATGAGATCCTTGCTCCCATGGGAGAGATCGTCTGAATCCGGTTTCCCATTCTGTCATACTCATGGTTCGTTGCATTGCCCATCTCATCCATTTCTGTAATGACACGGCCTAAGCTATCATACTTGTAGGTTTTCCGGCACCCTTCCCGTGACTGATAAGCGGTAAGTCTTGACATCTTATCATATTCATATTGGTCCCGATTGCCCTTTCCATCCATCATACTGATTAACCGGTCCATGGCATCATAGGCATAAGAGGTTTGAACCAGTTCAGCATCTTCGATGCCTGTCAGATTCCCTTTGGCATCGTAGAAGTATTTTGTAATTGCACCAAGAGGATTGACCTTTGACTTTAACCGATTGATCTGGTCATACGCGTAAGTATAGATCGCTTTCCCAGGCTCTGTTGTCTCCGTCAGATTTCCTACCTGATCATAAGTATAGCTTGTCTCTTTTCCTTCCGGATCGATGACTTTTGTCAGACGGTCCAGTGCGTCATATTCGTACCTGGTGATCCCCTGATCCGCCTTTTTAACTTTGGTCAGCCGGTTGAATCTGTCATAGCTAAATAACGTATCCCGTCCAATCGTGTCAGTTTGTTTGATTAAGTTCCCACTGATATCGTACTGATAGTACGTTTCATTTCCAGCGGTATCAAAGGTATGAACAACACGGTCTACGCTATCATAAATATACTGCGTAATAACCCCGGCTTCATCAATGTGGCGGATGAGGCGGTTCTTTGTATCATAGACCATTTCGACCATATCTTCATCTGGTGCGATGATTTTAATCATGTTGCTGTTCTCATCGTAGAAATACTGGTAATCCTCCTGCGTGGCATCCGTTATCCTGGTAATCTGACCAATGGCATCGACCTGATACGAGGTCCGTTCATTCTCGGCATTGACCACACGTTCAATGTTGTTTAAGGAATCATAGAAGGTTATCGTGATGCCGCCTATGGCATCCTTTTCTTCTGTTAAGCGGCCGATGGGGTCATAGCGGTAACTCTTACTATGTTTATTTTCATCAGTCTGTGAAGTCATATTTCCCATTAAATCATAGCTGATTTGTTTGATTCCACCCAGAGCATCGTGTATCTGGGTGAGCCTTCCCACGGCATCATAACCATTCGTTGTATTATGTCCATTCGCATCCGTAATCACAGTCTGGTTGCCGACTTTGTCGTAAACAAATTGTGTGACATCTCCCAATGGATTTTTTGACTCTGCTAACTGATTGTTATGGTTATAGCGATAGGTATAGACTCTGCTGTCATCATCAGAAATCCGAATCATATTGCCATTCCCATCATAGCTGATGGTAGTCTCCACCCCATTCTTTGCTGCTGTCTTAACTACCCGCCTGGCGCGGTCATACTGATAGGCAATCTGACTGCCATCCGCATAAGTAACCGTCTTAATCTGGCCATTGCGGTTATAAGTATAACGTGTTTGAAATCCCATTTCATCAATTGTAATAATTGGCAGCCCTAAGACGGTATCATAAGTCATCGTTCTGATGGCATCTCGTTTATCAATGACCGAAGTCAGGTTTCCATTGGCGTCGTAAGTATGTTTCACCGTTTGCCCAAGGGGATCGGTTGTTTTGACCAGACGGTTGTTCTCATCATAACAAAAACTGGTCTGATTTCCTTTGGCATCAATTTCTTTAATTTTGTTATAGCCTTCATCATACTCATAACGGAGGGTATGTTCCAGGGCATCAGTTCCACACACGATATGATACATCTTATCATAATCAAAATAAGTTTCACTGCCATTTTCTGTGATCATCAGCTTCACATTGCCTGCCGGACCATACTCGTAGATCTTACAGCCTCCATCCGCATTCGTTTCACTGGTAATCCATTCATTCCCATTATACGTAAAAGTCTTTTGGCCTTTGTGTGAATCTGTCTCTGTGAGCTTCCGGTTCATGGCATCATAGGTAAACGTCCATACATTTCCTTCCCCATCCTGATACCGTTCTACCATTGCACCCTCATAGGCATATTGACTGATTCCGCCATTCGCATCCGTTTTCTTTACCATCCGGTTTAACTCATCATATTCAAAATGGACGGTATCGCCTTCTCCATTCGTGAATGTCAATACATTACCAACTGCGTCATAGGTATAGGCATCGGTATTTCCTTCATAATCAGTTACGGTCAGCGGTAAGCCTCTCCGCAGGTAGGTACAGGACATGACGGCACCGTCTGCCCGGGTCTCAGTTAATCGGTTGCCATTTTCATCATAGGTAAAAGTAGTCCGATTACCCATCCGGTCTGTCCGGCTTCCCACATGACCCGTTTTGTCATATTCCATTACTTCCACAGACTGATCCGGATACACAATCTTTGTGGTACGCTTTTGTTCGTCATAGTGATATTCCGTCACAAAACCTCGATTATCGGTTGCTTTGGTATATCCCTTCTCATAAGAAAGGACTGCCGTGTTCCCCTCCGCATCGGTTTGACGAACGACACGTGACTGTTTGTCATACTCATTTGTGACGATGGTTGTTTCCATCTCATCCTGATAAGAAAGCATGCGATGATCATCATCATAGAAATAATGTCTGGTATGTTTCTCTGCATTGGTTACAGAAACCAGGTTTTCCTGTTTGTCATAGCCATAAACGATGCTTCCCCCATTTGACAGCCTTACGCTGGTGATTTTGGCATCGGAATCCATCGATATTTCATAGCTCTTTCCGGATGGACTGGTGATCCTCGTCAGGTAGGAGCTTTTATCATAGGTAAATGTAGTCGTATTTCCTTTGACATCGACCAGCGCTTCTAACAAACCATTGGAATAAAAGCGGTGCTTATTGCCCATCCGCTCCGTCAATTCCCAGCCTTCTGACAGATCCACAAGCATCTCTGATTCTGACAGGGTTTCCACTCGCTCCAGAACCATATCATGTCCATCTAATGAGCGGTAGATTCCGTCTTTATCGGAGGTAAACAGCATGCCGCCGCCATCCCCTTTGACAAAGATAATGCGGCCATCCTCCAAGATCATCAGACGTTCCCCAAATGGTGAATTCCATCCAACACCAAACTCAGAACGGGTGTAGGCGCCAATGGAGTTATAAGACCGGCTGATCGCAAACTCGCCGCCAATATCCGGAATACTGGCATCTACCTGATGCATATAGAAATTACCGGTGTTCATGTTAACGGGTTCCAGGGTATAATTACAGTACTCCAACCGCCCTTTGAGCAGCATAGCGATGATCAGCTGAGTTTTGGCATCTGGCGAATAATAGTTATATGGTTTGTCTATTTGCGGGTTTCTGATAAAGAGGATCTCGCCTTCAACACTTAAGTTATCTTTCAAATGGTTGTCTTTACGGATCGTCGCTTCGGAAACCTTGTAATGGGTGGCAATCCGAGGCAGGTAATCCAGCTGCTGCACTTCATAAAACAGGAAGGAATCGGTTGGTAACACAGCACTTTTTTCCATGTTAGTTCCAAGAATAACCTCTCCCGTCTTTTCATCTGTCTCCAACTCCACACCGGTTGCCTGAACATCAAAATAATATAATGTGTTCAGTTCTAACTCTTCAGATTCGTCTTCTCGGCCGACAAGAAAGCCCCGGCTTTGCCAGTTTGATATTCTCATCTGATTGTTGATGGCGTCATGCGGCATTCCTTTACCTCTGTAATCCGGATAGATCTTGCCTTCTGAAGCATAGGTAATATCACTGGTTTTATCTTCCATCAAGATGCTCTCTACCGATGAATCCACCTGTGAAAGACCATGGGTCAAAACTCCCTTTGCAATTCTGCCACCATACTCATATGGTGTGACAATGGGATTTACATTGACTTTCAAATCTTTAACATCTCGTATTCCCTGTTTATCCGGTTGTTCTCCATTCCATTGAAATATGATTCTCGGACCTTTGCTGCCAGCCTGATTGTATAGCAATTCACAAGGGAATGCACTGCTGCCAGAACCATTCGGCTCCTCTATGGCCCGCATCGTCAGTCCACACTGCAGTCTTTTACCTGATAACCACTCCTTCATAATCTCAGTGATATCATAATCAAAGCTTTTCTCTGCACCTGGCGCATTCTGTACTCCCAGTCTCGTAAATTTAAGACCCTGCTGCTCCTTCCAGGTCATTGCGATACTCCAGGGCTTATCCGGGGCCTCCAGTGCGAATTCAGATTTTCCCCCACTCCAGTCACTTTGCTGATCAACCAAAAATCTGGCACTTGAGATTTCTGCATCTCTTGGGATCTCATTCCAGGTATCTTCGGAAAATCCCAAAGAAAAGTAGGTACGGCAGTTTCCATACCCTGGGTTATTTCCCGTCTTACTGCCATCATCATAGCCAACATAGGTCGGTTTATTCCAACTGAAATTTTGATTTGGATAAGCAGAGGATACACTGACTGCCTTAAATCCTTCCTCCACCCCACGGGTTATTTCCGGGTCAATGCGGATGGGATACTGACGAGTTGTATCGGACAGCCATCCCTGATCTGCCTGCATGGTTATGATATATTCTCCATCTTGTTCGCGGAGCGACATCGGTAACTCCAAACTAACGGCTCCGGCAGCATCCTGCATAAACGGTGCCGACAGGATAAAGATTGCTTTCCCTGGTGATTTTTTATAAATAACAATCATATCTGTCGTTTTCTTAGCCTTTAATCCATTGGTTATCAGGCGATAGGAAAAGGTATACTTATCTACTGGTTCTAATAACACAATATCTTCTTTCAGGCTATTTCCAGTCACAGTATATTGGTAGTCGATTCCTGAAAATACATTGCTGTAACGGATGGCATTTCCCTCTGCGATACTTTCGTTAAATTCTCCCTCCGTTGGAATCAGTTCGATCTGGAAGCCCTGGTTTTCCACCTTCGCCCCATTGGTCCCGGTAATCTGCTCGGGAAGGCTGACATGAAGGGGGCCTGATTTATTTTTATAAATGATACTTTTTCCGGAGGATGACTTGGAACGTGAATTTTTTACGACCGGTTCCTCCTCAATCGTAATCAAAGTCGGATCTATCCTGGAAATGGATTGATCTTCGTTCATGTATAAGCCAGACTCCCCACCGATGACGGTTGTATAGCTGCCATCGGGCATCTGATAGGTACGCATGGATTCATGCAACTGAACCAATTCGCCCTCTGGTTCATGAATATCTGAATGATAATAAAGCTGTGGTTTTCGTTTGGTTGCTGTTTTTGATTCGTTTCTTTTCATTTTACTTTTCCCTTTCTTTTTGTGATGCAACTTAATATAAATGAGCAGATTTATAACAATGCTAAAACTATATAAGTCACAATATGTGTTATTAATTTAGTTGTTTTTGTAGTTCACTACAGACTTCATACGGAACTTTGGCTTCCCTTTCCCACGGGGTTAGCAGGTTGAAGCAGGACCGGCCCCTTGCCACACTGGCCGGATGCCCACTCCATTCCCTTCCGCCTCCTGGAATTCCAAAAAACCCGAAAAGCCGAAAGCCATCTTCTCTCACTATAATCCTCTGATTTATCAGTCCCCCTAACGCTTTCTCGAATTGTCTCAATTGTTTATTGAGTTTCCAAGACTACTCTCCATTTGCTCAATATATTGAACTTCTAAAACTCAAAAAAACTTTTTACCGCCTATTATTGCTTTAAAATAATTCGACACACATCTTGGTTTAATGAGAAAAGGAACTTCAAAACTCAGGCTGTCGTGTCCGGGACGTCTCCCTCTTTTACGCCTGTGATACCAGGAAGGCGAGCAATTTGCATTCCATGTTGGCATTGACAACACTGTATATTCATAGTATAATCACAGTATCGAACAAATGTTTGTCGACGTTCTCCTCTTTTCATTTCACCCGTTAACGGTTTGTGTATTATTATATTACACCCTTTAACGGAAGTTGTCAAGCATTATTTTGCCGTTAACGGAAATATTTTATCAACACCCCTCTATTTAACGACAAACTGCACCTACATAGGGTAAAAGAATGGAACTTGAAAAAATTGCTGGATATAAGAAAAAGTTAGAAATGCCACCGAAGAATTATCCGAAAGTGTTATTATGGGCATCCTTTGTCCAAAGGATATTTATAAGATTGTTATAAACAAAAAGTGGTAAAAAAGGACTCCCCTAATTCTCCTCATGAATGAGGGGTCAGGGGAGTTGAGGTGCCGCAGGCATTTTCTTGTCAGCAGCCTATTCCGTTTTACCAAATAACTGTTTTAAGAAATTATATAATACAAATCCAATTATCGCCGTCGTGATATAAAGCTGAATCCCGCTGATCTGCCTGATCGCTCCGGCCAGGTGCTCCATACCCATTT
>Ga0153999_1000925_pt1 | contig 12160 bp, 9 predicted proteins | sample TSNC083MetaG_FD_104675 | JGI IMG/M metagenome (GOLD analysis project Ga0153999, IMG submission 104675) | Attine ant fungus gardens microbial communities from North Carolina, USA - TSNC083 MetaG | ecosystem: Host-associated > Fungi > Mycelium > Unclassified | place: USA: North Carolina, Lumber... | reverse complement strand
GCGGTTGTCTGATTACATATAACTACGGCCATAATTTATCAGGTAAAAATTATATGAACAAAGAAAAAAATTTAAAACCATGGTTGATATTTGTTGTTTTTATGGTTTTATTTATATTAAATTTCACAATAGATACACCTGTCACAAAAACAAAAGGCATGTGGATAATTCTCAACTTATATGAAGTAATCCTTTCAATTTTTATACTGATAAAATATAAACTGCCAGATAAAAATAAAATAATTATTTCGTCTGTATTCAGTGCTCTGATGTTTTTGGCATACCAAGGCATATCATTTTCATCAGTACAAGCATTTATATGTATGCTATTATGCTCATTAGCTTCTTTTAGTATTATCAAGAAATATGTAATAAGTCAATAAAAATCTTTAAGATAAAAACAAGCAAAGGCATATCTTTACTGTTATCCCTGCTATTTGGGCTTCCTTTTGCGATTTTACAAAGGAAACTTGATTTGACTTCGGCAATAATCGTACACGGAGTAGTTGACATAATACGATTTTGCTTTTTAGGTATGTAATTCGGATTGTTCAAAATAAGCAGTTGTAAATATTTAACGTAAAATGTTCTATTTATTAATTATGAAACTTATCTACGTTGTAAATTCATTTAGCAATTATTAACGATAGAGAAAAAATATTTCTGTATGTATATATTCATTTCAACTTGGGCATACTAATAAATTTGCAGCTCTAAAGATAAATATTTATCGCACTAAAACTTCGCTAAATCTATGCTAAAAGATAGAATTAAGAAAAACTTTTTCGCATAGGAGAAAGAAATCTATGACAAGAGCAGAGAAAAGAGAAATCAGGTGAAGAATAATAAGGGAAATAGCTGAATTTTTATTAATTCAAAATCATTATTTTCTGAAATTGATGAGGATATCAAAAAAGTATTAGATAGAGAAGTCATCTTATATATTATGTTGTTAAAAAATGTGTATTCCATCGCATCCATGCAGGAAAACTAGACAACGGAGAACTGGAAAAAATCTTAAAAGAAATATTATACTGCTGGTAATCGTGGATGCGACACAGTTATACTGCTTTAAAGAACGAATCCGATATAAAGATGGGAGCATAGGAAGATTTCCAGTATGAGCGGATACGCATATCGAAATACATGACTTAATTAAGGAGCAAGGAATGAGAAAGAGGTGGTTAGGGCAAAAAAAACTTACAACATAGAGTTATCAACAAAAAAGGAGCACTACGCTATTTTTTTACGTATGTAATGTGGGTAACTTTCTGCAAATGACCTGATTCAGGGAAAAATATTTTTTAAATTTGTTCTATGAATCAGCATCTATTTTCGGGACAAACTATATAGTATTATATTTTTGAAAAGTAGGAAAGGACGTTAAATGAAATGAAAAAAATAAGAAACAAGAGATTTTTTAGCTTTATGCTTGTCTTTACAATTTTATTTCGCTTTGGTTCGATTGTAACTGCCGCCAATACTGCAATACCGGAACCAACAATAAATCCGATAAAAAGCGGCGATACCGTAATAAGCGGCACGGGATTTCCAGACAGCAGGTTAGTTGTCACTTTTCCGGACGGAACCAAAACGAACGCAATCACCGTAGACAACAGTGGAAGTTGGACAGTTACAGCACCAAGTCCGCTCAGCGCAGGTGACAAGGTTGACGTCGAACAAACTTTGGAATTCCAGCCGACCGCTTCTCCAAGTCTTGACCCTGCTTCATCAACTTACAATGCCGGTGAAATTGTAAATTATAATATAAAGTTAGGAAATTTAAATTATGAATTTACAATAAATAATACAGAAGTTCGGGCTTATTTCTCGTCGCAGATGGAACTTGTTGACGGCACTTTAACGGTAGGCGGGATAGCGGTTGATTCAAGCTATTATAACGTTGGTGACATATTTGTGGGCGGGAACCTGAGCGGGCACGTGCTGAGCATTAATATTACAGATCTAGCTCTGAATAAAGGAGAATATACGGCGACTGATTATATTAGTTTTCAGGTTAAATTTACATCAACAATTGGAACAGGGTCATCGTTGTTTTATTATAATGCAACTGCATTGGGTGTGGATCGTCGTGATTCTATGGCCACTGTAGCAGGTTTAGTGACCTACGACGCAAACAGCGCAGATAGCGGTTCAGTTCCCACAGACAGTAACCTGTATTACGAGGGCGACACGGTTACCGTAAAGGGGAATTCGGGAAACTTGCAAAAAAATGATCTTGTATTTAAAGGCTGGACATTGGTTGCTAACGGCAGTGGAACAGTTTACAAGGAAAACGATACATTTACTGCAGACGGATCGGATATAATCTTGTATGCCAAGTGGGTACCTGCACAGTATACCGTGACTTTCAGCAGCAACGGCGGTAGTTCCGTAGACAGTCAGATGGTTTCCTACGGCGATAAAGCAGTTGAACCCACGGCTCCGACCAAAGAAGGATATACCTTCGGCGGATGGTACACCGACAATGGTACCTTTAAAGATGCATGGGATTTTGATACTGCTGTAACCGACAATATTACCTTGTATGCGAAATGGACAGATGTATCAGAACCAACAAACCCATCAGAGCCAACCAACCCATCAGAGCCAACCAACCCATCAGAACAAGCAAACCCATCAGAACCGACGAATCCATCAGAACCGACGAATCCAACGGAGCAACCGGGCACTGACGATTATAATAATATCATGTTGTGGGTTTTAATACTTTTATTTTCATTTGGCATAATTGTAACCCTTTTATATACTATTTTTAGGAAGAAAATAAATGATTAACAACTATAAAAATAATAATGGGAGTGGCAAATTTTTCGCTCCCTTTATTAGTAAATTAAAAATTCCATTTTTGTTGATATGAAAGCTTTCTAAAAAAGAGACTGATTACGACTAAAAGTGAGTCTGATTATGGGGAAAAACATAATATGATGAACGCAAATGCATAGTACCTTCATCACGAGCTAACGCCCAGATTAAATCATGTATATATTTTTTGCTCCCACATCGCCCCCTGCTGTCGGCTCATCAATGATGAGAATATCGCAGGCTGCTGCCAGCCATTTCCCAATACTTACTTTCTGCTGATTACCTCCGGACAAACTTCCTACAGAGGTATCCATTGATGGTGTATTAATGTTCATTTTATCTGCCATAAAGCTGGCAGCTGTCTTTTCTTTCTTTACACTGATCTTACGGAATTGATTGAGTATACGAGACCAGATGGTAATACTGATATTGGTTCTTACTGAAAAATCAAGCATCAATCCCTCTTCTTTTTCACCAATATCCGGCTGGTAAATCCCGGTAATGATCTTCATTAATGTTGATTTACCGGATCCGTTTTCTCCCATAAGCGCATGAATCTCTCCCTGCAAAAATGTCAGCGAGACATCATCCAGTGCTTTAACACCGGGAAATATTTTACTTATATGTTTTAATTCCAGCATATTGGATTCCTCCACCCGCTCTAGTGTGTCAGCCCTCTTTTGCTTTTTAGCCTTCTCCTAAATATTTTCTCTTCAATGCCTTTCATAACACCAGAATCCGTATCAATCCCTATGGCATAGATGTGTTTTTCATCACCCTGTTTGGCATAATAATCTGTAAGTGTCTGAGTCATCCCAACGCTGGCGATCATGCCAGTACAGATAATACAATCAATCTTGTCTGTCCTGCTTACCCCACTGCTTATCCTCCGCAATTTTCCCCTGTATTTCCATCAACAGATCCCTCTAATATCCATCTTGTTACATGAGGCGCTTCTTCAATATATCTGGCCTGGGTAGTACCTAAATGGACCTAATGGATTGCCGGAAATATAAACTCCATCCGCATACCCATTATACTGGGTTCCCGGACACGCACACTGCAGATAGTATTTTCCCTGAAACTATCCATCCATGCTTCCTCAATAAATGGTTGATAGCTCAGCATTGCATAAGGTTATGCAATAATACTATGCGCTCAATTTATGTGTTCGTGAAACAACCCTGATCAGGGATATTTCTAATATTTACTTATATTATCATTTTTGATAATATAGTATCAAATACGATAACTATGGTGGAGGTATTCTATGTTAAGACATTCCGATGTGGAAAAAACAATTTCATATGTGGCAAGCTCTTTAGCCGCTATCATGGAAGCGGAAGTCATGATAGTGGATGACAAAAAAAGAGTCATCAGCGGCACGGCTTCAACCTGAAAAGGGATATCATCTCAGCCAGGTCTATAATCATGCAATTTTAAAAAAGGAACTTGTGGTTGTTCAGGATCCCGGCTTCAACGATCTATGCATCGGCTGCACCAGCCATGGCAGGTGCAACGAGCTCATAGAGCTTGCTGTCAGCATAAAGACTTATATCTTGCGCCGAATGGGCAGTGATGGTAAGTATTGTATGGAACAGTCTTCTGATAGTCTGGCAAATACACTATCAAAAGTATTGGATACTGGCGAAACTACGTTGATCGAATGCGGCGGAAAGGATCAAGTCGCTTCAGCTCGTGAGCAATGGAATGATGGCGCAAATACTCTTTGTATATCTCCCGGTGTTGTTATTGTTTACGATCGTAACCGAGTTACTAACAAAATAATGGAGGATTTGGGAGTTAAAGTAATTACCAGTCCTAGCTCCGAACTTGCCAGAAAGCAGGCAAATCCAAAATTATCGCAAAAAATGCAAGTCTGTGTCAGACTTTTTGACAGATAACCCCGAGACAGGCGGCAATGAGGTGAAAGGCGCCGCCTATATAAAAAATTTTTTAAAAGCAGAGGGATATATTGTAACAACCCCATATCCTGAGGTACCGAATTCTTGCTCTTAAAGATATTGGTCATGCCTGCGGTCATTCATTAAGCTGCGGTGCCAGCCTGTTAGGTGCTCTGGCACTTAATGCAGCCTACCCTGAGCTGCCTGTCAGAATTGACATCATGGGTACTCCCGGCGAGGAATCGCCCTCGTATAAAGTGACTTTGGCCAAGGACGGTGCATTTGACGGATATGAATTTGCTGCCATGGCACATATGTGTGGGGGAAAAAATGTTACCTGCTTCAACACCCTGGCCGTAAGCGATATACGCTTTACCTTCAAAGGCAGGAGCAGTCATGCTTCATCTGCTCCGGAAGAAGGCTTAAATGCTCTTAATGCTGTGAGGATTTTTATGGATGCCATGGACATGTGGAGACAGCATTTGCCTTCTGACTGCCAGATCCACGGCATTGTACAAGATGGTGGGATATTCCCGAGCGTTGTGCCGGAAAAAGCTGTTTTAAATTATTGGTTTAGGGCCGAGTTTTTAAAGAATCACCGGGATTTGGAAGAAAAGGCTTGTAAATGTGCTCAAGGAGCAGCATTATGCACGGGAACGACTGTCACATGGGAAAGTATTTCTCTGCCAACGAAACCTCTCTTTTCTACGCAAATCGCCAAAACTTTTATAGGTGAAATTTTTGAAGCTATGGGTGATTCTTTTATAGAAGCGGAGAAAGCATATGGTTCTACCGATGTAGGAGATGTCAACTTACATATCCCTGCCATTCATCCTATGATTGATATAGCCGGTGGAGAAAGAATAGTTCTTCATGATCCTCTGTTTACGAAGCAGCTTAAAACGGAAAACGGCTACAGGGGCATGTGTCACGGGCGCTCCTGCTTGCTTCTTTCGCACGGGAAATGGCTCTTGATCCGGAAATGCTTGTGGAACTTAAAGAACAGCACAAACAAATGCTGTCGGAAAGAAACATGTAATTTAAAATATTGTATGAGGCACAAAATTCCTGTGCTTTACGAATCGCACTATATAAAAAAAATTCGTTATCAAAGGAGAAGGTGTATGTTTAAAAATGTAATTGTAAGAAGGCCGGGGAAATCATTGATCAACGGGATCACTTCGGCAGTAGAACTTGGAAAGCCAGACTATGAAAAAGCGCTTGCTCAACATGAAAACTACGTTCGTGCGCTAACCGACTGCGGTGTTTTAGTTACCATTTTGGATCAATTAGAAATGTTTCCGGATTCATGTTTCGTGGAAGACACGGCCGTATTGACAAAAAACTGCGCTATCATATCCAATCCTGGGGCGGATTCCAGAAACCGCGAGTCAAATTATATGATTGATACCATTAGAGAATTCTATATGGACAGTCAGATTGAGTACATACGGACTCCGGGAACACTGGAAGGCGGAGATGTTATGATGGTCGGAAATCATTTCTATGTAGGGCTTTCAGCGAGAACAAACGAGGAAGGCTGCAGACAATTTATCAATATTTTGGAGAAGCATGGACATACCGGTTCTGTAATTCCTTTGCGAGAGGTTTTGCACTTGAAAACGGGACTTGCTTATTTGGAAAATAATATTTTGTTGATATCCGGCGAATTTGTTGAAATAGGAGAATTCAAAGACTTTGACAAAATTATTATTCCGGAAAATGAAAGTTATGCAGCTAATTGCATTTGGGTTAATGAAACGATATTGATTCCTGAGGGCTTTAAGCAAACTGAAGAAATGATAAGAAATGCGGGACTTAAAACGGTATCGGTGGATGTATCGGAATATCGAAAGCTGGATGGTGGCTTAAGCTGCCTGTCGCTTCGCTTTTAAGTACGCATAAACCTATTATTATTAAATAGAGGGAGTGGAGAGAAATGAAAAAAATAAATTTAAGATGCCCCATACGTTTGTGATACTATTTTTTCTTATTTGCATATTAACATTATTGACTCATATAATTCCTGCCGGTAATTTTGAAAGAACCGTAGACGAGGCTACAGGTTTAGTTATGATGGATGCCGATTCTTTTAAAACTGCTAATGAACAATCTCCCGTCGGCCTTCTGGGCATGTTTTTTGCGATCCAGTCCGGGTTTGTATCCTCAGCCAGTATTATTTTCTTAGTATTCTTCGCATATTTTTGCGTATATACCATTACAAAGACAGGCTCTTTTCACTCAGCTATTAATCTGTTGCTGAAAAAGTTGTCTGGTAAAGAAGCCCTTGTTATTCCTATCTTTTTTACCATCTTTGCTCTTGCCGGTTCTGTTTACGGCGAATGGGATACGATTTTTGGCCTCATCCCTATATTTGTCAGATTTTCCATTGCTATAGGATATGATGCGATGGTTGGGCTGGCAATCTCCGGAATGACCGTTGCTTTCGGTTTTGCCTCAGCGACAACAAATCCGTTTACCATAGGAATCGCACAGTCTTATGGTGATTTGCCGCTGTTCTCCGGGTTAGGTTTAAGGTGCATTGTTTTTGTTGTGTTTGTATTATTCGGTATTTTATGGACAATGCGATATGCCAAAGCAATAAAGGCAGATCCTTCTAAGAGCATAGTCAAAGGTATTGACTTTAAAGGGTTTGAATTTGAGATAAAAGAGGATATGAAATTCACAGGGAAACAGAAATTGACAATGATTCTCCTGTTGCTTACAATTGCAGGAATTGTATATGGAACTCTGAATTTTGACTGGTATATAGACGAAATGGCGGGAATCTTCTTATTTTCAGGTGTAGTCATATCTATTATTTGGAAAATGCATCCTAATGAAATTGTTCAAAATCTACTGGATTGTTCTTCAGAAATTCTGGTTGGGGCATTTGTTGTTGGGATATCCAGAACTGTTTTGGTTATCTTGCAGGAAGGCAATATTATTGACACGATAATTTACTATATGTATCTGCCCTTCAAGGGGCTAAGTTCCCTTATTTTGGCTGAGGGTATGCTTATATTCCAAAATATCATGAACTTCTTCATTCCTTCCGGCAGCGGACAGGCCTCGGCGGTTATGCCCATTATGATGCCTTTGGCTGATTTGGGCGGATTGAACAGGCAAATTGCGACATTGGCGTATCAGTTTGGAGATGGGTATTCAAACCTTTTATGGCCGACCGGAGGTATAGCAATCATGTGCACCATTGCAAAAATACCTCTTGATAAATGGTACAAGTTCTTTCTGCCGCTTTTCGGCATAATGTTTGCTATGGAGGCCATTTTCATTGCCATTGCTGTTTTTATAAATTATGGTCCGTTCTGATTTTTTCACTGTAATCTCCGGTGAATGAAATAAAAGAAAAGGCGAGATCCGATTAATCCCTTCACCTTTTCTTTTTTAGTGTCTGCTGCTTAAAGCTTCTTAATCGTCTTTATAATTTCCGATCTTCTCTATATAATCAAACTAAACCAATTCTAAATCCTGATCTGTAACCTCCCGATTATAAAAGATGGCATCCATATAAGCAATGAGCCGATTATTTGCGGACAAAGCTATACGGATAAATTGGGTGTCGGTGCTTACATTATTCACCAAAAAAGGGAGGTCATTGCATTTTTTTATTGAAAAAATGGCATAACCCTTGAAAATATAAGGTTTGAAACAAAAAAATGGTAGTTCTATTTGACACTACCCGAAAAGGAAAGGAGGTAAAGAAGATGGTAAGTAAGCTACAAACAACATTTGAAGAACTATATGATAATTGCTTGTACTCATCTATTGCCCATGCAATATCAAATGCAAAAAATCCATTTTTGATACTGCGGGTCTTATTAACTTAAAACATGATATTGTAAATATGAGTAATAGAGGAAGAATTATTATAGTCTCTAGCCATGTGTTAGACTTTGTAAATTCAATATGCAATAGATTTGTTTATCTCGATAGGGGAACTATTATCTATGATTCAAAATTTACAAATGCTAAAGTAAATCCGGAGCAACTATATATATCATTTTATTTAGATAAATAAAATAATAAATATAAATATTCGTTTGAATTTGGAATTGAGTATAGCGATTTGTATATATATTAACACAGATGCTGCGTGGACAGAACGCTAATCCTTCGTAAGAGGATGATGGACACCATGTATTATGCTGTAAAAAAGAAATTGGTCGCTGTTGAAAATATAGATACAATCAATATTGAAAAAATAGATATAAGCGAGCTGAGTGGGATTATTATTTCACCGGGTTCCGGTACCCCTGAGCTTTCCTTTAACGCTTGTTGTGATGTTGCCTTCCGCATGGATAAACTGCGTCGGCCTTTAAGACTTAGTAAAATTTCGAAGCTCAATAGCATTGCAACCCTGCTTCCTGACTGTCTACGCTTAGCCTTGTCTGTTACCAGACAACACCCAAGACTCGCTAACGGTGGCTCGCTACGCCTTACCGTGTGGGATTTCCACCCACTAAACCAATCGCCCTTTTCTGGACGCGCTCATCCTTTTACCGAACCCGCAGTCATCCCCGCAATGATATATTTCTGTGCAAATATATAGACCACCATAATCGGAAGCAGAGTGAGTACAATTACGGCACAGATCAAATTCCAGTCGCTGGTGTACAGTCCCCAGAAATTATACACCGAGATAATCATCCCCCATTTCTTCGAATCGTTTAACACATACAGAGGCGTTATAAAATCATTCCAGGAACTGATGAAAGTCAATACACCGGCAGTAATCGTTACCGGCTTAAGCAGCGGGAAAACAATACTGAAGTACAAGGATAATGGGCCACAGCCATCAATAACCCCTGCTTCGTCGATTTCCCTTGGAACCGTAACGATAAATCCGTGGAATAAAAACATGGCAAAAGGAATTGCAAGAGCTGCATTCAGCAGAATCATACCTCGATATGTATTCACGAGGCCCAGAAACTTCATAACATTTAACAGCGGAATATGGATGACCTCCTCACTCTGCAAATCCGTAGAGCGCAGCACATTGACTTTCTGATGATCCATGACCACCGTACCGAATTCACACTCTCCACGAAAGTATTCATCCTGCCAGGTATTCAGTCTCGTGGCATTCTCCTGGATACCCTCGTAAATAGCATGTACCCCGTTTTCCATCTCAATAGTTACTGCACAGGAGGTATCCGCTCTCAGCCGGCTCCATGGCGGCTGCCAGGTTTTGGCATATACGGTTCTGGCATTGGAGCCTGCCAGCGCACGAAGCATATCCAGATGGTGAATCCCCCATTCTACCAGATACTCATCCTCCATATTGATCCTGAAATTCCCTTCCGGAAGACGGTTTAGATAAGTCTCCGCAAAACGGCCGGTGATATGAGTAAGCCTGCCATATCTTTCAGAGCGGAGCACCGCCTCCATGGTCTGCGGTGGCTGGTCAAAACGATGGCTTACGGTAACCGCCATTTTTTTATTCTGCGCTTTTACCTTCCGGTATATTCTGCAGCATCCTTCCATGGTATCCGCAATCGGTTTTTCACACAGAATGTCACAGTCATGTTCCAATGCCAGATCGACCATCTGCTCATGAAATTGCGGAGGAACAACAATAGTGACAAAGTCTGCCTCATTTTCTTCCAATGCAGTCCTTGCATCTGTATAGCATTTTGCTTCGGGAAGCCCCATATATTTTATCGCATTTACAAAAGCCGCCGGATTTATATCCACCGCTGCCACCAGCTCTGCCGTCTGTAATTCCTTTGTTACATATGGCAATACAGATGTACACCAGTATTCTCCAAATCCTCCAAGTCCAATCTGAATGAACTTTTTCTTCATCTTTATCCCCCTTTCGTTGTTAGGGCGTGGTTACTACACTAGATAATTAGAGTATAATTATTCAGACAATTTTCGTAAATGCATAAAACAGTCCTTACAGTTGGACTTTTTTTACTCTTGCAGTAAAATAATTGTACTTAATAATAATATTTGTTATAATATTTTAGACAGTCCCTTACTCAGAGCAAGGAGGAATGATCTTGAAACGAACAGGTACTTTGCATTTCAGACTCTTTATCTACTATGGAAGCCTGGTAACGGTTATTATACTTCTGATCTTTTGTTTTTTCTATCTATATATAGCACGTACTCTAGAAGAAAGAGCTTTCCAGTCAATCAGCCTGATCTCATCCAATGCTTCCTCACAGGTAGATGACCTGATCACACAGATGAGCAGCAATTCCACCAAGCTCTTATACTCTGACACCTTAAAATCCATGTTCTATTCAAAGGAGCTATATGAGCAGAGCATGACTTCCCTGCAAAATCAGCGGAGCTTTAACGAGACTTTTTATTCCATTATGGGACCTCAGCTTCCTGTTACGCAGATTAATATATTTCACGAAGATGGGCACTATATCTCTGTGGGAAACTATACAGCATTTTCAGATGCAGGCACCAGGATTGCTGAAAATGAGTGGTTTCAAGCCGCCTTAGAACGGAATGGCGCCTTTTATCTGGCACCGCCACATTTGGATGAATGGAGTTATTATAAGCAGCCTGTATTCTCCCTTTACCGGGCTTTTTCCGAAGGCTGGGGACTGAGAAACGATGCTGTAATAGAAATGCAGATGGACTACTCTGCCCTTAGTAGCATCTGTGAAACTATCAATACCTCACAGAAAATATTGATCCTGAATGACTACGGTACACCATATTATCCGGCATCGGAGAAGCTGACACCGGAGCTGGCATACCAGATTCAAGATCACCAGATCCATATGCAGAACCCTGTCAAATCCGGAACCTACACTGCCAGGGATGAAACCACCGGCATCAACTACATGGTCTCCTATACCAGATCAGATTACAGCGGCCTCACCGTCATGGTGCTGGAAAATGAGCACAGCCTTTTTACGCCGATTCGCATTTTTCGTAATAACTTAATGTTGATTGGCCTCATAGCCCTGGCTCTAACCCTGCTGATATCATATTTTATTGCCCGGAAGGTAACCGTCCCGATCCGCCGGCTCTATACCTTGATTGGCAATCTGAATCTGGACACATTAGACAAGACACAGACAGAGCACCTCTACAGCAGCTGGAATGAGCTGGAGCTTCTTAATAATTCTTTTCTGGAAATGAAAGACCGGCTGGAGCGCTCTCTGGAAGAAACCGTTTCCTCCAAGTCACATGAGATACAGGCCCGCATGCTGGCTCTGCAGTCACAGATGAATCCACATTTTCTATATAATACACTTACAACAATTAGCATAATGGCAGAAAATGAAGGAAACACTTCCATCACGAATGTCTGCAATAGTCTCTCAGACATGCTGCGCTATATTTCGACTGATGATCCCAATCTGGTTACCATGCAGGAAGAGCTTTCTTATACATCAGATTTCTTAAAGCTGGTCAAGATCCGGTACAAACATACCTTG
>Ga0153999_1000923_pt1 | contig 12166 bp, 8 predicted proteins | sample TSNC083MetaG_FD_104675 | JGI IMG/M metagenome (GOLD analysis project Ga0153999, IMG submission 104675) | Attine ant fungus gardens microbial communities from North Carolina, USA - TSNC083 MetaG | ecosystem: Host-associated > Fungi > Mycelium > Unclassified | place: USA: North Carolina, Lumber... | reverse complement strand
TGCATGGAACGAAGACTTCTAACTTTGGCGTAAGCCAATGTGATCTGCTGATTGTTATAGGAGCAAGATTCAGTGACCGTGTAACCGGAAATGCGTCTAAATTTGCTAAGAAAGCAAAAATATTACAAATAGACGTAGATGCGGCTGAAATAAATAAAAATATTCTGACACACTCCTGTATTACAGGGGATATTAAGGCTGTTCTTAAGATTTTGAATTCCAGGATTCCTCAGATGGAGCATAAAGACTGGCTGGAAACGATTCATGAGCTAAAGGTAAAGCATCCGCTTTCTTATGCGGAGGATAGATTGACAGGCCCCTATGTTATTGAACAAATTTATCAGATCACTCAGGGAGATGCCATCATTACTACAGAGGTTGGACAGCATCAAATGTGGGCCGCACAGTTTTTCCGATACAAAGAACCACGTACTTTTATTACTTCCGGCGGTCTTGGGACGATGGGATTCGGATTGGGCGCATCTTTAGGTGCTAAGCTGGCAAAACCGGATCGACGAGTGTTCAATATTGCGGGAGATGGGTGCTTTCGGATGAATATGAATGAATTGGCTACCGCCTCTCGATATAATATCCCGATTATTCAGGTTGTCTTAAATAACCATGTGCTGGGAATGGTGCGGCAATGGCAGACCCTGTTTTATGGCGGAAGATATTCAGCCACAGTACTGAATGATAAGGTTGATTTTGTAAAATTGGCAGAAGCTATGGGTGTGGCCGCCTATCGGGTAACGACAAAAGAAGAGGTGGAACCCGTAATCAGAGAGGCGATGGCACTGAATCAACCGGTATTGATTGATTGTCAGATTGAGGCTGATGATAAGGTATTCCCGATGGTAGCTCCGGGAGCGCCGATTTCGGAAGCATTTAGTCAGGAAGATTTAGATAACTAAATAGATATTATATTTTCAATGAGGAGGACGTAAAAATGAACAGAGTGTACAATTTTTCTGCAGGTCCTGCAGTACTTCCGGAGGAAGTATTAAAAAAGGCAGCTTCAGAAATGCTGAACTATGGCGGAACAGGAATGTCTGTTATGGAAATGAGTCATCGCTCAAAAGCTTATGAAACAATTATTGAGGAAGCAGAAGCTGATTTAAGGAGTTTAATGAAAATTCCGGATAATTACAAGGTTCTGTTTTTACAAGGCGGAGCGTCTTTGCAGTTTGCCGCAATTCCGATGAACTTATTTAAGAATAAGGTAGGAGATTATATTGTCACCGGACAATGGTCAAAAAAAGCTTACGAAGAAGCAAAGCTTTATGGAACTGCTAATTGCATTGCTTCCAGCCAGGACAAAACCTTTAGTTATATTCCAGACTGTTCCGACCTGCCTGTTTCTGAAAATGCAGATTATGTATATATTTGTGAAAATAATACGATCTATGGAACAAAGTTTAAAAATCTTCCAAATACAAAAGGAAAAACATTAGTAGCAGATATATCTTCCTGCTTTTTATCAGAACCGATTGATGTCACAAAATATGGTGTGATTTATGGCGGTGTTCAAAAAAATGTTGGTCCTGCCGGAGTTGTTATCGTTATTATCAGGGAAGATCTGATTACCGAAGATGTATTGCCGGGTACGCCTACCATGATGAAGTATAAAATTCAGGCAGATGCCCATTCTTTATACAATACTCCTCCGACTTACGGGATTTATATTTGTGGCAAGGTATTTAAATGGCTAAAAAAATTAGGTGGTTTGGAGGCCATGAAAGTGGTTAACGAAGAAAAAGCCGCTATTCTTTATGATTTCTTAGACAGCAGCCGGCTATTTAAGGGAACCGTAGTGAAAAAAGACCGTTCGCTTATGAATGTTCCGTTTATTACCGGAAGCGATGAGTTGGATGCTTTATTTATCAAAGAAGCAAAGGCAGCCGGATTTGAAAATTTGAAAGGGCATAGATCTGTTGGCGGAATGAGGGCAAGTATTTATAATGCAATGCCGATAGAAGGTGTGGAGAAATTGGTTCAATTTATGAAAAAGTTTGAAGAGGAGCATAAATAAGAGACTATTATGGGAAAAATATATTGTTTAAATAAAATATCAACAATTGGTACCGAGAAATTTTCCTCAAAATATCGGATGACAGATAATTTTGAGGAAGCAGAAGGCGTGTTAGTAAGAAGCGCAAGTATGCATGATAAGAAGATGCCGGAATCTCTTTTAGCGATTGCCAGAGCCGGAGCCGGAGTTAATAACATTCCTTTGGAAGCGTGTGCAACACAGGGAATTGTTGTATTTAACACTCCGGGAGCAAATGCAAATGCGGTAAAAGAACTGGTAATTGCCGGAATGCTTGTTGCATCCAGAGATATTATAGGAGGAATTAACTGGGTAGAAAGTCAGAAAGACAATGCCGATATCGCAAAAGCAGTGGAAGCCAATAAAAGCCAGTTTGCCGGCAATGAAGTAAGAGGAAAAAAACTGGGAATTATCGGATTAGGCGCTATTGGTATTAAAGTGGCGAATACAGCAAGTCATCTGGGAATGGAGGTATATGGATATGATCCCTATATTTCGGTGGATGCTGCGTGGAGGCTTTCCAGAAATATCAAACATATAAAGAGTGTAGAAGAAATTTATAGCGAATGTGATTATATCACCATGCACGTTCCTCTATTAGAGGAAACAAAAGAAATGATTAATAAAGACTCCCTGGCTATGATGAAAGACGGAGTAGTAATTTTGAATTTTTCCAGAGATTTACTTGTTAATGATGAAGATATGTTAGCCGCTCTTACTACCAGTAAAGTGAAAAAATATGTTACAGATTTTCCTAATTCCAAAGTGGCAGGGCAAAAAGGAGTGATCGCAATTCCTCATTTGGGTGCTTCTACGGAGGAATCGGAAGACAATTGTGCTATTATGGCAGTAGCAGAAATCATGGATTATATAGATAACGGAAATATTAAAAATTCAGTAAATTTTCCTGATTGTGATATGGGAATATGTAAAGGAGAAGGACGTATTTCTATTCTGCATTTAAATATCCCAAATATGATTGGGCAGATTACGGGAGGTCTGGCAGCAGCAGGTGCTAATATTTCGGATATGACGAATAAGAGCAAAGGAAAGTTTGCTTATACCCTGCTTGATTTAGAATGTAAAGTAACGCCGGCTATGGTGGAAGCTCTGAATAAAATCCAAGGGATCTTGAAAATACGAGTGGTAAAATAAGGAGATACTATGGCAGTTGTAAAACCATTTATAGGAATCCGGCCGCATCCTTCTGTTGCGAGACTGGTTGCCGCATTACCGTATGACGTTTATAACAGAGCGGAAGCTAAGAAAGAGGTAGAGAAAGAGCCTCTTTCTTTCCTTTGCATTGACCGGCCGGAGACAGCATTTCCTGATGATGTGGATGCTAATGCAGATTGCGTCTATGAGGAAGCCGCCCGGCTTTTGACAGAAAGGATCGAAACCGGCTGCTTTATTAAGGAAGAAAAACCCTGCTATTATCTGTATGAGATGGAAATGAACGGCCGCAGTCAAACCGGCATTGTAGCGGTATCGAGTATTGATGATTATCTTAATCATGTGATTAAGAAACATGAAAATACAAGAGAAGAAAAGGAATTGGACCGGATTCGCCATGTAGATATGTGTAATGCACAGACCGGCCCAATTTTTCTTGCCTATCGCGGTAATCAAAAACTAAATGATTTAGTGATCAAGATAAAGCAAGCTTCGGCCTTTTTTCACGATGAATCTCCGCTTTATGATTTTATGTCAACGGATGAAATTTCCCATCGGGTATGGGTAATTGATCGGGAAGAAGATATTCGGGCGATTGAAGAAATTTTTCATGAGATAAAATGTACCTACATTGCGGATGGGCATCACCGGGCAGCTTCGGCAGTAAAGGTAGGCGGAAAGCGCCGGGAAGAAAATCCGGATTATACCGGAAAGGAGCCGTTTAATTATTTTCTTTCGGTGCTGTTTCCCGCCGAGCAGCTGATGATTATGCCTTATCATCGGGTAGTAGAGGATTTGAATGGTCAGACCAAAGAAGAATTTTTAGATAAACTAAGGGAAAAATGCCAGGTGATCTTTCTGGGGAAGACTCCTTATCAGCCGGAGGAAAAGGGCAGCATCGGAATGTATCTGGAAGACGGATGGTATCGGCTTAATTTCTACCAGGAATTTTTAAACAATGATCCGATCAAAGGTCTGGACGTAAGTATTCTGCAGGATCAGATATTAGCTCCGCTATTGGGAGTGGGAGATCCAAGAACGGATCAGAGAATTGACTTTATTGGCGGAATTCGGGGATTGTCAGAACTGGAGAAAAGGGTTCATGAAGATATGAAAGCAGCATTTTCTCTGTATCCAACCTCTATGAATGAGTTAATGATGGTTGCCGATGCGGGGCTTTTGATGCCGCCAAAGTCTACCTGGTTTGAACCAAAGTTAAGAAGTGGTTTATTAATTCATTCTTTGAATGATTGAGAGGACACTTTAAAAATGGAAAAATGGTTCTTACATACGAAAAGAGCAGATTTCAATGAAATATCTAAAAAACACCACATTCATCCGGTAATTGCGCGGATTATCAGGAACCGGGATGTGGAGGGCGATGAAGCCATTCACAGATATTTAGAAGGGTCATTGGAGGATTTGTACGATCCGATGCTTCTAAAGGATATGGAAAAGGCAGTTGAAATTCTGTTGAATAAAATAAATGATCACAAAAAAATCAGGATTATCGGAGATTATGATATTGACGGAGTTTGTTCCACGTATATTCTTTTTAAAGCTTTGCTAAGATGCGGTGCACAGGTGGATTATGAAATACCGGACCGTATTCAGGATGGTTATGGTATTAACCAAAGAATCATTCAGTCTGCTTATGAGGCCGGTGTAGATACGCTTTTAACCTGTGATAACGGGATTTCTGCTATTTCTCAGGTTCAATATGCAAAAGAACTGGGACTTACGGTTATTGTTACGGATCACCATGATGTTCCGGCCAATGAAAATGGTGAGATTTTAGTACCTGCCGATGCTGTAATAAACCCGAAGCAAAGTGGCTGTACTTACCCTTTGAAGGGAATCTGTGGAGCCGTAGTAGCTTATAAATTGGTAGAAGCGCTTTTTATGATTCAGGGTTTGCCAAAGAGCAATGTGTATCCGTTTTTGGAATTTGCCGCAATCGCCACTATTGGAGATGTCATGGATTTGCAGGATGAGAACCGGATTATTGTTAAATATGGACTTAGCCTTGTACGTAAGACAAAAAACAACGGATTGAAAGCGTTGATTCTGGCCAATGAACTTAATTTGAATCAGGTAAAAACTTATCATATTGGATTCATTATAGGTCCTTGTTTAAACGCCGGCGGGCGGTTGGATACTGCGAAAAGAGCTTTGGAGCTTCTATTAGAAGAGAATGAAAATAAAGCGGCCGCTCTTGCAAGAGATTTGAAATCCCTGAATGATAAAAGAAAAGTCATGACACAAGAAGGAGTAGAAGCGGCTCTTACCTATCTGGAAATAAATCATCTGGAAAATGATAAGGTTCTTGTTATTTACCTTACGGATTGTCACGAAAGTCTGGCCGGTATTATTGCGGGGCGGATCAGAGAACGGTTTGAAAAACCTGCCCTGGTATTAACAAAGGGAGAAGAAGGAGTAAAAGGCTCCGGACGTTCTATAGAAGCCTATCATATGTATCGTGAGCTAAGTAAGTGTAGTGATATTTTACATAAATTTGGCGGACATCCTATGGCGGCCGGATTTTCTCTGGATGAGAAAAACATAGCAAAGTTACGCAGAAGATTAAACGAAAACGCTGTTTTGACAGAAGCGGACTTTATAAAAAAAATCTGGATAGACGTGGCTCTTCCTTTAGAATATCTTAATGAAGAGTTGATTCATGAACTGGAATTGATAGAACCTTTTGGAAATGGGAATTCTAAACCGGTATTTGCACAGAAAGAGATTGGAATTCGCCGTTGTCTGGTTTTTGGGAAAAATAAAAATGTAATTAAACTAGTTTTAGTTTCTGACCGGGGGTTCTCTATAGACGGAATCCTTTTTAAAGATAGTGGGGAATTTTTTTCTGAACTGGAAGAGAAATATGGTTATGATATAGAGAAAAAACTGATCAGCGGAAGTGCAAATGAGGTAAAAATGAATATTATTTACCATCCGGCTGTCAATGAATATAATGGAAAACGAATGTTACAGGTGGTAATTGATAATTATATGCTAAGTAAATCAGATTCAGGAGGATAAAAGGTTGAAACAATTAGAAGAATATGTAAGAAGTATTCCTGATTTTCCCCAAAAAGGAATTATTTTTAGGGATATTACTTCTGTGTTACAGGAACCGGATGGATTGCAGCTGGCAATCGATGAACTATTAAAAGTCCTAAAAGGGGTAGAGTATGACATCGTAGTCGGTCCGGAATCCAGAGGATTTATTTTTGGAGTGCCGGTTGCTTATATAGAGCATAAGGCATTTGTTCCGGTACGCAAAAAAGGTAAGCTTCCTTGCGAAACCGTAGAGATAGAATATGATCTGGAATATGGAAGCGCAGTTTTACAGATGCATAAAGATTCCGTCAGGCCCGGTCAGAAGGTAGTTATTATTGATGATTTAATGGCTACGGGAGGAACTACGGAGGCAATTATTGAATTAGTGGAAGGACTTGGCGGCGAGGTAGTTAAAATTTGCTTTATTATGGAGCTTGCCGGACTTTCAGGCAGAGAGCGGTTAGCCGGCTACCCTGTGGAATCCATTATTACTTATGAAGGAAAATAGGAAAAATCATCCATCGGGTGGGTATCTTTAAGATTCCCACCCTCATTAATACCTTGCATTTTTTGTCAAAAAAAATTATAATAGTCCAATACTCAAAAAATTCAAGAAGGTGAATACTATGTCTGATAAATCTAAGATTGAAAAAATAAATATGGAAGTAGATGCTCCCTTAGATTTTACTAGTCCGGAGAACTTGTATGAAGGTTTAATAAAAAGCATTAAAAAATATCACCCTTCAGATGAGATTTCGACGGTCGAAAAGGCATATCGTATTGCCAGCAATGCGCATAAGGAGCAGAAGCGGAAATCCGGAGAACCTTATATTATCCATCCGCTTTGTGTAGCGATTATTTTAGCCGATTTAGAGATGGATAAAGAAACAATTATAGCAGGATTGTTACATGATGTGGTAGAAGATACTGTTATGACAAGTGAAGAGATTGCCGCAGAATTTGGTGAAGAAGTTGCTGTATTGGTAGATGGAGTAACAAAATTGACGCAGATTTCCTGGTCAATGGATAAGCTGGAAATTCAGGCTGAGAACCTTAGGAAGATGTTTCTTGCCATGGCAAGAGACATCCGGGTGATTATTATTAAACTTGCGGACCGGCTTCATAATATGCGGACTCTGCAATATATGAGTCCGGAAAAACAAAAAGAAATAGCCAGAGAAACGATGGATATTTATGCGCCTATTGCTCATCGCCTGGGTATCTCCAAAATTAAAATTGAATTGGATGATTTATCTCTGAAATATTTAAAACCAGAGGTATATTTTGACTTAGTAGAAAAAATTAATTTAAAAAAATCGGAACGAGAAGCGTTTATCGACGGTATTGTAGAAGAAATCAGTCAGCATATGGAGGATTCGGAAATTAAGGCCAAAGTGGAGGGACGGATCAAGCATTTCTTCAGTATTTACAAGAAAATGGTGAACCAGGATAAAACGCTGGAGCAGATCTATGATTTATTTGCCGTGAGAATTATTGTCGATTCCGTAAAGGACTGTTATGCGGCTCTCGGCGTCATTCATGAGATGTATAAACCAATACCGGGACGGTTTAAAGATTATATTGCCATGCCAAAAACGAATATGTATCAATCCCTTCATACGACTTTGATCGGCAGCAGTGGTCAGCCATTTGAGATCCAGATAAGGACTGCTGCGATGCATCGTGTAGCCGAATATGGTATTGCGGCCCACTGGAAATATAAAGAAAACAGTGGTGGTAAAGTAGTAGAAGGGAGCCAGGAGGCAAAGTTAAACTGGCTGCGTCAGATTTTAGAATGGCAGACCGATACGTCTGATAATAAAGAATTCTTAAGTCTTTTAAAAAGTGATCTGGATTTATTTTCGGACAGTGTTTATTGCTTCACTCCGTCCGGCGATGTGAAAAGTTTAGCGGCAGGTTCTAATCCGATCGATTTTGCTTATAGTATTCATAGTGCAGTGGGCAATAAAATGGTCGGTGCCAGAGTAAATGATAAATTAGTACCGATTGAGTATGTGATAAAAAACGGAGACAGAGTAGAAATTATTACCTCCCAGAATTCAAAAGGGCCAAGCCGGGATTGGCTGAATATTGTAAAAACTACCCAGGCAAAGAATAAGATTAACCAGTGGTTTAAGAGTGAGCGAAAAGAAGATAATATCGTAAGGGGAAAAGATCTTTTAGATAAATATTGTAAGTCAAGAGGAATTGTGTATAGTGATTTAACGAAGCCGGATCTGGAACAAAAGGTAATGGCAAAATACGGATTTCGCGATTGGGATTCGGTTTTAGCAGCAGTTGGTCATGGCGGTCTGAAGGAAGGCCAGGTAATCAATAAGCTTCAGGAGGAGTACAAAAAAAAGAACCGTAAAGAGATGACGGATACGAATGTTCTGGAAACAGTGGCAGAGAATAAGGAAAAGCTGCGGCCGGTAAGAAAAAGCAGCGGTATCATAGTAAAAGGAATTCATGATCTGGCAGTACGGTTTTCTAAATGCTGCAGTCCTGTTCCCGGAGATGAAATTGTTGGCTTTGTAACCCGGGGAAGAGGGATTTCTATTCACCGTACGGATTGTGTGAATATCATCAATCTGCCGGAAATAGAGAGAGCCCGTTTGATTGATGCAGAATGGCAAAATCCGGACAGTCTGGGCAGCAAAGAGAAATACTTTACGGAAATTAAAATTTACGCGAATAACCGCATCGGAATTTTTGTAGATATCTCAAAAATATTTACGGAAAAGCAGATTGATATTTCTTCTATGAATTCCCGGGTCAGTAAGCAGGGAAAGGCAACGATCACAATGGCCTTTGAGATAAGCGGCACAGAAGAATTGAATCGTTTGACGGATAAATTAAGACAGGTAGAAGGCGTTTTAGATATAGAACGTAATTAACCGATCAGAAAGGAAAGATAGTATGAGTAATTTTCGCATGGAAACTAGTGTATTAGGTCCGGTAAGCACAAATTGTTATTTTATCTATAATGAGGAAAGCAGAGAGGCAATTATCGTTGACCCTGCAGACAATAGTATATTTATTATTAATAAATGTCAGGAGATGGATATAAATCCGGTGGCTATTTTATTGACTCACGGACACTTTGACCATATTACGGCGGCAGAAGATGTGAGAAAGGCTTTTGGCATACCGATTTACGCCGGAGAAGCAGAAAAAGATCTTTTGCATGGCAGCAATGGAAATCTTTCACGATTGGCGGTAAAGCCGGTTTCTTTAACTGCTGATATTTGGTTAGAGGATGCAGATGTGTTAGATCTGGCCGGATTTTCGATAGAAGTAATCACTACTCCGGGGCATACCGTCGGAAGTGTATGTTATTATATAAAAGAAGAAGATGTGTTGATGAGTGGTGATACCCTGTTTTTGGAATCTGTCGGTAGGACGGATTTCCCTACCTCAAGCACTTCGGCTATCATCCATTCGATTAAGGAAAAATTATTTACCTTACCTGAGGAAACAGATGTTTATCCGGGACACGATGATAAAACAACGATTGCCCACGAGAAAAAGTTTAATCCGGTGGCGTCTTTATGATCGGAATCTTACAAAACCAGGCAGCTTTTGAACAGGATATCCGTTCTTTGTTAATGGCTTTCTACCCCGGTGAGCCGATTACTACAGATTCCAATAAGGTCTTTGAAAAAAGTATAGAATTGGAATTTGAAGAAAATACGTTGACTGTTTATGCCAGATTTCCCGATCGACCGATCTGGAAACAAACAATTACCATAGATAGCAGCAATCGCACAAAGGCAAAAAATGCCCTTAAGCGGTTGCTTTACCATATATTGCAGGAAGAAACAGGGAAATCTCTGCCTTGGGGGATTCTCACCGGTATTCGGCCTGCCAGAATTGCTATGGGTTTGCTGGAGACGGGTATGTCTCCGGTTCAGGTGAAGAAGCATATGAAGGCAGAATATCAAGCAAGTGATGAAAAGCTTGATCTATGTGTGGAAATTGCGGGAAGGGAGCGGCAAATCCTGCAGCCGCTTGACTATCAGGATGGCTATAGTTTGTACATTGGGATTCCTTTCTGCCCTACCACATGTCTTTATTGTTCCTTTACCTCTTATCCTATTGGCCGATGGGAAAGAAAAATGGATCAGTATATAGATGCTGTTTCAAAAGAAATTGATTACATATCTAGGATCTATTCCCATAAGAAATTAAATACCATATACTTCGGAGGAGGCACCCCGACCTCTTTACCGGCAGATGATCTGGATCAACTGTTAACAAAAGTGGTAAATAGTTTTGACCTTGGCCATTTACAGGAGTTTACGGTAGAGGCAGGCAGACCGGATAGTATTACAAAGGAAAAACTGGAGATTTTAAAAAAACATCCGGTTACCAGAATTTCCATTAATCCTCAGACGATGAAGCAGGAGACGTTAGATATTATTGGCCGCAGACATACGGCAGCACAGGTAAGAGATACTTTTTCCATGGCAAGGGAACAGGATTTTACGAATATTAATATGGATATCATTATCGGACTCCCGAATGAAACGATCGAAGATGTAAGGAATACGCTAGAGGAAATCAAGGTTTTGTCTCCGGACAGCCTTACGGTTCACTCTCTGGCAGTTAAAAGAGCAGCCGGGTTAAAGGCATTTAAAGAAAACTATGAAGATTTGAAACTAACGAATCATGAAGCTATGACTGATTTAGCTGCTAAATATGCAGAGGATATGTGCTTAAAACCATATTATTTATACCGGTTGAAAAACATGGCAGGAAATTTGGAAAATGTAGGTTATGCGAAAGAAGGAAAAGCAGGTATTTACAATATTCTTATTATGGAAGAAAAGCAGACGATTATAGCAATCGGGGCGGGAGCGATATCCAAGGTGGTGTTTCCAAAAGAAAACCGGTTGGAACGGATTGTTAATGTGAAAGATGTGGACTTATATATTAGCCGCATTGATGAAATGATCGAAAGAAAAGCGAAAATACTTGCAAATTTATAATTCTCTACTACAATAGATAGAAGAAAGATAGGAGTAAAGAGTATGACATTAATAAAAAAACCGATTAACGGAATGAAAGATATCCTTCCTGCGGAAATGCAAATCCGGGATTATGTAATGGGACTAATTAAAGAAACCTATAGAAATTTTGGATTTGTCTCAATGGAGACTCCCTGTGTAGAGCATATTGAGAATCTTACCAGTAAACAGGGCGGAGACAATGAAAAGCTGATATTTAAGATTCTAAAGCGCGGTGAGAAATTAGATGTAAGCGGAGCGGAAGAAGAAACGGATCTTACAGATAGCGGACTCCGTTATGATTTAACGGTACCTCTGGCCCGTTACTATTCGAATAATGCCAATCAGCTCCCGTCGCCCTTTAAGGCATTGCAGATGGGAAGCGTGTGGCGGGCTGACAGGCCGCAAAAAGGGCGCTTCCGCCAATTTACTCAATGTGATATCGATATATTGGGGGACCCGACTTATTTAGCAGAAATAGAGCTTATTTTAGCGACCACTACATTACTAGGTAAAATTGGATTTAAAGATTTTAAAGTTCGAATTAATGATCGCCGGATTCTGAAAGCGATGGCGGCCTATAGTGGCTTTTCGGAAGAATCTTTTAATCAGGTTTTCATTATCTTAGATAAATTGGATAAAATAGGCATGGAGGGTGTGGCAAAAGAGTTAGAAGAATCTGGCTTTCATGCAGAAATTATATCCGTCTATTTAGATCTATTTCAAACGGTTACCAGGGATCTGGAGGGAATCCGTTATTGCGGCGAGAAACTGAAAGGGATTCTGGAAGCGGAAGTAATGGAAAATTTAGAGGCCATTATCAGCAGCGTACAAGAAACCTCAGCCAGCCAATTTACGATTATGTTCGATCCGG
>Ga0153999_1000921_pt1 | contig 12241 bp, 18 predicted proteins | sample TSNC083MetaG_FD_104675 | JGI IMG/M metagenome (GOLD analysis project Ga0153999, IMG submission 104675) | Attine ant fungus gardens microbial communities from North Carolina, USA - TSNC083 MetaG | ecosystem: Host-associated > Fungi > Mycelium > Unclassified | place: USA: North Carolina, Lumber... | reverse complement strand
GGTGATCCTTTCAATGATGAACTCAACGCTTGGTCGAGTCAACTTCGCGCCATCCCAAACGTCATCCTCACGCCTCACATCGGTGGGTCGACTGAAGAAGCCCAACGAATGATCGGCGAAGAAGTCTCACAGTCGCTGAGTCGTTATCTCATCTATGGCTCGACTATTTCGGCGGTCAACTTTCCAGAAGTCGATTTGCGTCCGATTACCAATGCAGAGGGCGATCAACTTCGTATCTGCCATGTGCACAAGAATCAGCCTGGTGTGCTCAGACAGGTTAACGACGCTTTGTCACCGTATAACGTCACAAAGCAGTACTCAGATTCTAGGGGTGATATTGCATACCTTATGGCCGACATTACAGACGTTAGCCCAGCCGATTTTAGTGGTCTGAAGGACAGGATCAGTGGCACGGATGCTAATATCATCACGCGTTTCCTGGCCTGAAATGCCCGTCGGACAACACAGTACAGTACCCGGTCGATCTCATTGGTGGCTCTCGTTCAACCGACTGTCCACCACCCGTCAGTTGGCTATTCATTTTTTCATTCAACATCGTATTGTACATGAGAAACTCATTGCTCGTTAGCAAAGGTAGAATTAAAAATTCAGTCCGAGTATAGTTAATCAAGACTCTTCTTCTGGGTCACCAATGCCTCCCTCAAGGATGGCAAAGTGTGTCTCCGTCTCTGGCAGGCATGGAGAATCGTAGATCTTACAGGAACGTGTATTACCACGGGCTTTCTTGAGTTGTAGTCTAAGAACCAAATTACTGTGAGCAGACACGATAGGTTGAAGGGAGGCCTTACCTTGTTGTCGAAGCATGTGCCATGATGTTACCGCCGATGGGTTTTTTCTCATTGCCGGCATACGGGCCTGCTGCAGCGTCTGGGTTTGACATGACTTGGTTCGTGACAACGACAGCAATACCAAACTAGAAGCACACTGTGAATGATCTTAACACAGGAAGACTTAGCCGGACATACCTCATCAGCTAAACGCTGAAGTGTTCTGAGGAACTTACCCAAGTGATTTTGGCGCGTCGAAAGTTCACCACGACCACTGAAATCGGTACGATATAGGGCCGTACAAGAATCAACAATCAGTAAGCAGAACCTATGACAACTTGAGTTGGGCGAACTCGAAAAAAGACCAAATTGTAGGCACACCTAGACTCAGACATCAGAGCACTCGCCATTGCTAGAAGCTGGAGTTGATGATCGGCGTTATAAGCCCTTGCATAGGCAACATTATCAAGAACTTCTTCGCCATTCAAGCCATATCGTTCCGCTGTGGCGAGAAGACGAACGGGGCGAAAAGTTCCCTCGGTATCTATATACAAACATTTGCCTTCTCCGCCGCCCATGATCACAGGAAGCTGGCAGGTCACGGCAAGGGTATGGCATAGTTGCGATTTTCCTGTCCTAAACTCGCCAAAAAGTTCTGTAATTGCACCGGTCTCGATCCCACCTGCATTTATTTGTGATGGGAAAGACGAAATTAAATGGAGGAAACTATGACGAACCACAGAGAAGAGCATCGAGTTGTTTCGATCCAGTCGTTATATGCACTAATTCGGACCGCCGAGCATGTACTTCTGTAGCACTCTGAAAACCCAAAGGTACAATTTTTTGAGCTTATAGAGCAGTGCAAAGACTTTTTGTCAGAGTCTTTGACCTTGATTACATGGCCTTTTTTCATTCACTCACCTTCTTCCAAAATCTTATCTGCCTTCTGGTCTGAGATTCCCTTGATTGTGACGAGGTGCTTCTTAGGGGTAAATGCGACGGCTTCTACAGTGTGTAGTCCAGCACTGGTGAGTTTCTTTATATCGTTCGGATGAATTCCTGCTTCTTGGAGTTTCGACACGAGGAGGGGTCCGGTTATTTGATATTCATCATCTTGTGGAGGCTGTGATGCTTGTTGCGGCTGGGACATGTTTCGTGTGATGCAGGAACTTATTGTTATATGCAAGAAAAATGAATGGTTTGAAAGACGTGAAGCGCCCCGTCGCCGAATCAAAGAAGGCCAAGTATCAACGCGGTCGCGTTCCAGTCACGTGGCTATGATGACTGATGGCGGATATTGGAAGGCCTATTTTTCTGGGTATGTCCGAATTTCTGGCCGGCCCGTGTCTTGGTACTAGAAGTCTCCGTTCTACATTTTGTGATGCGAGAATGGACAGCTCCACTGCTTTCTTCAAATGGCTTCTTTAACACTCACTTGACATGAAAAAACTTCTGTGTCCATAGGGTAGGTGGCTACAAAAGACATGTGCAGCTGTATGGAAAGAATCATCACCCACAGAATTCACTAACCTGAAAGCTGTAAATAGACCCGGAATCGGTTCCTTAATTCGGATCTAGTACGTCATTTTGGACCCTTACTTGAAGGGTTCCTACATTCCAAAGATTTTGATACTATACTGCAATCTCATGTCACAGGCACTGGACACAGATGCAACTGTCAAAGTCCATATACTTTTTTTCTTACACATTATCTCAGGAGAAAGATAGTAGTATTAGATGTGTCGAGTACCATGGAAAATGGCTTTTCACGCAAAATGAAACTCTGCTTTAGCGGAAAACAAGGCTTAGTAAGCTGAGACACGCGTGGTGACAGATCAGCTGACTTATTACAATTACAATCAAATTTTAGCTGAAAATGACGAGCCGAACTCATAAAACGATGCTTGTCCGATCTATGTCCGAACAGCGCAAAATCTGAAATCTGAGGCCAGTCTCGCCAGTTTTTACGAGTCTATCGTAGATTGGGGATGTCATGGTCATGATAAAGAATACTGAGGAGTGTGCAAAGAGGTGCGACGCGACGTGGAGGAAGGGAAACACAGAATTGAGACCGCATGATATTTGCCACGTGTTGCGGGGAAACAGATGTTCCGCCAAGATCCATCGGCCGTACTTTCAATCAACAATAATCACGTGCTGAGGAGAATCCAGAAGTATTTAATGCACGTCACATCGAATTCTTGGCCCGACCAAAGCGCTTTTAACTCATCAAGATGACTTTAGTCAACCGAGGTCTTTATTACGACCCGTACGTGCCTATGAATGCAAGGGCTCCAGCATCTTCCCATCCTTCGGAGATGAGACATCAATCACTCGACCAAGGTAACAAATTTCATCTTGATGATTTTGAGAAATAGCTAACTTTTGTGCAAAAAGATCAACCATGGATGACCCAAGAAAAATGTTCCAGATGCATAATCATGCAGGAAATCAGTCGGAGCGTGTTCAGATATCGCCATCCGAGACAAGTGTGTTCCTTTCCTACAACTTTATCTCTTGTATAGTCATCTTTTTTGTAGGATTGGAGATACTCGGAGTATATTAAAAACGTGCACGAGTCTGGGATCCCTCTGGATGCTCGTCACCTTCCTGTATGTGAGAAATGCTTGCCCCTTATCCAGGAAGACATCGCAATGAGCAAATACCCTCGTGGAACACCAGCATATCGTGCCTCTTTAGAGAGAAACAAACTCAAGAACATGGAGAGCAACAAAAGAGCCAGAGCGGAGAAAGAACAAAAGCTCTCCATTCTATTGTTTTGGTGGAGGCTACGCGGATTTCTTTGGGTAATAACAAGTCTGGTATCTATCTGGTTCAATGTCTGTGGTATGTATCGTGCTGTGTCTGATGTGTCCCTATGCTCATTATCCATGTAGTCATTTGTGACTCTATACCATCCTCTCCCCACTATCTGCAACCCGTGATTCCCGTTTTTGTCTTTTTGTCTATTTTGTGGACAGCTTGGGATCCAACGTACAGCATTCGCTCGAGGGCTGAGTACGAAGGACGTAAGATTCGTGCCATTGGGAAATATGAACATCTCGTGTGTTGTGTCCATTTGCTACTTTGATCACCTTACTCACCGGTGTCTTCAGATTTTTCAGATCATCCTGTGGGTGTTGAGACTTTTGACTAGCACGATATCATGGACGTGGTGGCTTAGCTCTAGAAATGGCTATTCCACATATTTAGGTCCCTCTTCCAGTTGGGGGTGCATTTATTTTTCGATTGCAACATTCATTGAAGTTGTGGTGAGCTCAGTGATATATCATCTTTGGCTCACTGCTCATTGACATTATTCCAGGCTCAGGTTCTCTCCTTCTATCGCCTCGATTGTCGGCAAGTTGAGGACCCCCCTGTAAACTCAGACACCAACTTCTCCCGCTCAAACCCAATCTTTGGTCCTCAAAGACGTTACAGAGCGCGGGCCACTGTACAACCTCGCCAAACCTTCATGCCACGACCAACCTCTGAACACGTTCCCTTGGCTGCTATGCCACTGTCATCCAAACTGGGTGTGGCTCCGGTCGACTTATCTTCCCTCAGCGACCTTCCGAAAAAGTTATTCGGCGAAGATTGGGAACCCGAAGAACTATTTACAGGGCTATTTGACTACTTTAGAAACGTTCCACCTGAAAACTTAACAGGGTTGGAAGAACTGCTCGCTGAAACGACACTAGAGGAAAAGACAAATGAACCAGAACCGAGCAAGTCTTTCTGGGTGTCATTCTTTGGTGACATACGCTCGACAATGCTGTACATATGTCGCATCATATTCATAGATCTTGGCAACATCATACTCTTCGTGCTGATGGTTCCTGTCAGAATCATATGCTCCATACTGGTGTATGTCGTTAGTGTCATACTCCTCACACCGGTGAAGCTGGGTAATGCCATACTCTCCCGACTGGTATCGTTTGGTAAATACATATTCGCCACCGTGCTAGCGTATGGCACTTCCATTTGGGAGCGGCTGGCGAGGCATTCCAAGAAGTGGTGGCGCATATGTGCGACAGTAGTCGTTCTGATGGCAGTCAGCTATCTTGTCTCCAGATTTTGGCAATTCGACTTCGCCATTGATTACGATGACGTGGTCACGACGTTCTCAATATCGGTATCTCCTGTGTCAGAAATAGTGTCGTCAGTGAAATCACGGATTAGCGCTGCCATGTCTCGGGATGCCTAGAGGAGTTCTGTCACTGCCTGTGCATATTTATTGCACCTGGTTACGTTGTCTCTGTTTTTTTTTGCTTCATAAATTTAATTCACAGTGCTGAAATGCGGTCCAGCGCTACCTGTGTTACGCTATCTGTATCCCTTAAATCTTTCTCCATATCCATTTATCTCGAACTGCATGTATATTGATAGTCAATCAAAGACTGCTAATGCTGTTTGAAAAGATGGACAACCAGATTCGCAATGCACGGACACCTCCCTGAATCTATTCAAATAGTGTGGAAAAATAATGGTTGTCATCTCTTGCACGAACCCTCCGCTAGGTACGTTGTCCGGTAACACGATGTCTAGTTTGATCGAAAGCATTCGCGACTTGTCCAAGTACCGCTGGACATTAAACGTTTTCAAGCTCTTCGGTCCAAGAGCAAGATGTGTCCAGAGGGATAAGTCGCCACATATCACAACTCTCCAACGGTGGCAGACTTGAGACAGGACGAGAGGTAAAGGAGTTAGAACATCCATATCCTTATTGATATTCTTATCCTTCATATAAAGCTCATTTTCTCTATCAATAGCTGTTTTGGCTATTTCGAGGATTAGCTCGGGAGGTAGTAGATCGATTGTAGGATTGGGGAATTGGTGACCTTTGAATTTAGGGATACGTGAATTTGATACTCGTTGGGTGAGAACACTTACTTTGATTCATCATATCAAGGGGTTGCATTAGGAGATGACCGTCTAAGAGATGACTTTCTATGTTTATGAGACTTTCGGAGTGTACTTAATTAATTAATTGAATGTCTCGGTCATTGCCAAAGCTCCATATATGCCCACGACTCATATCACGATTGCAGAGCAACGTCCACAACTAATATCGAGCCTCACATCCCAACCTTCTGCTCATGCATCACTCTTTCTCATTGAAAGTAACACCGTGCTGGACATTTGACGGCAAAAGATCAACAACTGCTCAACAACTGCTCGCTGGTGTTGACTAAGCCAACCTCTTCAATTCTGCCTATGCAAGTTTTTTTCGCGAGTCATTTTTGATTTGTATTTCAAATGGGCACTTAAGCATCCATCTAAGGAGAACTTAGAGAAATTTGATCATCACAAAAAATATCACCACGAAGAAAAATCAAATTCGAGACCAACGAACAGGAAGTCATGGCGATCAGACCTTGTTGGAAGAGTAACAGATATATATTAGAAAGGAGTGGAGAAACAGGAGATATAGCCACAAATAAACTGGAAATCGCTGAGCCAGCGGCTGTTGTATGAGGCACCCGATGGAGACATGATACGTAGTTCGTGAGATGGCCTTGTAATTTATCCAAATGGTTGACATTTAATACCTGACGCCTTGATTATAGTCATAGGCGCCATATGCTCCTGGACCAGCCTGGTAGTGGAGCGGAACAGCATTATCATACTCATATCCCCTCGCCATTGGCATATGTCCTCTATTTACCTCACCCATAGGAGGGCTTGGACCCCTGGCCAAATCTGCATATCCACCGACAGGCACTGCACCAGCAGTGAAGTCATGGTCGGGAATAGGTTGTAGTGGAGAGGTACGACCCTGAATCCCCTCGTTCGGGTGACTATGGACAGAAGAAGAATGGAATGAAGATGCATTCGATGGTGCTCTCCTGTGTGTGGGTATGGGTGCTGCATCCCGATCAGCTTCTGTTGGTTGCCAGTCAATCGGTTGCAAGCGCTCATCAAACTTGGATGAACGGCCAAGCTTCCATTTCCTGAAGATAGTCCAGAGGATAGCAATTCCACCAAGCGAGGAAGCAATAATGATAAGAATCATCAACGTAGTACTCTTAACCTGAGCAGAACCGGTAGGTTCGGGTACTGAGGTTGCTTCCTCTGGGTTCTCAGTAGCCACAACGGTCACGGTCGGTTTGCGAGTCAAGGAAGTAGAGGAACCATCGGGGGAGGTATGAATTGTGGTGTTTTCAGGGGCAACCGTCGGCGAAGGACTCGATGAGGATGACGAGGAAGAGGTAGAGGGAGTGGAAGAAGTGGAAGAGGTAACTGAAGCGGAAGAAGAGGCAACAGGGTCACTGGAGGAGCTGGATGAGCCACCTAGAACACTATCAAGCGCCTGCGCGCAGGTCAACATCGAGGCGTCGAGGAACTTGATTGAATTTACTCACACCGAGGAGGCCGGCGTCGCTTTGACTTGAAGTACTGGAAGTACTGGTAGAGCTAGGATTGACAACCGGATTAGAGGCTGCTGGTGCGGGAGTCTGGACTTGGGAGGCGGCTGATGCAGAGGAAGAGGGAAGAGGGGATGAAGAAGGGGGAAGGAGCGAAAACGATGGGCTTTGGGAGGGACCATTACCAGCACTGGTCACAGAAGGAGAATCAACTTGAGGAGACCTCTTGATTAATTTGTTCAGATCGGTGTGGGCTTTGTGCACACGTCGAAGTCGAAACTCGCCGCCGGCTTGGACTGCAAGAGCAAGAGCAAGACAGGCGACGAGGGAGTCGCGCGCTGACAAGAGCATTTGGAAACGACGAATACGAGTTGGACGATGAAGGAGTGGTTAGCTGCACGCAGAACAGATGTCTACTAGAATCCTCGTCAACCGTATCCCAGGCAACATCACCACTCACAATCGAGGGAACAGACAAAACACAAACTCATCCAAATAACTCAGCCCCTGATCTCACGCTCCATTTGTTCTCATGTACAATTTATAGTCCATGTCCATTATAATTAAAATCGTCTCTGAATATTCCTACACTACGTGAATCCACTCAACTGTGGCTCTCCAGACTCCAGCTATCTAAAGCCACAGAAGGGGGCGTTACATAGTCGCTGCTTGACATCCCCGACCACTGCGGGTTGAACAGGAAGGCTAGGGTATACTGCCCAGCAGGTAGGCTCACAGACACTGTGGTCACGCCGGGATTCGGCTGGTCTGCCTCAGGAGGCTGGGGATCCGACGAATATCGCACTGATGGTGTTTGAGTGGTAAATGTTGCACCAGTAGGCGGATTCAGTAGCGTGAGCATTAGTATTTGCCCGTCAAGTTTCAAGGTCGCAGAGGCACCATCGGTCGTCACGGTCGCGTTGGTGTGTATATTCCAATCAACAGTGCCTTGAGAGTTAATCTCGTCCTGCAAAAGAACCTGACGACGTTTGTTTAAAAATCGGATGCCCCGCTTCACCGATGTCCTATTCAGAGAACTGAGATCAGATAGAATTTCTCCTGCTTATCCTTTGGCACGCACGCTTTGGCATAGGCAGTCGTCATGTCAGTCACCCAGTAGGCGGTCGAGTCAGCGGGAACATCAAACACCGTGCTCGAGCCTTGGGTGGTTCCAGAGGTATCATGTTTGACGGTAGGTGCAGCAGTCACCAGTTGATTGGAACGATCAATGAGAATGGTATTCTGACCCTCAGTCATCTTCCTGTAGTACATCCATCTCTCCGAGCCTTGAGTGTCATTGCTGAAGTACCCGGGGGAAAGATAATTGGCAGAACCAAATTCACCAACCCAACGAGTGCCCAAGGCATCGATTATGAAATCACCTACATCAAGGTCGTTATGCGTTTGACGGCCTTGGTTCTTACCCGCCTTAATAGCCACAAACGACGCATGACTATCTGTCCAACTGCTGCGCATGGATCCCCATTGATCGAGAGCGTTGTCAAAGAAATGATCCAAGGGAGCACCATTCCAGAAGGCACCAGCAACACTCGGATCATACCAAAACATACTCCAGGGTTCGGCGGCATCATGTTGGTCGCGCTGGAACAAAGCGTATTGGGGTTTTTGATACTGGGCTGCATAAAGAAACATGCAATTGGCAGTAGAGGAGTATTTGTTCGGACCATGATCACCGTAGTCGAAGAGGGTACCAGGTCCATTGACGTACATATGAAAATCGCCGGTCTTTGAGAAATTGGGGTTTGTGTCGAAGAGGCCGTAATGGGAGCCCGTTGCAGTAAGCAGGGCGGAGGACATCTCGGCATGACCTGTTGTACCAAAGTACCAATAGTTGGGCGTTTCAGTCCATGTTCCATCATCAGTAACGCCATTGGCACAGTTCGCCTTGGCATTGTCAATGGTAAAACCAAGTAGCTGACTGGCAGTTCCGGTAGTATCATCACCAAGAATGGCAAGGGCGCCAAGTGTTAGGCCACCATTGCAAACACAGTTCCAGTTGCCGGTGATGTTGTTACTCCACCAACCGTAGGAAGCTTGGTCAGTGAAAACGGCCAGGCCAGGGCCTAAACCGTATTGAATCATGGTCGTCCTCATCATAGTCTTCTGATCGTCCGACCACATATCATAAAGCCAATCATAGGCAATGCCAAAAGCGGCAGACAGCTCAGCAGTATCTAAGAAATGGTTCGAGTTCCATCTATCGCTAGATGGACCAAATTGGTTGGTACCGTTCCCGGCTGCGTTCTATCCAGCGAGCATCAGGATACAATGAACAGACAGACGAAAATCCAACACACCTGAATTTCACTCCATGCACGGTCAACCCACTTGGTGTCATTGGTCAGGCGGTATACATAGGCAAATGCCTTTAGTCTCTGTTTGATTTCACGGGCAACGTCGAGGATACCACTGTCACCATCCATGAAGTACGCAACAGGTGGAGAATTAAAATAATCGGTGGCATTACCAAAGATGGTATCATTCCATCCTTTGAGGTATGGATCCTGAGCGATGAGGTTCGGGAGGGCAACCCATTTATAGGCAGGGGCAATAAGCCTAGGTCGGTCTGGACGAACGCTTGTTGGAGATGGATTGGCAGGTTGAAAGGTTTCCTGAGGCCATGATGGAACGTCATTACCTGCTGAACGGAAGGTAGGTGTAGAAAAAGCAGCAGCAGTCTTGGCAAAATAGAATGAGCTCAGACAACACATCAATTAGAGAAAATATGTACATACGATTGATGGATAAAGCGGTTCAAGATATTTGCTATCCGTTGCAGTAGCAAATCGTGAGTCTGAAAGGTCGAGAGCTGCACCTGATCCGTGAGTTCCACTATCACTACTGTTGCCAGAGGTGCTAGTTGCGGCGTCATTGTTGGATTTTCTACTGCCAAGGACACCACCCAATACTGCCGCAACAACAACGACGATAAGAAGAGGGACGCCAAATTTTATCCAGTTGCTCATGCCACGCTTTTTGACAGCTTGTTGTGGTGTAATAAAACCAGTAGATTCTGCATAATAAGGGTCTCCCGCAGCATAAGGATGGTTAGCATTCAGGCCTTGCTGGCTCTTGTTCAAGGAGCCGTAATTCGCCATTTTGGCAGATGAACAAAAGGTTGAGAAGTAAGTAAAAGAGAGACTGTCGGAGTTTGCCAAAGAGTACACGAAGTAGAGCTGATGAGAACTTTTCGTTGCGAACAGTAACACCGTTACTACTGTGCCCAAAATAGACTCCCTTTTGAACTTGCATTTAACCCACTTGTTGTATAATTTGCTCTGTGGTAACGCAGCTGAGCACATGGATCCGACACGAGTCAGGCTAATCTTTGTGGCTAGAGCACGTAATAGGTTTAGCCTGGGACGCTCCGCTCGCGGTCCCGGCAGAGAATGAAAGATGCCGGGGGCAGAGACTATGACACCGAAAAACTTCCGCTTCTGGGAGGACGTATGATAATCTAGGGTCATCAAGAAAAGATCGGGAAGTCGGCTAAGCAATTTTCACCAAGGCGAATGAAAGCAGCCTACTGTTGTAACCTGTACATTTCTGGTTTCTCCTTGCCTAATTGCTCGAAAGTACAACAGATTACTACAGGACCCACAGGGTTGTGGGTTCCATTGGCTGCCGTGGTTGCATGGAAAATGGAGGGGCTCGAGGTCTTTAATCTCCTTATCCACCGGTAACCGGCACAGGCTCCCGCATTATCTCCAAATCAGCTGTCCCTTACCTCCGGGGTCCGTCCCTCCTCAATCCCTTATATATCCTGAGTGCACCCGTTTTTCAGACGACCTTCTTCTCCTTTCGACTATAATGACAGAGTATGATTACTCTCCAGAAGCCTACGAGCGCTTTATCCAGACCCAGAACCGCGTCACCAACTGGGTTCACCATACTGAACGACACAGACAAGGATTCGAGTCCGCCGCCCCAGGTGCTCCGGGTATTCCTCCAGTCCCTCGCCAATTGTCTCCCTCAATCGAGGAATCGTTGACACATAAGGCATCACCGTCCTATCCAATGGCCTTGATGTACCATCGTGTATCTCCTTTCTCTGAAAACTCTTGTGTTCAAATGCCACCACCACCACAGACACGTCATTTGCGCCCTTTTCCTCCATCGAAATACGTTTCTCCAGTGCCGCTACACATGGCTGTACATACTTCTCCAGTAGGCAGAGTGAAGGACAATCGATTTTATTCAAGTTCTTCCAGGCATCATCATGTTCGGGCTGTGTCTCATTCCCATCCCTACCACCCCCCTCCTTTGATGACACCTATATACACTTCTCCAGCAGCTTCGCCGTTCATCCCTCCTCCCCCTATCATACACATGTACTCACAAGGACACCCCTCTTCAGCTGGAACAAGGCCTGTGAATGTAAGTCTCTCATTGATTTGATACCCTTTATGCAATGCTCTTTCGTCTTACTTCTATCGTTCAACATATCTAACGCCTATCACGTATTTAGTCACTACGCGAGATCTACCGCAAGAGTTCGTCACTTCGGAAAGCTCGACCTCAAACGCCTCCAGCCACTCTTCTAAGTAATTCCTCGTCTACCCCAACGTCGACCTGTCAGACTTCTTCTCCGAATTCGCCATCTTCGGCACCGTTTCCGCCTTCTCCGGCTCCAGCTCTAGGTCTTTTGAATTCTGGGCACAGCGGATCTCGCTTCCATGCCTTTTCTATTCCGTGGACAGAGGATCCGAACCAAAAGCCAGGAAATATGAGTTCAACTACTCTTCCCCGTCTCGACTCTACATCCATCAATCATAATCCACAAGAGCAATCGTTTCATAGTTGCCAGCGCCTTGATCATCAGCCTCAGTCCTACCACCATAATCTCTGCCATAGTCAGGACAGAAGGAGCGTTTTTCCATCTAATTCTCATTCTCATTTCCAGCCATGCCCTGCGCTTCGCACACAGCCATACGCCGGGCACAGTGATCTCTTGTACGACAATTATGAATCCAAACCTTCCCCTGTCACTGTCATCACCCCCCACAACAATACAATCTCTATATCCGTGCCCCCTCGATTTCCACCAGATGATCGAGAATCAAG
>Ga0153999_1000919_pt1 | contig 12261 bp, 9 predicted proteins | sample TSNC083MetaG_FD_104675 | JGI IMG/M metagenome (GOLD analysis project Ga0153999, IMG submission 104675) | Attine ant fungus gardens microbial communities from North Carolina, USA - TSNC083 MetaG | ecosystem: Host-associated > Fungi > Mycelium > Unclassified | place: USA: North Carolina, Lumber... | reverse complement strand
TCCATAAAGCTAATGAGGGGATTCGAACCCCTGACCTACGCATTACGAATGCGTTGCTCTACCAGCTGAGCTACATTAGCCGACCTAGATCATTATACCTCCAATTATATAGAATGTCCACTATTTTTTTAACCTCCTAAGGAAGTCTATGATTTTTTAACCTCCTAAGGAGGTTACGAGTAAGTAGCGAAGCGGATTACGAGCATCCTCTTTGACTCCAGTCAAATACCCCGCGACAAACTGTGGGGTATTTGACCCTCGCGCTTCTCTAGAGTTCCGCATTAAAGAAAGATTTTAACTTATAAATTACATTTTCTGAAGTCGCATTAATTGTTGCCGCTTCATTGATATTCGATATTTCCTCTAGGTTCTCAATTGTTGCATTATAACCAATCGTATAAATCGGTATTTGCATACCTGCAATAATATCCTTAATCTCTGATAAACCAAGCCCATCCGTCTGATTGCCATCACTCAGCAAAATTATCATCGGCTTAACATCAGGATTTTCTTCCTGATAATCTTTCAGCATTTTAAGAGCCACTAAAATTGCATTATTGGTGGCTGTTCCCCCAGATGCACTCATGTACTCTATGGCACCTTTAAAATACGATCTCTGTGTTTCATCAAACATACCAATCGGCAAATCTCTGTAAACCTTGGAGTCATAAGTCACTAATCCTATTGCATGCTCATCGCCGATATAATCCGAAGCATTCAGCAATGATGCTTTCAATTGATTCAGTGGGTCTCCCATCATACTTCCGGATGTATCTGCAATGAAAACAGCCGCTACAGGTCGTACACTCTTCTCAACCTTCCATAACTTCTGTGCTGAAATAATAGTATTCCCATTCATACCTGTTTCATCACCGACATAAGAATCCACGTCTTCCTGATTAAAGCCATATTCAGTAAATACCTTCTGAGATTCTTCGTTTAAACAATATTCAATAAACTTATCCAAAGCAGCCTCTTTATCGGCGGATAAATCTCCTACCGCATATATAGGATTATCATGCCTTACGCCAAAGGGCGTAAATATATAATCCCTTAATTCAGTCGTATTTACAAAGTTCTGATGTTCATATACAAAGGACTTAATTGTACCTTTTTCTACGGAATTCCTCAATTGAATCGTGGTAAAGGAAACATGGGTTACATTTTTCTGGAACTTGGCAAATCCTTCTGCTGCCGTATCGCTTAACGGGTCTGAGGGATCCAGGCTGTACAATAAAGACAGTAAAAAATTTAATCCTGTAGAACTTGCATAAGGATTCGTATAACCAAATGTCAACTCACCAGAGGTAATCGCCTGGTTAATCGTATCAATATTAACTTCACCATACTTTTCCTTAAACTCTTCATATTTATCTTTCTCTAAAACAAAACCTGCCACATTACCTGCCAGCCGTTCCTCTTTTAAAGCCAGAGACACCCCTTTAGCCTCCAGCATTTGGCCCCATAGCTGATTAGACGGCGTGTAAGCATCAGGAACATATTTGCCTGATGAGATATAGTCAATAGCCTCTCCGGAAGCAATGGAGCGGACAGATACGGAGACCACCTTACCATTCACGGTAAATTGCTGTTCATTAAACTTTTCTGCTACGGCATTTAGCGCACCATCGGTTCCTGTGCCTGATTTTTCAGTGGACGATGCAATTTCTATAACTAATTCAGAGTCACCCTGGGTCGTTAAAGGATATTCTGAAATATCCGGTAGTTCATCAGCTAATGCCAACGTATCATATTTACCGCTTCCTGAACTTTTTCGGAGGGTACTGTCACTAACTGATACTTTTTTCAGCTTATTATCCAGTTTAATTCCTGCCTCTGTGGTGGTTATGCCACTTTCTGAACTGTTTTTTACTGTACTAAATACAAATACACCTATGAATATTGCAACACAGGCGGCTGCTATACCAATAATAGTATAAAGAGCAGATTTCTTCATGCGATTTTCCTCCTTACTGATGATTATATTTGTAATTCAACGCATCAATTAACGCTTTAAGGTCATAATCTTCTTTCAGTTCATCGTCATTAATTTGGCGTACACTCATTAATAATTGATTAAACATTTTAAGGTTTTCATTATTATTATTAAGCTTTGACTCAATGCTGGTTTGAAGTTTATGATACGAATCCTGGCGTTCTGCCTTGTCTGAATGCCTGGAATTCCAAATGATGATGTCCGGAATAAAGCTTTTCATATTTTGAAGTAATAAACTTTCAGAATTCGCTACTGTTTTCGTTATGACATCATAATCCATATTTTTAAACTTCATGACCTTTTTAAGAGTTTCTTTATCTTCATAAAAAGTATCAATCTGCGAAACAGCTTCATCCATTAATGCTGCCAGTTTAGGCTTCTCGCTTCTAACATCGTTAAAAAAACTCCTGTAATCTTCAGCTGTATAGTCTTCAAAGCTGTCATTTTCATACTTTTCTCTGATGCCATCAATCTCTTCATATATTGCACTTTTCAAAGAAAAGATTCCCCTGAGCAATCGTATGTTTATAACTAAGATGATAATAACATAACCGCCAATAGCCATCCAGGTCAAGGCTTTTTTCACAGGACTTCCTTCTATAATTAGAAACCAATAATTTTTACTGGCAACGGTATAAGCGACCATTCCAATAATAAATGCCGCTAAATCCACAACGAGTATCAACATAAATTTTACAAATCTTTTTTTCTGTATTTCCATTACGCACCCCCCAAAGCAGGTTCAATCATGCATCTCTTTTGTTGCTGTCGAATAACTGTTACTCATTATATCATATTCCACTATTTTATAGAAGTAAATTATATATTAAAAAACCTCCAATCTCTGGCAGAGGTTCTGTCTGGCAGTGATAGGAGGGTAAGGTTATATGTTATTTATGACCTTTTTATATGTATTGAAAAGGAAAACGGTACATAATACGAGGGAACATATTTCAGCAATCGGAAATGCAAACCATACAAGAGACAAATCTCCGATTTTAGAAAGTAAAAAAGCCGCAGGAAGAAGCACAACTAATTGCCGGCAGATAGAGATAATCAAACTTTGAATCCCTTTGCCCAAGGCCTGAAATACCGAAGAAGAGATAATGCCATACCCCGCAAAAATAAAACAAAGACTTATCCTTCTTAATGCCGGAACCCCAATAGACAGCATGTTTTCGCTGGCATTGAATAAATTCAAAAAGAATTCAGGAAATAGCTGTATAATTAAAAATCCTATAATCATAATTGACACGGCGTATAAAATACTGAGCTTTATTGTTTTAATCAAACGCCCTCTATTTCTAGCACCATAGTTGAAAGCTACAATCGGCACCATGCCATTATTTAATCCAAAGACCGGCAGAAAAACAAATCCCTGGATTCGAAAATATACGCTAAAAACTGCAATAGCTGTTGGTGTAAAAGACATTAAAATTTTATTCATGCCAAAGTTCATAACCGACCCGATGGCCTGCATCATAATTGAAGGAATTCCCACATAAAGCAGACTTTGAATAATGAGCCCTTTAGGCCTGAAGCCTTTAAAGTTTATTTTAATATCAGTATTTTTGGTCTTATGGAAATATATTGCCATTAACGCTGCTATAATCTGCCCTATAACAGTAGCAGCGGCTGCTCCGGCCACTCCCATTTTAGGGAATCCAAAGTAGCCGAAAATCATGATAGGGTCTAAAATAATATTAATAATGGCACCCGTTATCTGTGTAATCATCGAATAAAGAGTTTTACCTGTAGATTGCAGAAGCCTTTCGAAGGTAAACTGACCAAATAATCCAAATGAGAAGATACAACAGATTCTAAGATAGGTCGAACCATAATCAACAATATTTCCCAAATCCGTCTGCATTACCAGAAAGGCACGGGTCCCAAATAAGCCAATGGCTAAAAATACAAGATAACCGATAAAAACTAAAAACAAACCCTGAGCAGCTGCATCATTAGCCTTTTCAAAGTTCTTTTCGCCCAGACTTCTGGATAAGAGCGCATTGATACCGACGCCTAATCCTGCTCCGACTGCAATCATCAAATTCTGTATGGGCACGGCAAGGCCAACAGCAGTAAGTGCTTCTTCACTTAATCTGGCAACAAATATACTGTCTACAACATTGTAAAGTGCCTGGACAAGCATGGATATAATCATTGGCAAAGACATGGAAATAAGCAGCTTGTTTATCGGCATTGTACCCATCTTATTTTCTTTTTCTAAAGTTAAATCCTGATTCATTATTCACCTCATCATAAAATTGAATGCCACACAATACTACAGTAAGATTGAGAACTTGTCAAGTCAGATAAATTATATTAAATAAAAATTATATTAAATAAAAATAAGTATTGACAAAAATTTTCACACAAGTTGCAGAATGGATAGAAGATGCCGTTCTTTCAGGTGCCTTTCCCGAGAAAAGTCAGATTCCCTCTATTACAGAGTTCTCAATATCGTGTAAAATCAATCCGACGACAGCACTGTACGATAGTTATGAGTACACACCTGATTGAAGAAGTAGCACCATTAAATACATTGAAGAAAAAAATGTTTTAAGCATCAATGTCATCGGTGGATTGAAGACAGCATGTATCTTGGGACAGCAAGAATAAGCGTATTATCGGAGAATTGATAATACGCTTATTTTCGAAAGCCTGCCTGTTCCATATAATCAATTCAGGAGTTTTTAAACAATAATTAGTGCATTTGAATGCATTAATCATGACACTAAAGATGTTGGACACGACTAATATCAGTTGTTATTATATGAAATATAGAGAAATATAGAGAATATCTGCCGGGTTTCTTGTTTATTGTGCTGTCTATTGTGAAGTCGGGTCCGGCATTAAGGAGGGAGGATTCCTAAAACAGAAACAGTTTACGCAGCATTTAGTTTAAATAATAACATTTAATCAAACTAAAATTGGAGAAGGAGAATTACTATGTTTGGAACAGTCTTTGGTATTATTTCTGTTGTTGCAGTTTCAGGACTCCTCATTTTCTTGTTATATCGCGGCTGGAGTCCGCTTTTCACACCACTTATGTGTGCTCTTTTACTGATGATTTTGTCGGGGATGAACCCCACAGTGGCTTTTCCTGAGACATTTATGGGCCAATTTACGGCCATGGCACAAGTGTTTTTCCTGGTTTTTATCAGTGCGTGTGTTATTGGTGCACTGTATGAAAGAACAGGTGCTGCCCAGACGATTGCGGAGACGCTTTATAAAGTCATTGTTGGAAAAAAGGAAGGTAAATCCCGTGCAACGACGGGTGCGATCTCCTGTGTTATGGTGGCCTTTTTATGTTCCTATGGCGGCCTTGATGGCTTTTGTTCTGTTTTTACCTTAATGCCGATTGTGATTATGCTCTGCAAAAAATCCGGAGTTCCCCGCCGTTTTGTTCCGGCATTACTCTTTGGCGGTATTTCATCAGCCCAGTTAGGACCAGGATCTCCTCTGACCGGCAACAACTTTGCCTCCGTGTTTTATGAAACGCCAGCCACATCCGCACCTATTGCTGGTATTTTAGGGATGATTCTGGTTCTTGCTTTAATTGCACAATATGTGATTCGGTCTGTTGGCAAGGCTTATGAAAACGGTGAGGTTTTTGAATATGGTCCATACGAGGAGTTGAAAATGCTGGAAAAAGGAGAACGTCCACCCTTTGTTCTGGCAATTATTCCGCTGCTGTCTATATTTATTACATATACCATTATGGGAATGGAACTCTATATAACCTTAGCGCTTGGTGCTCTGTTAGCAATCATTTGCTTTTTCCCTTCACTGGTCAAAGTTGCAGCCAAAAGTGATGCTGGAGGCAATCATTTTTTCCAGGGTGGAAAGTCGTTGGCTGCCGCTTTAGGTGCAGGTTCTGCACAGGGCGGCAATGCAATCCTTATGATTTGTACCGGTGCTGGTTTTGCCGCTATTGTCGGAGCAACTGAAGGTCTCCAAACCATTATGGAGGGTCTGTTATCCCTGCCGATACCTGGTCTGGTGATTCTTGCTCTTGTTGTTACAATTTTCACATTCATTTCAGGCACGCCCGGTTCTATTATGATTGCTGCTCCCGTATTTATTCCCCTGGCTGCCCAACTTAATATGTCCACGGAAGCGATGCACCGGATTTCAGTATTTGCACAATGCATCCTCGACACTTTACCAAACAATGGTGCTATCTTGATCGTCATGGCTGCAGCCGGTTTAACACTAAAAGAAGGCTATCCTGCAGTATTCAAAACAACGGTGTTGTACATGGCCATTGGTACTGTTTTTGTTACGGCGCTGCTCGTGATATTCCCCGCCCTTGGGTAATTATACAAGTTGGATTGTGTTTACAAAATAATAGCAGGAAATTGTACATTATTGCAATAAAATGGAGGTTCATTATAAATGACATCAAAAAAATTATATACAGATTTAGTTGTAATCGGTGGAGGCGCAGCAGGCTTGCCTGCTGCATTAACTGCCCTTGAGATGGGGGTAGAGAGAGTGACGCTCCTTGAAAAACGAAACGTTGTTGGAGGAAATGCAAATATGGCGGGCGGCTATATTTTCGCAGCCGATGCCTATACCCATAAAGAGGCGGGTATTTCATATAAGTGTGACGAAGTATTCAGAGAAGCGATTAAGTTTCATCATTATACCCTCGTGCAGCCCACTGTACTCAGGGCATTCATAGACAGGTCGGCTGAGAGTCTTGAGTGGCTGAGGCAGAAAGGCTTTGAATATGAGTATTCTCAGATGATGGGGAATATGCCAAAAGGGGGACCGACACCCCCGGGAACTTTTGCAAAAACCATGCGTGCCTTAAAAGCATCATTTCTGAGTTTAGGAGGACAGCTATTCACATTCACGCCTGCTACGAATATTATTACAGATCGGAAAGGCGCCGTCACAGGTGTGGAAGCGACAGACCGGGATGGAAACAACTTACTGCTTCATACAAAGGCTGTCATGCTGTCTCCAGGAGGCTTTCTTGGGAATGATGAGTTGCTATGTCATTATTTCCCTCATGATTACAGCCCCGGCTGCTATAACACCGACGCAATTAAAATGTCTGGTGACGGAGTGTTTCTTGCCGAAAAGGCCGGCGCCAAATTGAGTCCCAAGTGTACTCTGGCAAAAGAGACAGGATATAGTTTTACAGCAAAACATGGTTACCCTAACCGGTTAGCACATATTCGCGGAGCCGTATGGGTCAATAAACTGGGCAGACGCTTCAGTGATGAGGCTGATGGTCATGACGATGAGAGCACGAACGCTCTGACTATGCAGCCGGATATGCTGGGATTTTTATTAATGGATGAGCATCAAGTACAAAGACAGGCTGAAAATCCGGATATGGCTGCCTTTGGTGGCCCGCCGGATCCAAGCTTTCTGAATGTGAAGGAACGTTTAATAAAAGAAGCAGCGGCAGGCGAATGGAGTTGTATATCCGAGGATTGGGAAGGGATTGCAAAGTGGATTGGAGCTGATATAGAATTATTAAAAAGTACAATTGAGGAGTACAATGGCTTTTGTGATGCCGGAAGGGACGGGCTGTTCGCAAAAGATCCTGCCAATCTTATTCCGTTGAGAAAACCGCCATTTTATGCACTTAAATTTAAGCCTTTAATGATTGAAACAATCGGTCCTGTGGTGATTGATGCGAAAATGCAGGTACTTGATGTTGAATATAAGCCGATTGCGGGTCTGTATGCCGGAGGTGCCATAACCTCGGGCTGGCAGGGAGATGATTACCACCTTTGGGGGGCAAATCTGGGCTATGGGCTGACTTCCGGGCGAATTGCCGCAGAAAATATCACTCATTACATAAAGACGTCAAGATAGGCAGGATTATATATATTTTTAGAACGGAGGATTGCAATGATTAATTATACGACGGAACAATTAGTGAAGCGATGGGAAGATTATAATGAAATAGAGAATATAATGGGTAGGTTAACCTACAATGAAATCGTAAAAAAATCAGATTATATATGGGATACATTTTGGTGTAAAAATATGCCCGATCCATGCCTGGGTTTTAACAACGGGTACTACAAGGGATATGATGCTATCGGAGAATATTACAGTGCTTTAAAGGATCTGGATATTATCAAGGCAAAGGTGGCGCAAAAAATACATCCGGAAGAGCTGGGCAGTGTTGCGCCGGAAGATATCCGTGGCGTTGGCGGAATTAATGTACTGAATTTTACCACACCTGTTATTGAGCTGGCCGCAGATGGTAAAACGGCAAAAGGTATGTGGTATCTGATGGGCGGCAGCGGTGACTTTTATACGGAAGAGGGGCCTCGGGGTACCAACAGATGGGGACGTGTTGCCGTAGATTTTATCCGGGAGGATACAGGCTGGAAAATATGGCATATGCTGGTGGTTCTTGATATTGATTCTAAGATGGGAAGCAACTGGGCAGATACTGCCGGTAAAATAGTTGATCCCACATATAAGAAAATTACTGAATTTTCCATGCCGGCACCAAATGTACCCCAAAATGTATATGAGCTGTATCACAGCCGCAGACGGATAAAGGCATTTCCAAAGGTTCCCAGACCCTATACTACTTTTTCAACAACATTCAGCTACGGCGTATAAGGAGGAATGAGTATAATGACAAAACAAGTTATGACAGATGATGTACGTATTGGCCGCGTATGGGACATATTAGAGATCAAGAATCTCATGGGCCGCCACGCCTACTATCATGCCTATGATATGCATGCCGAGGAGTTAGATGAGTTGTGGGTGCAAAAACCTGAAAATCAGAAGTCTGCTTCCTTTGGACAAAACTGGGGCTACCAGGTAGGTATGGGCATAATTCGTAAAAACTATGTTGATTTAAATATCAAATGGCACCAGGAGGATCTGGACAAACTCTGTGATGCCGACCCTTCCCTTGAAAACTGCCCGGAGAATCTGGGTATCGGCTCCATGCTGATGCATATTCTCAGCACGCCTTATATAGAAATTGCAGGTGACGGCCAGACGGCACAGGGTATGTGGTATTCACCGGGGCAGGTGACATTTGCGTATCCTGACAAGGTAAATGCCCTATGGATGTACGAGAAGTATGCTGTTGATTTTATCAAAGAGGACGGCGAGTGGAAAATCTGGCATCTGTTTGTGGGAACTGATTTTATCCTTGGCGTGGGGGAGGATATGACGAAACAGCCGGTTTCGGATACCCCGGTGCCTGATCAGGAACCTGAGGGAATGGATATTACAATCCCTATGCAGGCCTATACATCCCGCTATAACTGGTCACCCTATCCCGCAATCCCCCGCCCTTATGAGACATTTGGCGAAACAATAAGCAATGGCCCCGAAGGGCATCAGGAGCTTCAGAAAGGAGGCAAAGACTAATGGCAAATTCAAAACTTACCCTCTCTGAGAGAATTAACCGGGCCGTCGCTGCAACCACGTGTGAAAAGATAATGAGCCTTCACTGCCTGTATCATGCGGGAGGTATACACCGGGAAGAAATTGAGGAATTTTGGACAAAGCGCGAGGATTGTACATGGTCTCACAACTTTGGCCAAATGGACAATAAGACAAACTATATTGAATGTTATGCAGATGAACAAGAGGCAAACGCGGTTCAAATTTATGAGCAGGTGGTACCGATTTATCCTGAGGTATCAAAGGTCAAGGATCGCCGCGCCCTCATTGAAGTTGCGATGCATCTTTTGGCATCCCCGGTGATAGAGGTTGCCGAAGATGGCCAATCAGCAAAGGGGCTTTGGTACACACCCGGTTGTATTTTCAGTACCCTCAATCCGCAGAAGGCGAAAGAGGGGATGTGGATGTGGGAACGCTATGGCGCAGATTTTATTTTGGAAAATAATAAGTGGGTCTATCTGAATCTCAAAGTGTGCTGTGATATGGCGGGTATGATGGACGCGGATAACTGGCCCTTTATGGAAGACTCCGGCGAACCGCAGTCGGACAAGGAAGAAGATTCTTCGAAGCCTGATAGCTCCGATGTGTCGGTTGGAATCCCCGGTCCACTACATTATGTTCTTAGCAATACGCAGGTTCCCCAGGAAAGACCGTACATTCCACAGCCGTACCGGACATTTAAAGAAACATATTCCTATGCCACATTAACAGGTATTTATGAAGAAGAAGGAAAGTAATTATGCCGAATAAATTTTATCCTAACTTATTTAGCCCTCTGAAAGTGGGAGGCCTAACACTGAAAAATAGAATTCAAACCGGACCGATGTCAATGACGGAACTGAGTCCTACCGAGGGACTTTCTCCTGAAAATATTGCATTTTATGAAAGCCTGGCCAAAGGCGGCGCGGCGGTGGTTACCATCGGCGAAAGTATTATACCTACAGATAATGGGAAAACTCACCATCAGCAGATTATGCTTGGCCGGAACGAGGTTCTTCCCTCTCTGGTCCAGGTTGCTGACACCATCCATGCCCATGGGGCTTTGGCAAATATTGAAATTTCTCATGGGGGAGCAATGGCAGACCCTGCCTATAACAATGGCAAAAGCGCTATGGGGCCTGTGGGCTTTGTAGATGAGTGGGGCGATACCATTCTAGAAATGGATGAGCCTATGATGAACCAAGTGGCAGACAGCTTTGCGGCTGCGGTGGAAACCGTCCGCAAATGCTGTTTTGACATGGCTATGATCCATGTCGGACATGGCTGGCTTCTTGGTCAATTCCTTTCTCCACTTTATAACACAAGGACGGATCAGTATGGAGGGAGTAGGGAAAACCGAAACAGATTTCCACTTATGGTTTTAGAGCGTGTCAGAAACAGAGTTGGGAAAGACTTTGTTTTGGATATGCGTATCAGTGGAAGTGAGTTCCTTGATGGGGGCGCTGAAATTGAAGATTGTGTTGCTTTCTGTATTGAAGCACAAAAGTATGTAGATTTAATAAATGTGTCTGCCGGCGCTCCATGGACCACTCGGATGGTGCCGTCTATATTCGATGAACGGGGATGTAATGCCGTATTTGCAGCTGCTGTTAAAAAGGATGTTCAAATACCGGTGACAACTGTAGGAGGATTTGTAGATCCTGAGCATATGGAGCAAATTATCGCTGAAGGCACAGCAGATGGTATCATTCTGGGCCGTGGTGTTGTAGCCGACCCTGAATTGCCGAACAAGGCGAGAAGTGGCAAGGCTGATACCATCCATAAATGCATACGTTGCTTTGTATGTAACGAGGGGCTTTACAGTACCCGTAATTTGCGCTGTAGTATAAATCCTGCCGCTGGGAGAGAATTTCAGACTAAATTACTTCCTCCGGCCAAAACCTCAAAAAGGGTTTTGGTGGCAGGCGGCGGACCAGGCGGCATGACGGCGGCCATTACTGCTGCCCGGCGTGGCCATCAGGTTATACTGTACGAAAAGTCTAAAGAATTGGGCGGTGCCCTAAAATTTGACGCGCACTTGCCGTTTAAGCATGATTTGATTCGATTTCGGGACACTTTGGCAACAGAGCTTGAAGAAGCAGGCGTGACCATAAAAATGAATACGGCATTGATGCCGGAAACAGCAAAAACAGAAAATGCCGATATCCTGATAGCGGCCATAGGAGCAAAGCCGGTTGTTCCGAAAATTCCTGGTGTTGATAATGAAAATGTCATGATTGCCGAGGCAGTTTTCACAGGCGGAAAATCTGTGGGAGACAATGTTGTCATTATTGGCGGCGGCCTTGTTGGTTGTGAAATCGGGCTTCAATTGGCAAGAAAGGGCAAAAATGTGACGGTTATTGAAATGCGCCAAGAGGTTGTTCCCGATGCTGCTCCCGATTATCGCCGTTTTTTGATGGTTGAGCTGGAGAAAGCGGTTCGCTGTGAAACAAACACCAGATGTGTCTATATTAATGCCAAAGGCGTTACATGCATTGATGCTGAGGACTCTCAGAGATTATTTAAAGCCGATACCGTAGTTGTGGCAGCAGGATATAGAGCACTCTCTGATGAAGCAGAGGCATTGCGTGATATAGCTTTGGAATTCAGGGTGATTGGCGATTGCTTTAAGGCAAGGCGGGTATATGAAGCAGTCAAAGATGGTTATGACGCTGCAGTGAATATTTAGAAACTAAGAATGGTTGTACAGCAGTAAGAAATAATATATAATTAATTCAAAAGAATCAATATATGATAACTCGTGTACCTAAAGTATAGTACCCGAAGTACCCGAACAAGGAGGTTTGACTGTTGGGGTACACTGATAACTCGTGTAGTGTCCCCATAGTACCTGAAGTACCCGAACAAAGGAGGCT
>Ga0153999_1000918_pt1 | contig 12274 bp, 12 predicted proteins | sample TSNC083MetaG_FD_104675 | JGI IMG/M metagenome (GOLD analysis project Ga0153999, IMG submission 104675) | Attine ant fungus gardens microbial communities from North Carolina, USA - TSNC083 MetaG | ecosystem: Host-associated > Fungi > Mycelium > Unclassified | place: USA: North Carolina, Lumber... | reverse complement strand
GCAAAAATTTGACTGTAAAAATGCTTTGACACTTATGAATCAAGAGAAATGTACCTATTCGATGGGGTCTACACCTTTTATTTATGACATCCTGAAAATGATGGAAGAGAGCGGTCAGAGACTGCCTCATCTTAAGTTTTACCTGTGCGGCGGAGCACCGGTACCTTCAAATCTGATCCAAAAGGCCAATAAGTATGGCATCCGGGTTAGTGAAGTATATGGTTCGACAGAGAGTGTTCCGCATGTTTATGTCCATCCGGATGAAGCATTGCGGCTGAATGGAACCGTTTCCGGAAAAGCCGTAAAAGGCGTTGAGGTTAAACTTGTTGACGATGCCGGTAATGTGGTTTTGCCGGGGACTCCGGGTGAGGAAGCGTCCCGGGGACCCAATGTGTTTGTCGGTTATATTGACAACGAAGAAGCGACAAACAACGTTTTAGATGATAATGGCTGGTTTTACAGTGGAGATATCTGTGTGCAGAATCAGGATGGGTATATTAAAGTGATTGGCAGAAAAAAGGATATGATTGTCAGGGGCGGGGAAAACCTCAATACAAATGAAATTGACAGCTACATGGAAGGCTGTCCCGGGGTTCTCGACCGGGCGGTTATCGGAATGCCGGATGAGCGCCTGGGAGAGCGGATTTGTGTATATTTTGTACTGATAGAGGGAGCGGTGCTGACGCTTGAACAGTTGACCAATTATCTGGCTGAGAAAAAAACACCTAAGCGGTTTTGGCCCGAACGCCTGGAGATCATTAATGAAATACCACGGACTCCCAGCGGTAAAGTGAAAAAATATTTATTAATTGAAGATCTGGCGGTCAGGAGCAGCCATGAGTGAGCATGTATTTGGGCCAAAAAGATGCAGGGACAGCAGAAAACTTGCCATGGAGCAGTGTGTGCAGGTACATTTTTACCGCTGTAAAATATGTGGTATGCTTATTCATCAAAACGGCATTAATCCGGAACGAAAACATGTTATCTGCTGCGGCAGAGAAATTGACTTACTTTCAGGATACAGCCGGGAAGAGGCGGTAAGTCTGAACCCGCAGATAAGGCTCGACTATAAGATTGTCGGCGGATACAATGACAATGCCGTCCAGGTATTCTGGAATCGCACGAATCATGAAGTCCGCCCGTCATGGATTTACCTTAAGACGTTTACCGGAGGATATTTGAAATATGTTTTTCCAGAAAAGAACCCGCCTTTAGTGTTTGCATTAGCCGATACCGATGCATTTGCATATTGCGATGCAGATCCCTGCCTTGAATGTACCTTTCGCTGCAAACGCGGGTTTGAGCTTTATGCATGGATTGAGGCTGTCGGGCTGGTGGTGGTTACGCTGGATAAAATGTCACCTTACTGGGAGTCCAGGGAAACAAACACACCTGGCACCGGCGGCCGATAGATAGAGAATATGGAGGGAATACGTTATGACAACAACGATGGCGGCAATTGGACTGCTGGCTGCGATTACCCTGCTGGTTATTATGATTATCAAGGGGATTGATATGATAACGGCAACGGTTATCACGGCATCAATCATCCTTGTAACCAGCGGGCTGGATTTCTGGGACGGCCTGCTGACCACATTTTCGCAGGGCACAGGAGGCTTCGTGGCATCCTGGTTTCTGATTCTGGGGATGGGCGGTATCTTTGGACAGATGGTTCTGGAAACTGGGCTGGCAACAAAAATTGCCAAGATGCTGACCGAAAGATTGGGAACTAAGATGGTGGGAATGGTAATTCTGATCTGCACATTTTTCATCACGTTACTTGGCATCAATGGATATATTATGGTTTTTGTGCTGTATCCAATCGCGGATAATCTTCTGCGCCAGAACCGCATGGATCGCCGGGTACTTCCTTTCCTGCTTTTAGGAGGAGGAGCATCAGCAAATGGTTTCGCATATTCGCTGGACATCTGCAATGTACTGCCAAGCAATTATCTGGGAACCTCACTGGGATCCGCCCCTGGTATGTCCTTAGTATTTACAGTGATTGTAGCGATCTGTTACTTTCTGTACTTCAATTATGCTCAGAAGCAGAGCCATATTAAACACACAGATGAAGAACTGCTGGCGATGTATAAGGACGAAACGGCAATTATGGGAGACGAAGAGCTTCCGGGGATATTTATTTCAGTCATTCCGTTTATTGTGGTGCTTGGAGCTGTTGTAGTAACTTCTTCGTGGGGAACTTCAACCAGTATTATGTTTTCCTTGTTAACTGGAATTTTAATAATAATCCTAACACAGTTTAGGAATCTTAAAAACATACGGGTTTCGATCAAGACAGGAAGCAGTTCTGGTCTTAACTCAATGCTCACCGTTGCTGCGGTAATGGGTCTGTCCAGGGTTTTGGGTGTCTCTCCGGCGTTTAAGAGCCTGCAGCAGATCGTGCTGGGACTGAATATGCCTGCTTACTTAAAGGCGTTCTTTGGAACAACCGTGCTGACAGGGCTGACCGGTTCCGCGATTTCAGGTGAAACGATCTTTATGGAAAGCTTCGCTCAGTCCTTTGTTGATATGGGGGTAAATGTTAACGCGTTACACCGCATTGTTACAGAGTCAGCACTGATCCTGAATAAACTGCCAAATTCTTCAGTCGCAATCCTTACCATGTCGATTTGTGGCTGCAGTCTCAAGGACAGCTATAAACATATCTTTTTGGGAACTACCATCCCGGCCTTCGCTGCCGGTCTTGCAGTAACGCTGATGGCGACGGCGGGAATTATAATCTAAATAAAGAAACACCAGTTTACGCTCCGTACATAACGGATCGGCAGCTGGTGTTCTCTTTTTTACTTTAAGTCTTAAACGGTTGACGCATTCCGTCTACGGCAGATCCATCTCATGAGCGACAATAAAATCAGCGAAGGCCTCAACGGCAGAAGTAATAAAATTTTTCTTGCTGTATACCATATAAATAAGTCGGCTGTCACGGGGAACATCGTACAGGGTCAGATGCACCAGATTGCTGAACTGATTTAAAAATGGCGTTCTGGCAACAATAGCGGCCAGCGGCTTCTTTGAGATCAGGCCGCCGATTGTAATCTCATCGTCGTAGGAAAAATTGGCCTCCACTCCATCTTTCTTTAATAAGGCGCGGACAACTGAACCGATGGGAATGGTATCCCGATAGGTTGTCAACTGGAAACCGGCAAGTTCTTTCAAATAAATACCCTGTTTTTTGGCAAGTGGATGACTCGAATTGACGATGGCGATAAGCTCCTGAGTAATGATCGGTACAAAGGCCAGATCGGGCATATTATCAACCTTTGAGCAAAATCCCAAATCATATTTGCCGCCGGAAACCCCGTCAATAATATCTAAGGACATGCCATGGTATATATTGAATTTAGCAAGGGGATTTATGGCAGAATAGTCAGCCATTGCATTAGGAAGAAAATCGCCCAGCAGAGTGGGGATACAGCCGATGTCAATCGTACCGCTGATTTGTCCGGAGTGTTTTTTCATCACCGTGATTCCCCGCTCCAGTTCGTTGAGCGAAGCAGTTACATGCTGATAAAATTCTTGTCCGTACTTAGTCAGCCTGACATTTCGTCCTTCCTTCTGAAACAGAGATACCCCAAGTTCTTTTTCCAGCGAAGCAATGGAATCACTCAAGCTGGGCTGAGTAATATAAAGTTCCTTGGCTGCTTTTATATAATGCTGCAATTCTGCCAGCTTCTTGAAATAATATAGCTGGGGTAAGTTCATAAAAGCCCTCCGCACTGAAATCCGTGTAATTACTGGCATAACAGTAACTTTTCTGTAGTTATCATACCACAAAAAACACTTTTTTTCAAGACTTGTAATGCTGATAAAGCGGGTGTAAAGTGGTTTATACAAAGGAACGGAGGTGTCTATGGAAGATAAAAATTGGCTTTTACAGATGAATGAAGTTCTTCAAAAACAGGCGCTGCAGAAAACTAATGAGTTTGCAAAACAGTTTGGTCTGGCCTTGTCTGAGGGAGACATGGATCTGCTGCTTAAAGAGCGCAGGCAATCCCTGCAGGAACAGGAACGGATCGAATTAAGAGGAGGAATATTGCCGCGTCTGATTTTTGAATTCTGTGATTCCCCGTATATTTACCAGGATAATTATACCGAAACAATTGCGCGTCTTCAGGAGATTTTCTACTTCTACAAAAATGAATCCCTTGATGAATTAACTGATGATGAATTAATTGCCCTCATGAAACACGAGTTTGAAGGAAGCTGTCAGGGTTCGCTTGATTATCTGGAAGAAACCTGCATGGAACGAATAGGCCGCAGTATCCGCTGTGGAAGAAGCTGGGATATGGAAGGAGGCGCGGATGACTGAGAAGATGGAAGAATTACTGCCGCTCGTGGCCGAGCTGGCAGACAAATATACCAGCAAAGAAAGCACCTCCATTCCTTATCACACGGCGAGACAATTAATGGGGGCGGTGATCTATTGCATTCAGGAATATCAGCAGGGAGGTATCTGGACGGGCTCCGCTTTGTCGGCGGGAAACCGGACATCCGCCCGGGAGGCTTATCAAAGCGGATATAAGATGGTGCTGGATAAGGTGGAACGAACCAGAAGGGTGTACCATGAAATCCTGCCGGATTTTTGCCATTTTGGAAACAGGGCGTATCAGGAAACCTTTGAAAAAGGGATGCCGGTGTTTTTTGCCCGTTATGATGCCTGCTTCGAGCCGCAGAATCATATCCTGACGCTGGATTATCCGGTGCTTGTTTCACTGGAAAAGGTGTGCGGGATCGATGCAATTTATATTTATATAAACAGCATTGGTATGGAACAGCGATTTCTAAATCGGCTGCCGGCTTCCTATATCCGCCATGTTTTGCTGACATATCATCAGGAATATGAAGAATTGTTTATTAACGTAGCGGGCATCGTACTGAGAAACCTGCTGGGCTGTATGCTGGCAGGAAAAGAAGTAAACTGCCATGGGTATTCGCAAAAAGAGCTGCAGCGCATCACCGCCGTCATCCGTGACAGTACGGTCAAAGAGCTGGAGATTCTGCTTGCGGGGCAGGTGGATGAAATAGTTTTTAAGGCAGCCGAACCGGATCAGAAACTGAGCAGTTATTTAAAGCAGGATATTCATAACATTGCTTTTGAACTGAAAACGGCGGCATCAATACGTACAATCATTGGGACTTAAAATATGGTTGACAGATTGAAAAATTGCCGATAATATACGAGAGAAGAAAGACAGCAAAGGAAGCGTAAAATAATGGAAAAAATCAAAAATTCAACATTTCTAAGAAGACTTATTACTCTGGCATCGGTACTTGTGTCGGCGCTGCTGCAGGTATATGTAATACAGTCAATGGTATGGCCAGGCAATCTGCTGTCAGGCGGTTTTACCGGACTGGCGTTGTTAATTGACCGGTTGACTTCGCTGTATGGCTTTCATATTTCCACGTCATTAGCGATGGTGGCACTGAATGTTCCGGTGGCGGTTTTATGCATCAAGAACATCGGTATCCGGTTTACCGGATTTTCGCTTCTTCAGGTCGGACTGGCCAGTTTTTTTCTGAAAGTTTTATCCTTTGAAGCGCTGTTTGACGATATCCTGCTTAATGTCTTATTCGGCGGATGTTTATACGGGCTGTGTGTTGCCATTGCACTGCGGGGCAATGCATCAACAGGTGTAACTGATTTTATTGCTCTGTATGTGTCAAATAAGACTGGAAAATCGATCTGGGAGTTTGTGTTTGCCGGAAATGTCATTTTACTCTGTTTGTTCGGCTGGATGTTCGGCTGGGATTATGCCGGATATTCGATTTTATTCCAGTTTTTATCCACCAAAACGATATCGGCATTTCATCACCGGTATGAGCAGGTGACGCTGCAGATTACCACCACAAAAGCAGACAAAATTATGAAGCAGTATATCAGCCGGTACCACCACGGAATGTCCTGCGCCAATGTTGTGGGCGGCTTCAGCCGCAAGTCGATGCATCTGCTCCATACCGTGGTTTCCTCCTATGAAGCGGAGGAAATTGTTCATATGATGCGGCAGATTGATCCTCAGGTGATTATTAATATGTTTAAAACGGAAAATTTTTATGGCACATTTTATCGACCGCCGCTGAAATAATAAAATGACAGAAAGCTTGACAGCGGCGTCTTTTTCTGATACGCTTTCCTCCAGTTAGCAGGAGGTAAATCAACATGAATGAAATCGGAACCGTTCTGGTTAAGGCGCTGGCTTTTGTGATGATTATAGTAACCGGATATGCTTTAAAGAAAAAAGGCTTTTTTCATGCCAATGATTTTTACCTGATCTCAAAAATTGTGATCCGGATTACCCTGCCTGCCGCCATTGTATCAAATTTCAGCCAGATTTCTTTGGATCCCGCTTTATTGTGGGTTATCCTGATTGGAACCGGAGTCAATATTATTACGGTTGCAATAGGATATCTGATTAATTTTGGCAGGTCAAAAGAGGATATAGTTTTTGATATGTTAAATCTTTCCGGATATAATATCGGGAATTTTACACTGCCATTTGTGCAGAGCTTTCTGGGTCCGGTGGGCTTTGCCGCAACCAGCCTGTTTGATGCGGGCAATGCGGTTATGTGTACCGGGATTACATATACCCTGGCATCCTTTGTCAAAGGAGATGGCCGCAAAATATCTCCGGCCAATGTTGTAAAACGGCTGCTTTCGTCGATTCCGTTCGATGCATATATTGTGATGACTATACTGGCGGTTTGCCGGATATCACTTCCCGCGGTAATTTTGACTTATGCCGATACCATTGGCAAATCCAATGCATTTCTAGCTCTTTTGATGCTGGGAATCGGGTTTGAGGTCAATATGGAACGCGAAAAAATAAGCCAGATTGTCAAGCTTATTGTGCTGCGGTATGGGTTGGCAGTCGTGCTTGCCCTGGCGGCGTATCATTTGCTGCCGTTTCCCCTGGAAGTCAGACAGGCAATGGCGATAGTCGCTTTCGGCCCGGTTTCCTCCGTTGCACCGGCCTTTACCGGCGGTCTGGGAGGGGATGTGGAGCTTGCCAGTGCCGTTAATTCAATCTCCATTTTACTAAGTATTGTTTCAATTACATTGGCTTTGATTGTAATATTATAATTGACAAAAGCAGAAAATCAATATATAATCCATAAGCGTATTCTTAATTCAAGCAGTTGATTCGAATGAGGAGGAAAATCATATGGCAGTTGCAAAAAAAGAAATGGAAAAACCGACCGAAATCAAGACAGCAAAAGTTGAGACGCCAAAGACGGAAGCAAAGAAGGCAGAGGCACCAAAGACCATTGAAATGGTAAAGAAAGAAGAATCGGCAAAGGCTGTGTCTTTGGTAAAGGAAACTGCTGTAGAGAAGAAAACCACGCCGGCAAAGAAAAGCGCGACAGTTAAAAAGAATGATATAAAGACAAACGTTGTAGTGGAATATGATGGTAAGCAGATCAATTCCAAAGATATAATCGCAGCAGCTAAAAAAGCATTTACCAAGTCTAACAAGGGTGTTGTAATCAAGACTCTTGATATTTATGTTCAGCCGGAAGAAAATGTAGCTTATTATGTAGTTAACGGGCATGGTTCCGAAGAGTATCAGGTCAGTCTGTAACAGCCAGCTGAAAAATGAAAGAACGAAAAGGCCATGGCCGACAGTAATGCGGCTTCATGGCCTTTTTAAGTCAGACAATCAACCCGTTGCATTAGAACAAAGATTATTCCTCTGCCGCAATACAATCTTGTGGTATTTTATCATTACGAATGCCTTTAAATACCGGCTGCCGCAGCCCCGGTTTATCAGTCGGCATGGATTCTACCATGCATACCAATTCCGGCTTAAACCATACTGCCTCCTGCTGGTCTTCCGGCATATATCTGAACGGAGGGTAGTCAGTTTCGGTCGGCTGGTGTTGATATATGGTGCCAAGGCTTACACCAAGAGTTACATGCCCTTTGTAAATTAATTCCCCTTGGTGGTACTGCCCAATAATAAGACTGGTCATGTTATTGGCCTTTTTGATGTATCCGCACACGACAAAATCGTCTGTCTGCATGTGTTTACATTTTATCCATTCTTTTGTCCGCTTATCAAAATAGTATTTGCTGTTTTTTAGTTTTGCAACAATCCCCTCCAATCCCTTGGCCTTAGTTGCAAGAAACAGTTCGGTTCCGGTATTTTCTATATATCTTGAAACACTGATAAGCGGATCTTCGATGACAATGGTATCCAGCAGTTTTTTGCGTTCCATGAGCGGCACATCGGTTACTAGCAGGTCGCGGTAATATATGATATCATAGGCCACATAACTGGTCGGAAAGCGGTCGGCTGCTAATTTGATTTTAAAGGGGTCGGTCATAAGCGCCCGCCGCTGGATTTCAAAAAAATCAGTGGTGCCATTTTTCATAATAAATAATTCACCATCCAGAATACATTTTTCCCGTGTCCGCAGATGAATATCGGACAGCTCCGGGACATGCGGCAAAAGCTTCTTATCCCGCTTATTGCGAAGGTCGGTTCCGGAGCGGTCAAGGTAGGCTATACATCTTATGCCGTCCAGCTTTATTTCATAGATCCATTCAGGGGAATCAAAAGGGTTTTGCATTTCGGCAATGAGCATGGGTTTAATCCCTTTGGTTTCAAAGATATCCATTATGCCGAACCTTTATTACTATTTGCTAATTCTATCGTACCTTTTATCGCGTCCATAAGATTAATGATATTATTTGGAGCCCCGTTGTCAATATTTACGATTTCCTGTCCCCTGATCTTCTTTTCGATCGCTTCCCGAAGCCGTGCCTGGTATTCGTCGTGGTAAGCGCTGACATCAAAGGGTTTCGCCATTGCTGAAATCATTGTCTTGGCCATTTCAAGTTCTGATTTGTCAACTGTTATTTTAATTGAAGATTTGGGAATATCCTGGATTTCTTCCTGATAAAACATTGTTTTTGCAATAATAATTTCTTTGGTTGGATAAAGAATTAGCAGCTGCTCGGTAGTGCCAATTACAGTCTTGGCAACAGCAGCTTCTTTTTGACTGAGCATTGCCTGCCGCAGCAGTTCATAAGCCTTTTCGGCACCGGCATCAGGAATGAGGTAGTAATTCTTTTCATAATAGATTGGGTTAATTTCCGCCAGGCTGGTAAAATGCTCAATATGGATCGTTTTATCCTTTTTGGTCTTAATCTTTTCCAGCTCATCGTTATCAATAACGACGTATTTCCCCTTTTCATATTCATAGCCTTTGATGATATTGCCGGCCGGTACCTCTTTCGAACAGGTCGGACAATATTTTTTATAGTGGATGCGCTCATGAGTATCCTTAGTGAGTTGATTAAAAGAGATGCTTATGTCGCGGGTTGCTTTCTGCATTGATACGGGGATATAAAGTAGTCCTACAGATATTGCTGATTTATGCGCTGCCATTTTATCATTCCTTTCTGGGCTTTTTATTAGTATGTGTATTTTGCGTCAAAATATTGCGAATCTTTTTATTGTAGGATATAATTATTTTACGATAAAGTGTAAGTGATAAGGAGGTTATGAATGGTTGAAATTAGCAGCAGATCTAAGAAGATTTTATACATGATGATTGCTACCGACGATTATATCCCTTTATCACATATTCAGAGTGAAATTAAGTTATCCAAACGAACGGTATATTATGAAATCTGCAAAATTAATGACTGGCTGATTGAACGGGGGCTTGATGAGATTGAAATTGTACGCGGCAAAGGAATACATCTGACACCTGTGCAAAAAGAACAGATTGAGAAAAAAATCGATGACCGAAATATTAAATCCAGCTATGTCTTATCACCGATGGAGCGGGTCGCATATATTATCTGTTTTATTATCAGCGGGGAAAAGAAAGCTTCTGTAGAACAATTAGAAGAATTGCTCGATGTAAGCAGAAATACAATATTTAATGACCTTCGGGTTGTGGTCAGGCATCTGCAAAGGTATCATCTGGATTTAATTTATGTATCAAAGCAGGGCTATTTCATACAAGGAGATACGGTTCGTATCCGGGCACTTTTTATTATGCATTTTAATACGCTTCGCCCGATATATGATAGTGGTGCCGCAGATCGGTTATTCAATAGGGAAAGTGAAAAGTATTTAAAACGTTTGGAAGATATTGAAAGGAAATTAAATACAACTTATGTGGATGGGATTTTATTATCACTTTCCGTTTTGATTCCGATCATGCTGCGGGGAGATAATAGTGTTTATTTTCCTGATCTGAATATGGATGAATTGCAACAGCAGGAAGAAATGTTGTTGATCAGACAGATGTTTCCGGAATTTTCTGATAAAGAGCAGATTTATCTGTGCCTGCATTTGCTGGGTTCCAGGGTTTCTGCCAAAAGCATTGATGTATTTGAAAACCTTTCCAATCAGTCGGATTTTGAGCTGGCAAAAGCTTTAGTTGCTGAATTTGAGAAAGCCGCCTGCGTAATTTTTACTGAGCGGGAAGAACTGGAAAAAGCCTTGTTTATGCATTTGAATGCATCAATGTACCGTTTTCAATATGGTATCCAGGTGGGTAATCCAATGCTTGAGGATATCCGCAGAGAGTACCCGAATCTGCTTAAAATAACAAGGCAGATCAGCTATTATCTGGAACAGCAGGTGGGTCTGCCCATATCTGAAGATGAAATTGCCTATCTGGCGCTGCACTTTGGAGCTTATCTGCAAAGAGAGAAAACTTCGGTCGAACATGTCCGGATCCTTATCATATGCTCAAATGGAATAGCTACCGGGAATATGCTCCGTAATGAAATCATCAGAATGCTGCCAAATGCTGAAATTGTTGGTGTCATTTCGTACAAAGAGGCTGTAAATGTTGAGCGTTTTTGCGATATTGTCATATCAACGGTAAAAATAGACTCCACTGTTCCGGTAATTATAGTTAATGGAATTTTAACTGATTTTGACCGGAAGATCATCATGAATCATTCGATGTTACGAAAGACGAAAAACGAAATTGACGTTGAGGCGCTGTATAGAAAAGTATCTAAGTATGTAAAAAAGGAAGAAAAGCACGAGTTCAGACAGGCACTGCAGCAGTTTTTTAATGAATCACTGGTAGAACGAATACCGGCGCTGGATAAAACAATAAAGGGGCTGGCTGATTATCTACAGCCCCATCAAATTACCATCGAAGATGGCTCTTATTCATGGATAAAGGCTTTGCATAAGACGGGCGAATGCCTTGTGCAAAAAGGAAGTATCGAAAAACGTTATATGGATCAGATCATTAATCAGACACATTATTACGGTCCTTATATGTTTATTGCCAATGGGGTGGTTCTGGCTCATGCAAAGCCGAGTGATGGTGTCATCCGGCTGGATATTTCCATGACGATTTTTAAAGAACCGGTAACGTTTTCGAATTTGCATAATGCCCGGATAATCATGGTTATGGCGGCTGTGGATCAGACCGGGCATCTAAAAATCCTGAACGATATTATGACGATATTCTCAGACCATAAGAATATTGAAACGCTGTTAAATCTGGAGTCTGCCAAGGATATATATCAATATATTCAAACCCTTATTAACTGAATAATAGTCAGAGAAAGTCCAATTGATTGCAAAAAACCGTGGTAATCATTTGGACTTCTTTTTGCACAAAACTGATGTTAAGATGAATTTACAAAATATGGAGGTAGTCAGCTTATGATTGGTAACATGCTAAAAAAAGAAAATATCCGTATCGTGGAGCAGGTTGCTGACTGGAAGGATGCAATTTCAGAAAGCCTCGCTCCTTTGGTTACAGGAAACTATGTTACGAAAGATTATGAAGAGAATATTATCAAACTGACTATGGAATACGGTCCTTATTATGTACTGGCAGAAAATATTGCCTTAATTCACGGACGGCCCGAAATGGGGGTGCTTAAAAAGCAATTGGCAGTTACGTTATTAAGGGAGCCGGTAAAATTTTCGGATAACGGATATCCGGTCAGGCTTCTGGTGGCATTAGCCGCAACGGATTCGGAATCACATTTACAGGCTATGAAGATTCTGGCAAACATTTTCAGTAATCCGGGAGCAATTGCTCAAATAATAAAGGCCGCAACGGTGGGCGAAGTTTATCAATGTTTGGAGCAAGCAGAAGAACAAGTTTAAAGAGGAGGTATTAAAGTGATGGATGTATTAAAAATTTTACAAGAATTATTGTCGACACCGTCTATTCTGGTGGGTATGATGGCTATGCTGGGGCTGCTTTTGCAGAAAAAGCCGGCAGAAGATGTAGTAAAAGGGACGATTAAAACGAT
>Ga0153999_1000917_pt1 | contig 12283 bp, 8 predicted proteins | sample TSNC083MetaG_FD_104675 | JGI IMG/M metagenome (GOLD analysis project Ga0153999, IMG submission 104675) | Attine ant fungus gardens microbial communities from North Carolina, USA - TSNC083 MetaG | ecosystem: Host-associated > Fungi > Mycelium > Unclassified | place: USA: North Carolina, Lumber... | reverse complement strand
TTTGCGTGTAAAGGGTACAATTAAAATTACGGAAATTGTTGAGCAGTTAAGCGTTTCCAATGAAACCGCGCGCAGAGATCTTGAAATGCTGCAAAGTGAAAATCTGGTGAAGCGCGTTCATGGAGGGGCGGTTCTCCTTGAATCGCAGAACTCCAAATCTATTTACAGGCTTCTTCGTAATACCGGTTATGCCGAAAAGCAGGCCATTGGCAAGCTTGCCGCGTCACTTGTGAAAGAGGGTGACACGATTATGTTGGGTAACGGCAGTACCATTTTAGAAGTTGCCCGTAATCTGAAGCATTATAAGAATTTAACGGTACTAACAATCTCGCTTCCCGTGATTATGGAACTCACGAACCCCGATATCAAGCTGATTGCGCTTGGGGGGATGATCGATCCAAATGAATATTGTATGTATGGCAGCCTGACGTATCAGGCGATGGAACATTTTTTTGTCGACAAATTATTCATTGGCGCCGGGGGTGTCACGCTGGATGGAGGGGTTACAGACTACGGCTTGGATTCCGTATACCGGAAGGTTCTTTTTGAGCATTCCAATAAGACCATTTTGGTAGCGGACAGCGCGAAATTCGGAAACAACGCCTTTTCCTATTTTTGTTCACTCGATGATGTGGATACGATTGTGACAGACAAATTTTTAGACGCTGATTATTCAAAAGGCATTATGGAACGGAATATTGAATTATTGCTTGCAGGCTCTTCAGCCAGCGGTCCTAATGAAAAGCTTGAGGAGTAGTAACCAAGGAGAAGCCGAAATGTTTTTTACTCCTTTAATCCTTTTTTTCTATAAATAACGATAAACAAAATCAGCAACACCGCAATATTCATGCCTATAACCATTAACGCATGCGTAAAATTCGCGGAAAAGTCGTTCACGATCACGTTTATCTGCTGCGTATATAAAATACCCGCATATTTTTCAACTGTTTCACTAAAGCTGGCGACCATAGGGGTAAAACCGATTATCACTGCAATCGGCATACTCAATGCGGTCGCCGCCTGCAGATTCTTCGACAGCATACCGATTACCGCGCCGAGTATGATCGAGGTTGCCGATCCTGCTATCATAACGGTCAGGAATTTTAAGGTTTCTGTTCCGGTAAAATCACCTATCAGAGCAAACACTACTGATGTGACGGCTCCGGCAAGCAGGAAAAACCCGCCTGTGCCAATCAGATATTGGTGCGGCTTAACCCCCGCTATTATGAGAAAACGCAGGCTTTTTCGTTCGATATCCTCTGCGATAACCGCGGCAGATGAGGTTACGAGTCCCATTCCAGCGAATATAGCCGCCATCATTGTAACAAACATATTGTTCGGTATATCATCATTTGATTTAGCGATCAGCTGCGTCATTATGAAAGCCACCGCGGGAAATACGATAAACATAACCAGTACCGCCGGGTTTCTGAACATATCCCTGGCCTGTTTGGTAAAAAGAGCTTTAATACTTCTCATTCTAATTCTACCCCCGTAAGCTTAATAAAGACCGCTTCTAAGTCCGGTACGGTTTTGACGGCGTTATGCCTTTCGCAAATTTCTGCGGGAATACCCTGTTCAATGATTTTACCCCTGTGCAGAAGCGCGACATGATTACAAAGCTTTATGGCTTCTTCCATATTATGGGTGGTTAAAAAAACGGTAGCTCCGTTATCGCATAATCCCTGTATCAGGTTGTGTATGCCCCGGGCTGTCGCAGGATCAAGCCCGCTTGTCGGTTCGTCAAGGAACAATACTTTAGGTTCATGCAAAATCGCCCTTGCCAGCGCCAACCGCTGCCGCATACCTTTGGATAGTACATTGACAGCTTTTTTTGCAGCATCCTCAAGCCCTACCTTCTTTAGCGCTTCAAAAGATTTTTTGCGCGGGATTCCATAGATATCCGCGAATATATTTAGATTTTCCAGGCAGTTTAACCGCACATACAGCCCATCCGTATCAAGCATAAGACCAGTATCCAGCATAGCAGCCCCTGTATGGTGGCTGCCGCCATCCGCGTCCAGTTGATTGGTGAGGATGTTGATGATAGTCGTCTTGCCCGCGCCAGACGGTCCGAGCAGACCGAATATTTCTTTGTCCTTTACCGTAAACGTCACGTCGGACAGCACGGTCTGACCGCCGAAGCGTTTGACGATGTGGTTCATTTGAATCATGATGGCCCCCCCTCAAACGGATTATAGCCCAACTTTGTAAAGTAAAATTCCAAAGCCGGTTCAATAAAAGTATTGGCAAGCATTTGCTTTTGCTTCCATTTATTATCCAAGCCGTCCAATTTTTCAGCAAATTCAGTAAGCTTGGATAGCACATATTATAGCTCATTACGCTGCGTCAAGCAAGGCTAAGACCCATATTAAAAAAATGGCCATAAAAGTGGTAAAATTTTCACTGCATATGTATTATCTGGGAACGGGGGAAGAAGGAAAGGTTAGCGGAAAAACTGCCTTCCTGGCCATGGAACAGAAAGATGCTTATGTTGGGAGCGACATTTCTGTGATAGAATCAATACAAAGGGAGGGGTAGGTAATCCTTCGCTTTATAGGGTGGAATGAGACTGGTCTTGAACCAGTTATTTTACCTTCTTATTTTTGTTTAATAATTTCTGGTAAATATACTTAATTTTTGGCTGATGCAAAATAGAGAGAAATATGATAATGTATTAAATATATAAGTTTTTGTGGAAAAGAAAGGGAGACTTAGATGAATCAAGGCAGACATAGAGGAGAGAATTACAAAAAAGAAATCCTACGTGTTTTTGGCATATCAAAATTACTGCAGGAGAATAAAATACTGACAAATGTAAATCTTTCGGTCTATGAGAGTGAAATCCTTGGTATTTTGAGTGATTCCAGCCCAGGAAAAGAAATGTTATGTGACATTTTATCTGGGGATATTCCGAATGACAGCGGAGCGATATATATAGAAAACCAATTGACTTCCTTTCAAAAGATCTCAGAAGCCCAGGAAAAAGGAATTTATTGTATCAATCAAGAATCAAGATTGATGTCTCAACTGGATGTTGCTGAAAATCTTTGCATGGTTCGATCGCCTTCTTTTATTCCAAAGCCCGAGCGTCTTTTTGTAAAAAGGAAAAAAATTCATATCCTGGCTCAGGAATATTTGGATGCCTGGGAAACCGGCATAAATGCCTATGAATTTCCGGAGCAGTTGCGTTTGGAAGAAGAATATTTAATTGGAATGCTGAAAGCGGTGATGTGCGGAGCAAAACTGATAATCCTAAACTCCATCTGCTCACAGTATTTTGATATGCTATTCCAGACGGTTCCTCCTTTTTTTCGGAAGATGAAAGAAAACGGAATATCAGTAATTATCGTTGATTCGGGACCAGAATGCTTGTTATCATGTTGTGACCGGATTGTTGTGCTAAAGCAAGGGCGCGTGACCTGCAATTTTTTTCGGGGAGAGTTTTCAAAAAAAATCCTTGTAGATATTTTAGTGGAAAGCGAATTGAGGAAAACGGAACGAATGGGGAATCTTTGTTCAAAAGAATCTGTATTAAACGTGGAATTATCAGCGATAGATACAGAGAATCCACCCCTTTCCTTTTATATTCAGAAAGGGGAGGTGGCAGGGATACTGGATCTGGAAGGAGATACGGCGAATTATATCGTGGATTGTGTTTTAGGGAGCATTCACAAGAAAGTAATAAAGCTTCAAATAAATGGAAAAGAGATAGAGAACCGAAACCCGAGGGATGCGATTCAAAATGGAATCGGAGTGATAACAGATGAATTTAGTCTGTTCCCTAATAGAAGTCTGGCAGAAAATCTTAATGGGTTGATACTAAAACGAATGTCCAGCCGGCTACACTTTATTTCTCGCAAACTTATGCGTTTCTCGTTTAAGGAGCAGATGGATAACCTTGGATTACAGGCGAAAGATTATAACAAAAGTATCTATTTTCTTTCGGAAAAGGGAAAAATGAAATTAGTAATCAGAAAATGGATCCTAACCCATCCTAAAGTGATGATATTGATTCATCCCGGCGCAAATATGGATCTAAACCATCGATATTATTTATATGAGGAAATTGAGAAAATGTGTCTTCAGGGAATCGCAATTCTCTTAATCTCCAATCATTTACACGATATAAGACATCTGTGCCATCGCCTTTATCTGGTTGAAAACCATCGGTTTGGCAAAGAATTTTCTCAGGAAGAGATTCGGGGGAATCCGCTGAAGGATTACCTTTATAAGAACAGAATTACGAATCACGAATTATAAAGAGAAAGGGGAGGTATGATGAAGAAATCAATACTCTTCATGTTGCTAATTGCGATTTCCCTGGCGGGATGTTCTTTTCATGACTCCGTTAATGAGGAGAGCGGAGTGGGAGAAAAGAAGGCCGTTATTGGCCTGTTAGCGCCAGAAGCCGGTAATAAGTTTATGCTTTCTATGCAACAGGCTTTTCTAAGTCAGGCCGAGGAACTGAAGATGGAGGTTATTATAAAAGTATCTTCCAATGTAGAAACCCAGTTGAATCAGGCCAATGTTCTGATGACGCAAGAAATTGATGCACTTGTCATCTGGCCGTTTGATGGGGATGCTGTGGTTAGCATAGTTGAAACTGCCAATGAGAAGCAGATTCCGGTATTTACTTATGACACGTATGCGAATGGGGGCAATGTGGTAAGTATGGTTTCGACAGATAATTTTTCTCTGGGAAGTACGGCGGCTAGAGCGTTGGCAGATATGGTTTATGAGAAAAATAGAGAATACAAAGGGAATGTGGCTATTGTTTGTGGAAGTATATCATTGACTTCTCATCTGGAGAGAGTAGATGGTTTTACGAAAACCATGAGTGAAGAGTATCCGGATATCCGTATTGTGGCATCTCAGCAGGCAAAATCGCCAGAAGAGACGCTGAGGGTAGCAACGGATTGGTTGGGATTATACGGAACCGATTTGGATGGGATTTATTCCGTTTCGGATTACATGACGATGGCAGTTTTCCAAGCCATTGAGGCGATGGAGCAGACAGAACCGATTGGTTCTCCCCAACACATTATTATTTTGGGGACGGATGCCTTTCCCGATGTAGTGACTTCTATTCGTGATAAAAAAATTGATGGCACAGTTGCGCAGAATGCAACAGAAATTGGGGCAGAAGTCGTAAGGGTGTTGTATGAATATTTGGTCAATGGAAATACCGTTGAACCTATTTATTATGTTCCCTGTATGCTCATTACTCCTTTCAATATTAACAGTGATGAAGTCCAGGAATTTGGGATCTGGTCCGAGGCCTATCAGTAGTGATAGCAGGAGGTAGCAGATAAAAATGAATATCCGATTAAAATATTTAGGGATGCAGCTTCGAAAGTATTATGTGGTAATCTTCTTAATCATAGGAGCAGGGGTATTTTTTTCAATAAATAGTGAAGGGTTTTTAACTTGGAAGAATTGGCAAAATTTAATTTTACAGTCAACCACGGTTGCAATTGCAGCTACAGGTCTTACATTCGTTATGCTTGCGGGGAATTTTGATTTGTCGGGAGGGGCAATTATCGCTTTTGTAGGAGTGATTGGCGCCGATTTGGTGGTGAATCAAGGAATGCATCCCTTGGTAGGAATCCTCGTGACATTGCTTTTGGGAGGTGGACTGGGTGCCATTAATGGGTGGTTGGTTTCGTGTTTGGGACTAGCATCTTTCATTACAACTTTGGCAACGATGACAATTCTTCGAGGAGTCGCATTAAACTATACAAGAAGGATGATGATATCAGGATTGCCTTCACTTTTTCGTATATTGGGCACAGGGAGCCTCTGGGAGGTTCCTATACCGATTTTACTTATGCTAATTCTCTATTTGATTGGCCAGCTGCTACTGTCTAGGACGGTGCTGGGATATCACATCTACGTGGTGGGAGGAGATCAAAAGGCGGCACATCTTTCAGGGATTGAAGTAAAGAAAATTCACTTGCTTACCTATATCATGGCCGGAGTTATGTATGGTGCAGCGGCGTTGGTGTTAACCGGACGGGTGGGAGTGGCAATGTCTACTTCTGCTGAAGGTTTGGAAATGACGGCGATGTCAGCGATTGTGATCGGTGGCTGTTCTTTATATGGAGGACGGGGATCGTTATTGGGAACCTATCTGGGGGTATTGCTCATGACGCTGTTAGAAAATGGTGCTAATTTATTGAACATGCCCTCCTACTGGGTTCAGCTGTTTCAAGGAGGGGTTATTCTTATCGGTTTATTAACCGATAAGGCTCGTGTAAAAAAACATATCCCATACGACAGGAAAATGGCACAAAGTAATTTTGGGAGGAGGATATAGATGCAATCGGTACTAATTGCAGACGATGAAATGGCTGTTTGTAACCTGATTAATCATTTGATTTCCTGGGAAGAGCTGGAATTGACCAGGATAGGGTACGCTCATGATGGGATACAAGCATATCAGATAATCATGGAGAAAAAACCGGACATTGTGATCACCGATATTCGAATGCCTGGATTAGACGGGCTGGAACTGATAGAAAAAATAAGAAAAGAGAATCAGGCGGTTTCATTTATTATTGTGAGTGGATATCAGGAATTTGAATTTGCCAAGCAAGCACTTCGTTTCGGGGTGGAGGATTATCTGGTAAAACCCATTAAGGAAGATGAATTGAATTCTATCTTGAGACATGTGCAGGAAAAGAGAGAATTGGAGTATAAAAAAGAAAAAAATGAAACTGCACAACAGGTGGAAATGAATTTTCTGCAAGAAAATTTAAGAAAAACGTGGTTATTTCATTTAATCAAGGGTGAGGGGAGAATCACTCAGGAAACCATAATAGAAATCAACCAAAAGTATTGCTTTCACTTTTGCCCGGGAGTTTTTCATGCCTTGGCCATACAAGTGGAGAATGACCGGCAAGAAGGATGGGAAGACAACCGGGAATATTATATAGAGCGGGTTCAAAAATATATTAGTCAAGAACTGAATGCTTACTTCTTTGATTATGAAAGTGTTATACAAGGAAATCAAATGATTTATTTGATTAATGGAAAGCAATATTCGAAAGAAGCTTTAAAGGAAAGATTGGGTAAAGTTATAGCAGGAATTCGATTGCAATCGGAAGAAATACGAAACATGGTTCTGACAATTGCCGTGAGTGAAGGGTGTGATAGTATAGAGGACTGCAGAATGATTATCAGGCAGGCACAATATGCGATTTGCATGCGCTGGTGGAACGGGAAAAACCAGTTCTATTGGGCAGAGGAGATTTCACTGGGGGTGAAAAAGGGTTCCCTACGGGTTCGGGGAGAAGAACGGGAAAAATTGCTGCAGCTTATAGTGGTTTTTGATGGGCATAAGATTTACCAGTGGTCTTTGGAAATGCTGGAGAATTACCAGAAAGAGTTAGGAAAGGACTATGTTTTTCTGGTTGATATTGTATTGGATATAATGAGAATTATTCGAGACAAAATTTTAGAATGGAAAGGGATTCATGAAAACAACGGATTTTTCCAAGAGGACTATTTTATCAGACAAATGAACGATTGCAGAAACTGGAGCGAAGTTTTGCAGCTTCTAGGTAACGCCATTGATTTTGTTGTACAAGCTGGGGATGAAAGGAAGCAGATGCTAACGGCATTGCCTATTCGTATCGTTCGGCAATATTTAGAGGAGAATTATTCCAATCGAATTACATTAGAGGAGATGGCTGATATTGTACATCTGAGCCCTGTTTATTTAAGTAGTTTATTTAAAAAAGAGACAGGAATGAATTTTTCGGATTATTTGGTTCATGTGCGGGTGGATCGAGCCAAGATACTATTAAAGGAAGTAAAATGGAATGTTTCCGAAGTGGCTCATCTGGTGGGATATACAGATTCGCGGCATTTCAGTAAAACTTTTTCAAAAGTGGTTGGAATCAGTCCCAAGGAGTATCGTAGAATACATTCTTGATCGGAGAGGGGATGAGTGATGGGAAAAATCAGGTCATGGTATCGGAAATTCAGACAAAAGAAAGGCTTCTTTGCGCAGTTAGAAAAAATCGGAGTTGACTTTTTTGATGAAAGCGGATCGGATTTTTCGACAGAGGAGGGAATCCGCTGGCTAATTGAAAAAGTTGCTTTTGCAACAAACAGCGAATATTCTTCTCAACTGCTAAAGGTGCAAGCACAAATCAATGCATTATACAGTCAAATCAATCCGCATTTTCTCTATAATACGTTGGAAATGATCCGAAGCCAGGCTTTGGATCAAGGGGTGGAAAATGTTGCGGATATGGCCGAGGCTTTATCTACCATGTTTCGTTATAATATTAGTCATCCAGGGGATATGGCAACTTTGTCAGAGGAACTGGAAAATGTATATAATTATTTTAGAATCCAGCAATATCGATTTCCCAATCGATTTATGCTTGTAAAATTATTCGATGAGACAGATGAGAGGTTGTTGAACTGTTTAATTCCCAGACTGACCTTGCAGCCTATTGTGGAAAATGCGATCTATCATGGATTGGAAGAGAAGGTGGGGGCAGGAAGCGTTAGTATACGGATTTTTACTACAGGTGACAGAATTGTCATTCGGATCGCAGACGATGGTGTGGGAATATCCTCATCAAGATTAGAATCCATTCGGCGAATTATGGAATTGGGAACCTCATTTGTCTATGGGGAAAATGGCAAGCAGAACAACGGTATCGCCTTGATTAATATCAATCAGCGCATTCAACTTTATTATGGAAAAGAATATGGAGTTACACTAAGCAGTGTCGAGAATAGCGGGGCAATTGTGGAGATAGAACTCCCATATTTAGAAAAATAGAAAATACTATTAAAATCATACACAAATTATTGAGATAGCCTCGTTGTTATACATCTATAAAGCGCTATAATTACAGTGTAGGACACAAGCAGTTATGGATGGACAAGGAGGAGAATTTATTTATGAGGAAAAACGTAATACGAATGGGAAAAAAAGCATTCGCCTTTCTTCTAGTTGCGGTCATGGCACTGTCATACTTGCCTCAAGTGACATGGGCTGCCAGCTATGAGAACACGGATGTAAAAGAATTCGTCGAAGGGCTGTATACGTCGGTTCTCGACCGTGAGGCAGATGATGGCGGACTGGAATATTGGTATAAGCAATTAGTGAACCGGAACAGTAGTGGCTCGCGGGTTGCTTTTGGCTTTGTATTCAGTTCTGAATTTGAGGCGAGAGATGTATCCGATAGGGAATTTGTGGAGATCATGTATATAACATTGATGGGCCGCAAATCGGACGCAGGAGGAAAGGCCTATTGGGTAGCTATGCTGGCACAGGGATACACCAGAAAAGATGTATTTGGCTGTATGGCAGGTTCGGAGGAATTCCAGAAAATTTGCGCTGGCTACAATATTAATTGCGGGAATGTCAAAGATTTCTATCCGGATTTTTCTAATAGGGATTTTCGCAGATTTATTCAGCGTTGCTATACGAAAATTCTGAACCGTTCCCAGGATAAGGCGGGAATGGAGTTCTGGGTTAAACAATTAGCAAATGGTGCCAGAATGGCTAACGTTTCTTATAATTTTGTTTTCAGCCCTGAGCTGGTAAATCAGAATCTAAGTAACGGCAAGTTTATTACTATGCTTTATAAGGCGATTCTTGACCGCGATAGCGATCAGGGAGGTTATGACTATTGGGTCGGACGTCTGGATCGGGGAGAAGCCAGAGCAAGTATCTTCTGGTGCTTCGTAGACAGTGATGAATTTAAGAATCTTACATATAACTATGGGGAGCCTTTACCTGATCCTTTACCTGATCCTTCACCTTCCAAGTTAGTATTGGACACAGTAAACAAAGCGAAGTATGAGGCCGAAGAACAGAAGATAATTGAGAGTGGAAGACTGGATGTTTCCGCCGCTAACTATGAATGGTATGTGCACGATTTTACCTATGATATTCCGGAGAATGGCATCTATAATGAGCAAGGACGTATTTATTTCCGCCTTTTCGCTCCCCAGGATGCAGTAGAAGGTGAAAAATACCCGCTACTCATAGCGATGCATGGGTCAGGGGCAGTTGGCACTGACAATTACGCGCAGATGGCGAACAGAACGATGGCATGGTCGTTTGATTCTTGGCAGGGAAAGAATCCCAGTTATGTGCTCTGCCCACAGCTTCCAATGGTTGCGGAAAGGTCGTGGGAAATTGAGAACCGTTACCTATTGGAGTATACGAAGATAATTGAGCTTATTAGTGATGAGTTTGGCAACGTGGATATGGATCGTATCTATAGTACTGGCTTCTCAATGGGCGCTAATCTGTCATACCAGATAGCTGCCTTGCGCCCAGACTTCTTTGCTGGTCTCTTGATTCAGAGTGGTACAGCGGTTAATACGACATGGGGCGACCGAACCGAGATCGAAAACTTAATGGACATCCCCATGTATATGACACATGGTTCTATTGATGATGCTATTTATGGTGATGAGGCATATCGTGTGTATACGGAGCTTGTTGCAAAGGGTAAGAAGAATATCACCTTTGAAATGCTTACTCCGGAAGGGATGGATCAACTCAATAAAGACATTGCTTCTTCTGGGCAAACCGGGTCACTTGTCCAGGGAGTAGCAGGCCATGGAACATACCTGTATGCAATGGCTGCAGTAAACTCAGGGGTTGATATGGACAAAGTACAGCGGCAAGATGGAACATATTATACGAACTGTATGCGTTGGTTATTTGAGCAAAACAAAAACAACACACCATCGAAAGAACCTGTTCTAATCGAGTGGATAGGTGCAGATATGGGGAATAACTACAAAACCGGTACGGGGTATTTAAAAGCGGGTTCTAACGTGGATCTAGTTTCACCTGATATTGGTTATACAGGAAACAACACTGGCAACGGCGAAGCTTTTATTGGAAAATTCCGTATTCCTTCTGCCGGTGCAATGGTTTGGGACGCTTCGTCTGACCCGCTGAACACGACCATTGTAGAGGGCGACGAAATTTATCTCTGGATGCAGGGCTTTTCGGGTCTTTATGGTGACGATCTGGCAGCCTTCAACAACGAATGGGATGTAGACTGGCGCATTCTCGAAGGCAGCGTTGCCAATATTGAAATCGTGAATACCCATCCGCAGGCGCTCAAAGACAAATATGTGGGTATGACGTGGAGCTCTGGCGCAGGTCCAATCAAAACGCCGGAAAACACGGTGGAGCTGTACGATGGGCAAGTGTTCATCAAAATTTCTCTGGCGGATGAAATTCAAGCGGATGAAAATCTGCACATTGTGTTCCATTTTCAGACTCCGGATGGTTATGATTACTATAACTTTATTAATCGCAAAGTTGAGAATGTTGTATCCGGTGACACTGGCGATGCCGACAACGATGACGGTTCGTCCGGCGAGGACTATACGTTATCCCCCGACGACATTGGAAATACCGGCGATACCTACAACGATGACGGTTCGTCCGGCGAGGACTATCCGCCATCCACCGACGACACCTCCGATGTATCCGATGAAAGCACAACCCAAGCCATCGACATCGCGAAAAAGGCGGCGGAAGCGGCTAAAGCAGTTGTTGCCACGGTGCGCATGAAGAATATTAGAAATATCACCTTCCCAAGTTAGTAGCGAAGCGGATTACCTGTATCCTCTTTGACTTACAACATAAATTTACAGGATTTTTATAGCAGACATAATCCCCGTAAGCCTTGACAAAAACAAGGACTATGGGGATTATATCTGCGTTTGGCTAACCGTTTTCTAACTGTAAGACTAGTAGCTAAACAAGAAAAAAAGTGATATAATGTTTGAGAAAACACTGAGAGAATTATTAAACAGAAAATATTAGAAAGGCGGGAAGGTCATGCTTGAACTACCTGAGGCGATCGTAATTTCGGAACAGTTAAACCGCACCGTTAAGGGTAAACGTATCAAAGAAGCCGTCGCGGCGGTGTCTCCCCATAAATTTGCGTGGTATTTCGGGGATCCGGCAGAATACAGCGCGCTTTTACGCGGCCGGATGTTTGAATCCGCATACGCTTACGGCGGACGGATCGAGATCGAGGCAGAGGGCGCTATACTGCATTTCGGTGACGGCGCGATCCTCCGGTATTACGAAGCTGGGGAAAAACTTCCTGCTAAGCATCAGTTGCTTGTAATTTTTGACGATAGTTCCGCACTGGTGGGAACCGTAGCCATGTACGGCGGCTTATGGGCGTTCCCTGCCGGGTCGATGGACGATGATTTTTATTACAAAGCAGCCAGAGAAGCGGTGCCACCCTTGTCCGACAGATTTGATTATGGA
>Ga0153999_1000916_pt1 | contig 12300 bp, 7 predicted proteins | sample TSNC083MetaG_FD_104675 | JGI IMG/M metagenome (GOLD analysis project Ga0153999, IMG submission 104675) | Attine ant fungus gardens microbial communities from North Carolina, USA - TSNC083 MetaG | ecosystem: Host-associated > Fungi > Mycelium > Unclassified | place: USA: North Carolina, Lumber... | reverse complement strand
TAAGAATTACAACGCTGTACTACATTCTCTTCATGTGGCCGACGAACTGTTCCATGGTGCGCCGGCCACCAGCCGCTATCCGCATGAAATGTATTACCGCCTGCTTGCCCCGCACCTGTTGCCGGATACTCTTGACAGGGCACTGTATCTCGACCCTGATATTCTGGTCATAAACCCATTGCTGCCTCTTTGGGACTTGGATATGCAAGGCTACTTGTTTGCCGCGGCAGCACACACCGGCAAGACCGAATTTGCAAATGACATAAACCGGATACGGCTGGGTACCGAACACGACTATTTCAATTCCGGCATTCTGCTTATCGACCTTGCGAAAGGAAGAAGAGAGATTGACACACAGGAGGTTTTCCAATATGCGGAAGAACATAAAAAGGAGTTGTTGCTCCCCGATCAGGACATTCTGAACGGCCTGTATGGAAGCAGGATATTGGAATTAGACGACACCATCTGGAATTACGATGCCCGTAACTACAGCAGCTATTTCCTGCGCAGCGCGGGACAAGCCAATATGGATTGGGTGATGCAGAACACCGCAATACTGCATTTCTGCGGTTCCGCAAAGCCGTGGAAACCGTTGTATCGCCACCGCTTCGGGATATTGTATAAACACTACATGCAACTAGCGGCGCGCAGTACTTTTTGCTGAAACAAAAAATAAAAATAGCCGGAAAGCTATCTAAACCATAGCTTCCGGCCATCTTCCATACGTGCGGGGAACAGGACTTGAACAATTGAGCCTGGCGTTAAACCGCATAGAATCGTGAGTTTTTAAAGCATTTTTTAGTTATCGTCATTTTATCGTCAAAAGAAAAGGAGGAGGCTGCAGTTCGTCATCTATAGCTTTTCCGCTTTCCTTCTATCAAGCACCAAACAAACGATATATCTTAGCTTTGCTATCTACCAGCATATGAAGAATTCTAAGTATAATTACAGCATCATTCGGCTCATACACCATATAATAGATTTTGTAGTTTTTATAATAATGCTTCCTTACCCCAATACCCGCTAACATATCATCCTCATCGAGCTCATGTCGTTCTGGGGCAATTGAGAGTGTATTTATCTCGCCACGCAGTCCACGAATCATTTTTACTGCCGAATCATAATTCTTTAATTGATTGGCAATGTAATCACCGATTTCTTCCAGATCCTGTTCTGCATATTCTGTGATTTGTAGTTTATACTTATGCACGGGTATATTTCTTCTCCAGTCTGTCACACACTTCGTTAAAATCTTTTGTCTTGCCTTGCTTTACTTGTTCAACTGCTTGTAATACCATATTTCTCACATCATTTTGATTGTTTCTTCGCTCAGCCTCATATTCTTGTCTTGCTGGTAATGCCATATTCTTCGCCTCCTAACATTACTCATGTGAATTTGCTCTATAAATATTATATCAAATATCCATAATATTAACAATGGCTATTATGCATCCTAAAGTGCAAAAAATTCTGGTGTTATATAAAAAGGCAACAACCAGATTTGAATAATTTGACGCCCAGAAAACCACGTAGGAAAGGGGGTTCAAGCATGCCGATGGTGGTTGCGCAAGCGGAGGGCAAACAAAAGTGCTTGCATCACTTAGAATTTTACTACCTACAATACTGTATGTATATTTGTTTCCAAATGTTGGAGAATGCATACAAACATTCCCTATCTTTTAGACATAATAGCCCACTTGAAAATTCCTGTGAATTCCACAACGCTGGATATATAAATACTTCTGTTTCAATTCCAGCCCTAACAATATAATATTTATCCGCTTCTTTTTTTATTATATTGCCAAGCCCATGCAAGCTCGCAGTTCTATTCAAACGATTATATATTATTTCTTTCGTAGAGCATGCCACTGTCTTATGAATAGTTCCATACCTAACCCATTTTAAGAAATCCAATCCTAAGTGACGATCCAAATTGTTGTGTTCTCTTTGATTCCCAAAATGCCTTAAACAGTCAGGGCAAGATGATTCACAACTGCATGATCTTAGAAGGAACTCCATTCTATCTAAAACAGGATTAATTAACTTTGATACCCTACTAGAGTACCCCGCGCCAGAACTTAAACTGTCATAAATATAAATATCAGCATAAATTGATGCCCCTGCATGTCGAATTCGATAACCACATTTGATATCTCCATACTCAACATCTAACTCCCTACTGGCCGCTAGTGAAAATGCCTCTGAAAATGTTATAAGCGCTGGTGAAAGCCATAATTTAAATGGACACTGCAAATCTAAGACTTTGGGATCTAGTTTAATTTCCAGAACCATCATATCTGTATGAAATTGATATCCCAAGAACACCTCTTTATATTCATGACGACATTTTTTCTTGTCATCTGTTACATAAGGTATCTTGTATGGTCTGCAACGATTTTCTATATCCGTCTTATCATTAATAGCAGGTTCAATTGCACCACATAAGTGGCAAAGCATGAACCCTTTATCATCTGGCCCTTTATTGACAATAACCATTTCCTGATCATTTCTATTATCTAATAGTGCATTACCCGTCTCTCCAATTGACTGCATATTAATTCCAGATGCCAACGATGAATAGTATGGTTTCTCTGCATACGAATACTCTTGTACATCATGAGTTTCCGGTATATTAACACCTTCCCTAGCGGCAAATCCCCATGGTTTAACCAGTTGATGGCGTTCTACCGGCTTTCCACATAAGGGACATAAAGACACCTCATCATTTACACCAAACCAGCCACAAAGATCGTCCTTACAACAGTATATGCTCTTATTATACTCATTTAAAGCTAACCATGGCTCTGCTGCTTTATATCGTTTTTCCTTTTGAAATTTTGTATAATAATCAAGAAGCCCTCCTGAAATATAGGTTTGCTTATTAACTACTATTGCTCTTCCAGGTGCGTACTCACTAAGTGCAATTTCCATACTTCGTTCTGGACTTTCTACTACAAGCCCATTATTTCCCTCAATCCAAAAATGAACAACATTTTTGGGGAAGCTATAATTAGGTATCATCCCTTTATTAAACAAAACATCTAAAAGCTGAAAATGCTCTGAACGTCTATCCGACTCTTCACCTGCTGAATCGTAAATAAAGGGGGCTGCTTCAACTTCTTGTTTTAATTGTTTTAAGTTCCCTTCCAGGTCATAGAAAAACTCATTCCAATCAAAATTAGTTATAGGGAGTAAATTTCTATGCCTTTCTGATGGCACGGGAATTTGGTTTTCTGCCCATTTCAAAAAATTATCACAATTAATTTTAACATCTTCAACAAAAAAGTTATAAGTCTTAATTTCATCCAGACCCAGCTCAAAACCTCTAAAGTACTCTTGCAACAAAATAAGATTTAAATGTCTCTTAATTAACTTCGTATTATCAACATCTATCCACGGTTTCCTGGGATCTCCCGTTATTATCTCATCTGGATGCTTGTAATACCAAGAATCATGGGGGCCATCTTCTGTATATGTCAAAATTGTTGATACAGCTGCGCCTGCTCGACCTGCTCGACCTGCTCTTTGCTGATAGTTTTCACGCATCGGCGGTACATTACGTAATCCCACACTTGTTAATGAGCCGATATCAATACCCACTTCCATCGTGGTAGTACAACTTAGAATATCAATAGGCTTCTCATCTTCTGTAAGTGTAATATTACGAAAAGCTAACTCGTGACGTTCGGTAGTTACAAATACGTCTTTTTTAGCATCCTTGTGCGAAAGTTGAGCAGTGTGTTCTTCCGTAATGATATTTTTAATTCTCTCACCAGCCACTGCTGATAGAACTGGCTTTCTCCATAAATCATATCTATTTAAGTCGTTAAGTGATATCTTTTTAATGTGATTTTTGCTTCCACAATATATACAATTTCCCCAAAGCGTATACGTAGACATTCCAGCACACCGTTCACATTTAAACCACTGTGAATTTTCGCTTGTTTTTAAGACCAGCCATGAACTAAATATATACTTACGATTATGAGGCCTAGGTTGTGACTCCAAAGTCGACATCATATTAGCAAATCCCGCAAAAATAATCTTTTGATCATCTTCTCCAATGCCATGGTCACTAAACATACGCTGAAAGATACGTGGAAACTTTACTTTACTGTCATCAAGTCCATAGCCACCCCGATCGTAAGACAAGATACTATCTCGAACCTGATCTTCCACTTCCGGAAAAATCGCAATTTTGGATACAAGCAGGTACTGTATCCACGCATTGTAAATGAGACGTAAGTCCTCATTAGGTATATTGGTCCTTAGTTGCACCTCTTCCAACACCACTTCATCAACCTCTTCGCCTGCATCACCTGTATCTGCTAAAACAACTTGCCCTAAGCCAAAGTTATTATACGACCTATAAGAATCGCATATATTCTTTAATAAAAGCTGATTAAACATATCTGGTGCAGAACCTATTCTCCCTTGTAGCTTATCAAATTTTATATCCTCTCTCTTTCCATATAGACTACCAAATAGCTTTAATTGTTCTCTAAAATCATTTTTTTCGCCACCATAAAAAAATGATAATTTTTCATCATATACCACCTTTAAAAAGGCATAGTATAGAATATTAAGAGAATTTAAATTTCCTGCCTTATCCAATAATTTCTGCGCTAGAAATATACCCTGTCTTCCTGCATCTCCATCTGCAACTATTGTCAAATCCCTCGCTAATGTTGCAGCTCTCTGTCTACTATCAGAAAACAGCAATACTTTCTTACCACCATTCTCAAGAGAACTGTCCTTAACAGGTTGCGCTTCAAATTGTTCTTTAATAATATTAGCAAAAGGTTCATTTCCTCTTGTTTTAAATGTATTGAAATGGATATTATCCATTCCACAGTTTGGGCATTCTAAAAAGGTATAGCCTGATGTTTCTGGATTTATTTTGCTTAGTGTTGGTACTAAGACTTTAATAAAACCTTTCTCATTTTCATGTGAACGCTCCATAAATAAAAGGCCTGTCATTGTGTCAAAAAAACCAATGCTTGAATTTTTTGATGCTTTGCTACTTTTCACATTTAACTTAAAGTATTCACTTCTGCCTTCTGGTATCAACCATAAATGAATTTCCTTAGGATTATTCATAATCTGATTTTTATTAGGCCACAAAAAATCAAAATTATTAGCCATTGATGCTTGTTTATCTATATATGCTCTTACAAATAATGTACCGCATCGCCTATCGCGAGCTAATTCAAACATCCGACTATGACATTTGGGACAATCCTCATGAAACGCTTCCCTAATATGTCCTATGGTTATTCCCATACCCGTATGGCAATCTGGACATTCGGGATTTAAACATGCAAATAAGCCTTGAAGCCCCCTACACATTATATGAACTTTAGAACTTAATAACTTCCGTCCTCTATCCGATGTAGCAAGTATCCCTAATTGCAATAAAACTTCCGTCGCTTCTTCTGCCATAAGTAGAGGAACCTTCTCATCAAATACTTGTTTCACTATTGTTGAAAGGGTTTTTGCATTCTCCTGGCATACATACACCATCTGCTTTACCACAGGCAAATCAGAAATTGTTTTATATAGCCATTCAGAGGCTTCTTTTTCTGTTTCGGGTACTTTTTCAGTTTGAAATTTATCTTGCAGAATTTCAAACTGTTCCAGTCGCCTTGCCCCATCAGACTGCAAACCTGTTAAGTTAAGAGATGAATAAAATTCAGCTTCCTCTATGCCCCCTTTTTTGTTCCCTTTAACACCTTCTAACTTATGTCGTATAACTTCAAAGTCCTCCTTCTTTTTACCAGTTAAATTGCCCGCAAATGCTTTAACATCCAAATCCATCCCCGCTGGCATACTAGCACTTGTTAATATACATCTTATTTTACTATTATCAACACCCAAACGATCTACAAGTCTTCTTATTAATAGTGCGACCTCACCACCGGATGCTCCCCTATACATATGAGCCTCATCCAGCACTAATAAAAGCTGATTGTCACAATCCGAGTCAAGCCAACTTCTAGTTTTATCCCAAAATACATTCTCTATAGGACGCATTAACATATATTCCAGCATACTATAGTTTGTTATCAATAGATCTGGGCAAATTTGCTGCATCTCATATCTCGTTAATAATTCACTATCATTCTCTCCTGTTATTTGCTTTCCATATAACAAATTTTCACAAAATAAACCCATATCCTTTGAAGGTATTCTTCCAATCTTCTGTAATTCCTCAAAAGCATTTGGAGACTTATCCTTTATATCAACATAATTAGCTTTAAAAAGCTTCCCCATATTCCTGTTTCGTTGAAAATCATCTGAACCAGCATAAGATGTTCTACCTGTATACATCCCGAATCTTGCTCTTCTAATCTTACTTCCGCCCAATTCCTGTAAATACTTATGGAATCCATCACCCGGCTGGCCGATGATATTCCTCAGACGCCCCAACTGATCCGATACCAGTGCATTCATAGGATATAATATCAGAGCTCGAACGCCCTGATAATTCCATGATGGCTTACTTGCCTCTTTAGCAAGTTCCATTAAAATAGGCCATAAGAAACATTCTGTTTTTCCCGATCCAGTTCCAGTTGTTACAATAAAATCTTTTCTTTTACTAGCTAACTCCACAGCCTTTACTTGATGATAATATGGTGTAAGATAGACCCCCAAATCTCTTCTTGCAAGTTGATTTAATATCGTTTCCTCTTCCGGCGAAAGGCCTACCTCCTGAAATCCATTTACAGATTGTACATAATGTTTCATTACTTCTATATACGGTTCCTGAAACAAAACATTAGACTTGTTTAAAATACCATCTGCTGCATTTAATAACAAATCATTTTCTGAGAAATACTGTGTCTTTATATAATCACTTAACTTGCGTTTTAGTCTATCATGTGTTTTTCGAATACCAATTTCGTCCATCCCGTATCCCATCACTTTCTTGAATTAAGAGCCCTAATCCTTCAATTAAAAGTTTTACACTATCCCATAATTCAATAGGTATAATCCGCTCCCACTCATCATCGTATGTTTTCAAAGGCCATGATGCTGCTATTACTAGATTCAGCTCCCATAATGGTAGTTTATTAACCAGTTTTAAAATAACAAACTCATCATAAAATGTAGCAAAAACGCTTCTACATGTATTATTTTTATAATCTAATGAATATTGAATACGATAAATTTCTTCGTTTTTTATGTACCACGAATCCAAAGAAGCTGTCATTAGTCGATTATTTTCTTGTTTAATCATAAAATAACTACGTGATTGGTTATCATAAAACAAATAAACACCATCAGATAACGGCCTTTTATCACTATAAGCAGACCAACTTAATTTTAATAAATTGTCTTTCCCTGGAACGTAGTAACTATATCTCCCTTTTAATACAGTCTCCTTCCATTTAATATCCGTAAAAAAACTGCTATATAGCATATCAACCGAAGTAAACGCAGGATTGATTTTATCGTCTATAATATAATCAGACTTTGCTCTTGACCATTGACAAAAACCTACGTAAAAAAAATCTGATGATTTTGTTGCATTTCCTCTTAATAAAAAATGATTGCCAATCTGAATTAACCGAGATGGGGATTCCATAATATGATGTCCATCTTCTATATAAACTAGATTGTGAGGACATTCAACTCCCTTTCGTAATACATACGAAGCAAAACCATTCACAAAGATCTCTTGGCTAGTGCTTTTATTCCACCCGCTGCCAATTTCTATACAACTGCACAATGCGCTCAATACCTTTGATAAATGATATTTTACATGTATAAAATCTACCCCTTGGTTGTTCTTCCCTCCTATTATAGATGTATATGACTTTCCATTTGTAAGCTCCTTTACCCAAGCTGCAGCAGCCGAATAAACAATTCGCCTATTAAACGCTATTGTTGATTCCTTTGTAAATCTTTTTATATTCATCTGGTTTTGCATATCAGCAATTAATTGGTTTATCACAATTATTCCTCTACGTACTCCAATATTTTATATTCCTGTAAATTTTGTTTAATTATCATTTCATCTTTAGTATCGCAAAAAATCTCTATCTCTTTTAACAAGATATCAACAATATCCTTTGTTTTGAAATTATTCTCAAGTAAAACACAACATAATCTACCTCTTGTTAAAACATAGCTTGATGATACTCTGGTGTTTTTAAATAACGCACGTGCAATCATATATCCCTTCTCATTTGCACCATAATTCAACTTGTGCGCGCTAAAAATAATATCGTTTGAAAATCTGTATGAAATCTGTTCTGTTACGCAAGCCTCTGTCACTTCTCCTTGAATAAAATACAAATAGTTAAAATAACTTTTTGACAAATACTCTAAATCCATAGTATCTTCACAAAGAAGTACTATTTTTTTATTGAACGAATTACGATCTCTTAAAATGGGTAATAGAACACTCTCATTCATTCCCCCTATGATGTTACCCAAAATAATACATTGTGATTTTGATTCCATAATTATTTTTCCCAAAAGAGAGGAATCATGAAAACCTGCTGGGATTTCAATAATCATAGGTGCCTCACTATACCACGCTGATATTATTGCCTGTGCAATTTCTAATGATCGATAACCACAAATAACCGGACTTAAATCAGCTATAAATGCAGATACAAACTCAAATAAAACCCTTTTTGCATCTTTCCTAACACCTACCATTCTCAGATTACTTTCAGCTATTTCACAAAATTCTGTATAATCATCGCAAATAGGGTTATCTAATCTTGTCACCTCTGCTTTAATATATGGAACTGATCCTGAAACTAAATTGCTTCCATTAGTTATAGTATCCTTCTGCCATCCTACCATCAATTTCTGCACCCGTTGCTCAATTAATTTTACATCTATATTCTCTAAGTAATTATTTAACTCCTTATTATAAAAATCTATTTTATCCTGTAATTTCTCCAGGTTTTTAATTAGTGTATTCTTCTCTTCTGTTGCATTTGATATCTCAAATTGAATTGCTCTTAACTCTCTTTGATTTTCTTCATTTCTTTCCATCCATTCTAATTCAATGTCATCATAAATTTGATTTTTCTTATCTTGTAAATCTTTTTCAAATATTTCCTTTTGTTCGATAGCATTCTTATAATTTTCTGCTAGACCTTCATTTATTTGAGTTAGTTCTCTTATTCGTAAATTAAGATTATAAATTTCATCCTCATTGACTCTTTGCAATGCTTCCTTTACTTCTACTTTTTTTAAATATTCTTTTTCTTTCTGTTCCAAATCATCTTTAAACTGGTTATGCTGTAATTCCTTTTCTCTCTCTATTTTAGAGATTCTTTTAATCAAATCATCTTTATCTTTATTAAAACTCGCCGAAAGCTCTTCCTGTTTTTTCTTTTCACTTAACATTGTATCATTAAGCAGTTTCTCATATAACTCTTTATTCTCCTTTTGAGCCAGGTATTTAATCTCTAATATATCCCATTGGTGTTTAACTTTTAAAGCATCTATTTCAGGTAATGCATAGCCCAATATTTTTAATTTTATTAAAAAATAATTTATATCAAAACTCTTATCTTTAGCCAAAATATCTATGAATAGCTGTTCATATTCATTTGTACTTACTCTTGTAAAAACAGACAAATCAACAATTTTTCCTATTAACTCAGACAAATCAACAACTGTGTTCTTTTTAATAGAATCCACTTCTTCATTAAAAAATGTAACATAATCTTTATCAAAATTTGAATACAATTCATAGGCAATCTTTGGCACGTTTTTAATTGCATAAGGATTCTTTTTTTCTACTCTGCCTGGAAATTTTATATAAGGCTTATATTTTGTAGGATGCTTCTGTAAAGGTAACAGTAAATTATTCATATTGCAATTTTGAAACATAAAAATCATTTCATCTTCCGTCAATCCATAAGAATTATTATCACTCATTATCAAATTTATCCTCCAAAAATTTTATTATTGGTAAGGCTCTTCTCGGAATCTTCCCTTCTCGCCCCCAAAGTTGCATCACTTTGGCAATCCCAATAGAACTCCTTTTAATTCTTTGAACTAAATTACCATATCCCTCCCATGGCACCACATATGGGGCTGATAAGTTCATTAAGAGTTTGATTACCATTACTTCATCCACTTCAAATACATTGGACTCCGAAGTTGCCACAATCTCATCTACACCCGCTACTTTTCCCCATACACCAAAACCTTTGCAATCTAGAATTATTACTTGTCCCTTCGGAATAGGCTGTATCAATTCCCCTACCGACTGTTCAATATGTAATCCTTTTAAGATTAATGCATCAAATTTAATATTAGAACTTATTATTATTTGACTATCATTAGGCAATTGTTCAGCATTTTCTGGCAGTTGGAGTTTCTGTCCCTTAAATGTTGCTTTCATAAAAACAATGGGCGCTTTAAGAACTCTAATGTTTTGATATCTTAATCGGTAACGTATCTCTTTGACATTTTTATAAAAATAATCCATTAATAAAACCATTCTACCATCGGTCGGAATCTTCATCAGATTATTCTCTTCCATAATCTGATATAGACCAGTATAATCCCAGTTAAAAATGTCTTGATCTCCTCTTCTTTTATGAAAAAAATATTCTTCTTTTTCATTACAAATCAGCTCATGACCTTTATAATATGCAGGCGGCCATATTGGTATAATCTCATCACTTTCTTTAATAAGATGATATCCTTTACTTTCAATAAAACCTCTCGATTCATCTGTATATGCATCAATAACCATTGAATATATGGAGAAAATTTCTTGTTCTATGTAACCCAAATAAATTTCACCCTTATATTCAAACGAAATTCCTTGAACCTTAGGTACTTCGCCGATAAGAATATATTCCTTTTTAATGACTATATTGGAATTAAGGGAAACTCTATAACCACCATCTAAGGAAGAGCAAAATATATCTTCCTGTATAGAAAGTCCTCTCATGCCTAACAACCACTTTTTCTCTACTTCTCTTGGTATAGATTTTTCATCTTCAATTTTAACCGTAAGCCCTATTTCTTTCCTGCATACCTTAAACTTAATCCTATCTTCCATAGAATATCTATTAGTCACATTTCCATCAGAAACAAGAATATATACATTATTCTCGATCATTTTATTATAACTTAAGTCACTTAAACTTGGAAAAATTGCGTATAAATCATACATTTTATGAGCAGTACAGCATAAATATAATGGTATTCCACCATTATAAATAATCTCTAAGTCTGAAAACTCCTTTGTCAAGAGATCTGGTTCTTTATTTTTTCCCGTATACTGAGGGCACGCTCTTTGTGATACGTTGCGCTCATTCATTGGCTTATGCCATAAAAAACCACTGCCCCGACTATGAAATCGTATTATTTCTTTACAATATGGACAAATATAGTCTTTACGGCTAATTGCATTTGATGCAGTAACCCGATTACCATACCCATCTAAAGCATACTCAATTGTCATCATTTAGCTCCTGCAAATTATATATTTATTATATCAGTTTGACTTAATTTGTACAACCAAGCTAAGACTAAACATAAACAGTATAAATACTAATCTATTTAAAAACTGTTAAAAAACAAGGCTACCCTATTATGTCCAGCACTTTTCCGCTGTCATTTTTCTTTCATTTTATCAATCCCTGGTAAATATCTCTTTTTAGTTCCATCCAGATCACCTTCTCCCACTAACAATATCCCCATTATATCATTGCTAAACACAAAACAAAAGCCTTTCACCAAAATACTTGTCCCACCATTTAATCTCCTCAATTAAAAACAGAAACAGCCGGAAGTCTGTATAAACCCCAGCTTCCGGCCATCTTCTATTTTATTTCTTGCTCTCATCACGCACTATATAATTTCTAAAAAAGCGAGGATAGTCACGTCTTGCATCTAATACACGCAAAATCGTCACTTCACTTATTAACGGATATACCCTATAAAAAATAATATAATTACCAATCGGAATCATCCGAAATTCCAATGCAGCTAATTTACTATCAGGAACCGGCACGCCCATTTCCGGAAACCGCTCTAATTTTCTTGCAACAGCAATCAATCTATCATGCCACTTAATAGCAACATCCGTGGAATATGAAGTGTTCTTTTTTCATGTCTGTTTGCCGCAAAACAATGATAGCTTTCAACACTCTTTGCTCATCACTCAACCGCACAGGTGGAAAAATTTTGCTGAAACAAAAAATAAAAACAGCCGGAAAGCTATATAAACCCTAGCTTCCGGCCATCTTCCATACATGCGGGTAACAGGACTTGAACCTGCACGGTCTCCCACCAGAACCTAAATCTGGC
>Ga0153999_1000915_pt1 | contig 12315 bp, 17 predicted proteins | sample TSNC083MetaG_FD_104675 | JGI IMG/M metagenome (GOLD analysis project Ga0153999, IMG submission 104675) | Attine ant fungus gardens microbial communities from North Carolina, USA - TSNC083 MetaG | ecosystem: Host-associated > Fungi > Mycelium > Unclassified | place: USA: North Carolina, Lumber... | reverse complement strand
GTCAGTATTGACGTACGATTTGAAGAAAACTACGTGTACCTTCATACCCCTCCTCCACTTGTGAATAGTTCTTGTCCAAGTGGATATGATGTGCATTAAACATAAGAGCAGAGTATCGGAAGAGTGTCACCGCATTCGGAAGATATGTGAAGGAAAAATCCACTTGAGAGGGAATTTGCTCGACCTTCTTGGGCTTGCGTGGCTGAGGCGCTTACAGAACCGATTGAGTTGCTGAGTTAGATGAGCCATAGACAAGACATACGTGTGTTGAAAGGCGACTTTTTTCCCTCTCCTTTCTCGTCGACTTCAAAATATACATGAACTCTTTCTTCTGTCAATGAAAGACCTTTCTTCGTCTCATCATTTTCATACTCAATCTGCTGATTCACAAACACCATTGGTTTATCTTGCTCAAAACCCTTTAGTTGGACATCTTTGACGCTGAATTTTGCCTTGACTTTTGAACCCACAAGCATCGGATTGTCATTATTCCAAGTCATCTTTCCACTCGCCCACATTCTCCTCAGGAAAGGTGCTGGGGGAGAAGCATTTCCATCTGTCCCATCAGCACGTAACTCGCCTTGCGGTAAGCGTGCATGAAAGAAATTGAGTTGAGAACCATGAGGTACAGGTTGACCCGCCTGAGGCTCGACGTAAGGTCTGCGAGAGCCATCGCGTGTTGGGAGTGTAATGTATAGATCGGATAGTTTCTCATAATGGAAGGTGTCGGTTCGCGTAGTGATCGGAGTGTTTTCAATCCAAAGTTTCAAAAGATCGTAAGATTGTCCCTGTCGAATAGTTGGGATAACAATATTTCGAGACAAGGGTCGGGTAAACATGTTGATAGTAGAGAAGAGCATCTCTCCGTTTATTCCTGGAATGTTGTTTACATCTATAGTCAAGCGACCGACTGTTGATGTCCTACCTTTTACACCATAAACTGTCAAAACCTTGCAAACACATTGTATGACATAACTAGAATGAATAAATTACAGATAAAACACAAAAATGGGGGTATCAAGCGTAAACAGTAGTGAAACAATAGTGATGTGAGCTAATAAGAATACCTGATTAAACCTATCGAGATTGTCAGATAGTCGAGTCACTACAATTTTTAGGTGCCCTTCACTTCTTTCCTTCGTTTGTGACTGGAAGGAGGATGAGGAGCGAAGTCAACAGCATAGTGACCGTAGGGGCTGAGTAGCGTGCCTAGGCGTTGGTGAACTTCGACTTGAAATTCCTTGAAGGGGAATACCTCGCCATCAACGGCAAGATTTCCCTTTGACTTGAGAGGCTTCACTCTGTACGCATGAGCTTTGACGTATCGAAGCTAGGGAAAGTAGTCGACTCTAAGTTCACACCTGGATCTGGACCAACTCACATTCTTTGCCCAGAAGCTTTCCCCTTTGTCTGCGCCAGCTGTTGCCGATATAACATCTTTTCTTGAGGACTTAGGGGTATCAGTGGCGGAGCATGGGAGTAAGTAACCTGACACACCAATGGCATTGCCATAATGTCAATTAGACCATCGTCTGGCACTGAAACAGGAAAGGCCATATAATCCCTATTGATGGATAAATCAGATAGTCATAGAGAAGAGTGACAGACTCACCGCCCAACAAAAGGACCTTTTCCGGCGTAAACATACAGTAAAGGCCCATCAAATGTTGTCCAGCCCTCAGTGTCTTCCGGTTGGAACTTGAGTGGCGGTAGACTTTCGGCTGTATCGTTTTCCAAAGGCGGGGAAGACGAGCTAGCAAAGGGTACAGACTCATTGTTCTTCCGGTGCAAGGAGGCGCGCTCCGCCATTTTGTGTTTGTCCACTTCAACAGCCTTGTAAGACAACTGAACTGGACATGCTCTGAATTGGACGACTGGACAGTTGATCAGCATGACCATGACGGGGCTGACCAGAGAATACACTCGCCTCCGCGCAATAAACCGACCATGAAACGTGTGTCACCCATCCAACGAAGGTGCTCAGTTCCAATGTCCAGATCGGCCATAAGCCCTAATGATTGTGACATAAAAGATATGGACCTCTTGTGGTCCTGTGTAAACGAGAATAAGTCAACTTTCATTGGCTGGCCTGTGGCAATACTAGTTGAACATTCATTCGTGGGATCAGGACTAGCACACCTTTGATTACATTAAGCGCAGCTCTCGTAACATCAAAGCCATGCTGCCTCAGAAGTAAGACCGTGGTTATTCAGTTATAATGTAGATCGTGAATACTTACCTGTGCACCGAGTAGATTTAAAGAAAGGCCATTTCCAGAACCTGTGGGTATGGGAACGACCGGTATGGTAAATGCCTTGAGGGGATCAGCATGCTCAGCGAAGCCATTGAGGACTTCATGCACGAGTCCATCGCCAGAAACTGTCACAACAGCGTCGTAATTTGTCGCAAGATCCTTTGCAATGTCATGTGCATGTCCGTTGTGAGTTGTCTCTGGAGAAGAGATCAAACTGAGACCAAGCCTAGTGAAAAGAGTTACCACGTACGAGTGACATTTAGTTGACATACAGCTGCACGAAATATTGGCTCGACTGTCTTGGAGAATATGAGGGATCCCTTTCTCTGGGTTGGCAAACAGCTGAGTACTGTGATAAGTCAACGCAGAAGTCAACGCACGACACCGCCATTGGGATTGACTAGGACTCTGAGATGCCGTGACCGTTGGATGCCGTGATCTATTGACACCATCAAAGATAAGGAGCTCCAAGTAACCTCCCAAGCTCACCATCATAGACCGCACTCATGAGTTTCTCCACCCACTCAAATGCCTGTACCTTATCTTGTACCGTTCCAGTAACCTGAACAAGCTCCAGTGATGTGCCTTTCTTCTTGTCAAGCTTGTCTGTCAAGTACGAGACATGCAAGAGGTGCTCATCGTCATCGAAGTGGCTTCCGAGGACATAGTGGTGTTGTATGGTTAGTGTTGAAACAGCTGGAGCAGGATGTAAGTTTAGAAAAAGGCATGGATGGATGGGCGCACCATCATGGTTGACAAGAAGGGCATTATCTGTGATTCTGAAAGAATATTTGCCGGTTAGGGAATAGACGAGGAGGTCCATGAGAGATGAGGAAGGACAAGATTTGTCTGAAAACTTGCAAAAGGGGTTATGTCTTTGCCTAGTATGGCGTAATCGATCTCCTCTCACACAGCTTTTTTATACGATGTCCCCTGTTCACACTCTTGCCGAGGAGGGTTTTGCAACTGGCACTAACGAACTCTACGATCGGTCAGCCTGTCCCTCATCATATTGTCACCGTGAACTAAAAATATTTCTGCTAGTGCTCGTCCCAGCTACCAATCGGCTGCCCTCAAGTATATACTCAAGTCCTTGAGAACTTCCGGACCTTACAACATCGTTGAGTACGTAAATTTGATGAACCCATATTTCATAGCTGACAATTCTCTCAGAATTGGAGCTGGAACCGGATTATTCACGAGGGCCCTCTTAGCCGATCCAGCATGGGCCAAAAACATCAAGGCTTACGTGGCAGTCGAGCCGAGCGAGGGAATGCGCGAAACTTTCTCCCAGACTATCCAAGATGACCGCATCTGTCTCCAGGACGGAACATTCCAAAATACCAAGGTCGAAGATGGATGGGCTGATCTCGTTGTTATCGCACAGGTATAGTTCAATGGCTACTGAATTTTCAGAAAAAAGATCTCACTGTTCAAAAGGCCTACCACTGGTGTCCCGATTACAATCTTGCTTCTGCTGAGTTCGCACGGATCCTTGCATCAAACGGAACAGTAGCGTGCATCTGGAACCTGGAAGACAGGTGAGGCGGCATAATATACAAAGATATGAGCTAATTCCGTTCTTGATAGAAACGCAGCTCGCTGGGTGGCCGGTGTTAGGAATACCATCGAGGTACATGAGCAAGGAAGTCCTCAATTCCGTCTTTTCTTGTGGAAACAAACCTTCCACACACCATTCTATCAGAAGTTTTTTGAGCAACCAGAAGAATTCATTTGCTCCTATTCGCTGATTGGGACTGAGGAACTCGTTATTGACAGAGCTTGCAGCAAAAGCTACATTGCAGTTCTTCCTTCCAAACTCAGAGCAGAAGTTTGTCAAAAGCTCAGGGAAATTGTCAGGCAAGGTGAAGACAAGGAATGGGTTGACGAGGCGGCTGGTACCTTCTTCTATCCCTACCAGACATGGGTGTCTGTATGGCAAAAGAAGTAGCGTCTTTTGATAGATAATAAGTCATCTATAATGATTATACACACTCCTGCAGATTCGAAGATCACACTGCCTATCCAATCATAACTGCAACCTACGGTAGATTTTACTCTTTCTCTCTATTCTATGTAATTTCCTTTATACCTGCCATGTATGGCACTTCTCGACTTCTACATTTACTACAGACTTTCACTTCCACTTTCCCTGTCGATACACTCATTCCGTTGGGCCTCACGGCCAATGCCAAAATCTTAGAGTTGCGATATAAAAAATTAAAAAGTGATCACGTGGAGATGCACTTGTTGATTGATTGCGCGTAATGTGTGAAATACACGGATTCAAAGTCCGCAAATCATGTCGGTTCAAAAGACGCGACTTGAGATTGCCTTACTCATAACCTTCTTCCTTGACGACCACCAGCTCAGCAATGCCGCCAAAAGTAAGTTGAGCCTCACATGAACACATTGGTTTTGGTTTATGAATGTGAATGTGAAACAGTCTGCTTCTACCGCTGCTAAGGCCCCTGTTTCTACTGCCTCCAAGGCACCCGTCAAATCTGATGCTTCTAAGACTGCCAGCAAGAGTAAGGCACCTGGTGGTGCGGAATCCGACAAAAAGAAACGCAAGAAGACGCGCAAGGAGACTTACAGCTCCTACATTTACAAGGGTTGGTCGACTCGGTTCATCATGTACCTATCTTCAGTCCTCATACTTTTGCAGTGCTCAAGCAGGTGCATCCTGACACTGGTATCTCCAACAAGGCCATGGCCATCCTCAACTCCTTTGTCAATGATATTTTCGAGCGCATCGCCACAGAGGCTTCCAGTATGTATGATACCCACTGATTACAACAATCCCTCACTCTTACCCTAGAACTTGCCTCATACTCTAAGAAATCAACCATTTCTTCTCGGGAGATTCAGACTAGCGTTCGCTTGATTCTTCCCGGTGAACTTTCTAAACATGCTATCTCTGAGGGTGAGGCTCCATGTTGTAGGCCTCATTCAAAAGCGCTGACTCCTTCTAGGTACGAAATCCGTCACTAAGTTTACTTCTGGTGGCAGATAAATGTAACGCTTTGTCATTTACATCTGCTTCAACTTTCGGATCGTCGAATGGAGACTAGACAAATAGGATATCGTGTCTTTATGTATATCAGCTTAATCTATTCATGATATCTTTTGCTGGATATAATGTCTTGCCAACGAGTACGCCTGAAGCTGAACTGGGTGGTTTGGTCTTTCTGTGTCAGTTTGCTTCAAGCTGATTTAGACATTTATTGACATGATGCAAATCACTTGGGAAGCCGCCAAAATTGAGTCCTAGGAAATCGCCGAAGTCAATGTCACTGACATGTAATCACTGGATATTTGTCTTCAATTCACCAGGGTAGGATTTCATTCCTACTTCTTGATTTATTTCACAACTTCAGACTTCAATTCCTATAGACATCTGTTTTTCTGCTGATGATTTAATTGTCAACACAAGCATGGCATTTGTGGGAAATTGACTAGTGACTCACCAAACAAGATGTTAGCTTGGATTATACATGAAATGTTCAAACACATGTTATACCCCGGTGCTGATGCATCCTCCCTATAGATGACTCTTGTCCAATCATAATTATGCATCCTCTTGCTAAGCACCTTCTAGTATAGTTCCACCAGTTTCTCTCGCTCTGTCATTCACCAAGAGTAATCCCAACTTAGCCCACCCCGAAAACCTTGTTTGATTACATAATCCTGCTTATTTTCTTTGGCCTCGCTTGGCTATGGTCAAGTTCAATTCTGGGAATCACAGATTGGTGTCATGGCTTCCTTCACTTCTCCACCAGGTACTCCAGTACCCTTGACACGTTACTCTTCAAGGGTGAGGCAAAGTCCTATATCCTCCCCTCGGAGGTCATCCAGATTGGTTACACCGACATCGACGCGTCTCAGCTCACCACCTATCAATGATCAGCAAAATACCTTCATGGATGTCGATGAGACAGTATTTATTAGGACAGAGAAAGGCACTACACGAACATACAGTGAAAAAATATTCGCCAAGTCAGGCGAATTGACAATTTCTTCCTACGCCAATCTACCTGTGGAAGTGAAGGAGGTACTCCGAAACGCCGGTATGGACCTTTATAACAATGATGATTATTAGTTTATTCTTCAAAGATGTCTTGGAAGCCTATAGTGGTGCTGTGGATACAGTCATCGGTTTCGCGCTTATAGTGTCTGTGCAGACATGTTTTGCGTGGCAGGTCAGGCTTACTTCAGTACACACTCAGCCGAAGCTTATCATCATCATTCAGATCACTCGTGGAGCGCCGATTATGTGTTATATGTTTCCGTGTCCTCAACGTGACGGTGACGGAGTCGCGGAACTACCTTTACATGCTTTCGTTCCTCAAGGTACAGACCGCGAGCCAGGACTCATTCTTGTCTCGGTTTATGGCGAAATCCGGATATGGGACAGTGTGGGTGCTGGTCTAGCGGGTGGCAAAAACTTTACGACGATGGAGCTGGATTTGACGGAAGACGAGCATGTAACGAATCTTGTTCAATTTAATGTGAGTTGGACTTCTTCTCTGTCTGCCTTCCGATTCAATAACGTATATCTGGTATGCAAGGCCAAAACATTTCTTATTGGCACATCTTCTGGACAGCTTTTGCGACTCATACTCACTCCGACTGGAGGCAAATATCTCCTGGTTTCACGACCCTTCTCCCGTCCTGTGCCTTCAAACTCCCTTTCTCGATTCATTCCTTCGTTCTTTGGCTCTTCAAATGTCGATCCTGTGATTGTTACGAATGCATACGTTGGCTCTATTGCGCTTGGTAAACCCTCGGCTGCAGGCGGACATATCGTTTGGACTTTAGTTGGCGAGAGGATACAAAAGTGGGAATTGAAATCCGAGGGTTGGGAAGACCTGTTATCAGACATAAATGTCTTGACCTTGTTGGAGTCAGCTATCAGAGGTGCATTCGGGATTACAGATGAATTCTTAAATTTCGAGCTTATTGATGTTGGCTGTGAAAGGTGCGTTTTCTTTATTTGCAGATCTCGAGTACGTTTTATTGAAAGAATGGTAAAGTGAGGATAAGCTTGTGGTACTTGCGTCATATGTGCTCTCAGAAGAGGTTGCATTGACGACCAGCGAGCCTGAAAAGTGTCAGGTCTTTGTGCTGGCGAGATTATCGGCACAGAGAGATACATTCGCGATTGAAAGCATCAAGGCTGTTCCATATCAAAACGTGAGTAGGCATTTTCCATATCAATTGTTTGGAGCACTCATCTCTGGTACTAAGATCTCTGCTAGTGATTCACCACCTCGAATCCAGTTTTTGGCTGGTGGTGCTATCATCGTCGTACAATTTAGCAATGCGGTAGCTCTGGTTGCTCGAGGTATGCGTTTCCATCTCAGGTTGATATGTAGACCCTGAAGGTTCCTCAGATTCAGATTACCGGGACCAACTGGAACTCAAGTCTGCAGCCGACAGGATCCTTGGTGTTGGCGCATACGAAACCGACGGAACCTTGTTGATATCGACCGCTTCAATAATGATGAGAGTTACTCTGGGCAAAGAGAAGATCAACACTTTTGATTTTCAGTAAGTGATTGGTGAATGCCTTTGGCTTTCATTAATGAAATTTCTAGGACTGGTCATACAAGCATTGCGAAACAAATAATAGTGCAAGCAATTGTCTACGGCACGCTGACCGAAGTAAGTTTACATACGTCTTTGAGAAGCGTCCTCACGTATCTTCCAACAGAATCCTCTTCGGTTTAGCTTTCCTCCTGAGATTCATGCAGAAAATCTGATGCAGGCGGCTGAACAGCTTAGCTCCGCTGTTCTTCGTTCAGGTACGGAAGTTGTGGTAATTGTTACATGTAACATTATTTGACACATGTACAGCAACAGAAGTTATACGCAAGAATCACGACTTGACTTCACAATTGAACAATCGTAAAGAGTATCTGAACTCGTTGATTCAATTCATCAATGCCAATGCTGTTCTTGAAAAGGTGAGATATCTCGTTTATGATGTCGTGTCCTGTGAGTTCAATTTCTTCTCTCAGTTTTCTCGGACAAGTCTGCAGCAACTTCTTTTTGATGCTGAGAAAATGAATGCGGCTCATCAGCTATGGCTACATTACAATGATCTTTTCACGTAGGAAAATTTGACTTCACTTTTGTTGTTGTGTCAAACTAATTTTATGTAGAACCAATCCACAAATCAGTGTGTTGAGTGATGCCGTACATGAGTTCATGTCAAACATTCACGAGGGCCCATACGAGGACGTCCTGCGAGCATTCTTCCGCCTACGAATTACTGACATTGGTAGGCTGATCAAAACAGTAAGAGATGCAGCAATCTCCGCTGCGCGCAGTACAGGTCACGATGTCACTCAAGTATTATTATTGGAAGCGGTCCTGATCGTAATAACCATTTTGCGTTCAGCCTTTGAGTACCGCATTGCCAATAAAAGTGTTTATGCAATTGAGCACCCTGTGATTAATCCGTGGACAAGTCGACCTTCGGTTATTGATGCAGTGATAGCATTGTTCGATGCGTCGGCAAAAGCAACAGAAATCCAAGAAGCCAATGGAGGAACACAGCAAAGACTCAGGCAACAGCTTCCGGAGCTTGCTGAGGTTCTGCTCGCTTGTATCCAAGAGAGGCTACAATGGTTGGGCAGGTAAGCCATACCTGACTGAAAGCTGGAGCTGAAATTCTCAAAAATTAAAGCGGTCTAGCGGTTGACGAGCCTTCTGATCGGAAAGAACTGGAACAGAGGTTTGCCCTACTCCAGACTGAAGTGCTAGAAACTCTCAGTATGCGTATCTTTTGTGTCCGCTTTACAGTAGCTCATCCAAAACAGGGCGTTTTGGATATGAACCCGCTGCTTTTTCTCTAGGAGAAAAATACCGTGACTTTAGCTCCCTTGTAGCTCTTTGCAACTCCGGGACCGTCTATCCTCCTAATCAGAATCCCAATACCGAGCGTATCCAGACCTATATTGACAAGTACCAGGAGGAGTTCACACGCGAGCTGTATCAATGGTATATCGAACACGGAGAATTGCGAGTGATGTTCTCTCAGGAAGACAAACAGGGTTATTTGAGTAACTTCTTTGCTGAGAAGCCTAATCCCGCAATCTCGTGGTTGGATGATATCGGCAAGGAGAGATTTGATGCTGCGAGTAGCGCTCTTCTTCATGAGGCCCAGGGAACACAGAATCTGGAAGTAAAACATGTGAGTTGTGAGTCTCATGACGATTTGAGTTGTTTGTAAATGTCATTCTAGGTTATGCTGAGTCTTGGGAAATTGACACACATGGCCCAGGTATATGACAAAGGATTGTCACCAGATGAACAGATACTTGGCCGTGAGTGTCCAGTTCGCTTTTTTTCCATCTCGAAGGAAGGGCTGAACAAGAATGTTAGGATTTCATGATGAGCTTGACCTGATCAGTGTGCACGAGAATGTGTCGGAAGAATTCAAATCGGTTCTGACAGGCGCACATGGACGTCGTCCTCTTGAGGACCAAGTTGACATCGTTGTGGCAAGTAAGGCTACCCAGTTGGCTGAGAGAAGAGGCATGCTATACGTGAGGAGTTATACTTCTGATTCGTGAGAAACCTTGAATTGACGTGAGAACAGGTATTCAAAGACTTTGTTCGCCAACTTTTACAAGGCAAAGTGCTGTCGGTAGAGGATATCGCTGATGTATTGACACTGAAGGACAATAAAGAGGCCCCGGAGGACTACGCTGTAGCTCTGCAGCTTGTTAGCCATGCCTCGGTAATTAGTATATATAAAAGTTGGATATGATGGCTTACAGTTTTTTCAGACTCTCCCGGAGGCGCGCAAAAAGTCTGCTCTACGGACAATCTGGCGACGGGTGTATCTCCATGACAAGTAAGTTTCTCGGATGAGGAGCACAGAAACGGAAGCTGACTAGGCGCAGCTGGAATGATATACGCAAAACGGCGAACAGGTCTGACGCAGAGGTTGATGAGTCCTTGAAGAGCACTGCGCTGTATAGTGTCTTCTCCTACCAGCTGTCCAGGGATAAGGATGAAGATATTGAGATGAAGCCTGACGAGGTGAAGCCTGACGAAGCTCTTGAACTTTCACAGCCTGAAGAACTAGCGTTGAGATGGCCGGGGATGTCACCAGAACAACTGAGCATGATTATGAATGACTATGTTCAAGAGATGGATGCACTTGGTGAATATGATTTGAATGAGGAGTTGGTACTGAGAGTAAATGAGTTGGCTTCTCAGGATGCAGCCTTGGAACAGTAATAATACATTGACTAGTCATTGTGCAGTGTTTTTTTTCATGTATCATTAATTGCTTGATATATTTCAATGCTAATACAGAGCCAATCACTATATGATTATGTCTGATACAATAGATTCTAAAAAAAAGAGGAGGTATATAGCCCACTGAAGAAGGGTATCAATATGAGAATACCTTCTGTGTCAATTGAACAGATAATCAGACAATCATCAAAGACACGAAGTAGAGTTTAAATTTTTTTTAAATCAACAGAGTTTGTTTGTACAAATCTCGACAGTCTCGTTGGACACATGAAATGGGTGGCATTATTGTTTTCCTGCTGGAGAAGACAAGAAACTGCTAATACGTGATGTCAATCTCTGATACAAAATGTGAAGTTCGAGAAGAACGAGCGTCCGATTACGACGACGCCATTCAACGGTATAAGCATTCATCCATTCTTTCTCTTGTATAGTCCATCGTTTATAGAATTCGGATAAAGCACCCTCTTTATCTATAGTTGTGGTAGATTCAGGGAGTGATAAAAGGATAGCATTTTTAGCTGCTTCGAAACGAGAATTGCTCTGGATTCGAAGTGGTAAGGGATCGTGTATATCAAAGGAGGGAGAAGGACTCACCTCCAACCAGAACTTGTGATGGAACATATCTAGTTGCTGTCGTTGTAATCTAAATTGGAGTTCGAGATTGGATGCTTGGTTGTTACATGCCGTGCTGGAGAACTCGAAGAGAGAATAAGGATGGGGAGGGAGAGCTGGGGGTTGAGGATCTGAGTGCGCATCCTCATAAATCACAGGGCGCATGTTGGAAACAGGGTCTGGTGGCGCGACGCGGTGTCGCCGAGACGTTGAGGCATGGAACAAGCGGATTCGCACGATTGATGGGAAATGCATAACGTTCAGTATAAACGCTTGGTAAATATTTTGTCTGTCACACATTGTCACACAAACCTCGCTGCTGCCGCCGTTCGACATCACGCCAATCACGTCGTACTCAGGAATAGGTTCAGTCTCCACTTCGGCAGCAATGACAGCAGTATCAGACATTGTTTCTTGATAAATCCTTTATTTCTCTTATCGAGATCCAAACCGATTAAGGAATTTTATGGCTTTTATAATTTAGTTGTACAATCTCGGAGGACGAAATGGTGATGAGACCCTTAGGATGGTCCAAATGATCGCGGAGAATTGTATACAATACAGACTACGAAAAGACCTCCCAGAAAGATGCCTTTAACTGCTTGGGCGGAGGGAGACCAAGGTCGTTTGTGATGTCCTCAAACAGGCCAGGCTCGGATTGAGGTTGCTCAGTAGATGAAGGTGCAGTGGCAATGATATTCTCATCCTCGCGTAAATGTTGGAGGTTGTGGGTAGGGCCGTCACCTTGATGTGTGCTCAAACCACCAACGACGACTATTTTTGGGAGGAATTCAGAATTGACTGGAGAATGCTGATTTTGGAAGGAGACATTTTCCTGCATGTAGGGGACGAGGGGCTAAGGAAGTGATTCAGGGTTACTATGGCCTGAAAGGACGATGGACGGACCACATGGATGGGTGGTTCAGGCTCAGGCTGAGAGAGATCGGGCAGAGAGACGGTGAGGAGCTGGTGTTTTGGAGGAGGCGCAAGACGAACTGCAGAGGGAGGCAGGCCTGGGCCGGGGGCTACGATGTGGGGAGAGTGTCTCGAGGCAGCGACATGGAATTGTTTTCGGAGAGACGCAGTGATCGTCTGGCGCAACATAGAGAATAGACACGTGACTTATTTTTTTTTTTTTTTTTTTTTTTTTTTTGTTTTTTCTTTTTTTTTTT
>Ga0153999_1000913_pt1 | contig 12330 bp, 9 predicted proteins | sample TSNC083MetaG_FD_104675 | JGI IMG/M metagenome (GOLD analysis project Ga0153999, IMG submission 104675) | Attine ant fungus gardens microbial communities from North Carolina, USA - TSNC083 MetaG | ecosystem: Host-associated > Fungi > Mycelium > Unclassified | place: USA: North Carolina, Lumber... | reverse complement strand
GGGGCCTTCCGGAAGCGGTAAATCGACCCTGTGCAGCCTGATTGCCCGGTTTTATGATGTCAACGGCGGGATGATTAGCCTGGGTGGGACGGATATTCGTAAATTCACCTGTGACAGCCTGCTAAAGAATATCAGCATGGTTTTTCAAAATGTTTATCTGTTCCGGGATACGGTCAGGAACAACATCAAATTTGGAAGTCCTGATGCAACAGACGAACAAATTATTGTGGCCGCAAAAGATGCCCGCTGCCACGATTTTATTATAAGTTTGCCGGATGGATATGAAACAGTAATCGGAGAAGGCGGCTCCTCCCTTTCTGGCGGTGAGAAACAGAGAATTTCAATCGCCAGAGCGATGCTCAAAGATGCACCCATCGTCATTCTTGACGAGGCAACTGCAAGCATTGACCCTGAGAATGAAAACCTGATCCAGGAAGCTATTTCGACTTTGACGCACGGTAAAACGATTATAACCATTGCTCACAGACTGGCGACGATTGAAAATGCCGACCAGATTCTCGTTATTGACGGAGGAACCGCAGCGCAGAAAGGAACGCATAAAGAGCTTCTGGGGCAGGAAGGAACATATAAAGAATTTATCAAAATCCGTGAACGGGCAGAAGGGTGGCGGAAACAATAAGGAGGCAGGACGTTTACTGCATACGGTTGATCGCATGAATGAATTCGTCCGGCTGATAGCGGTGGATATCATGGTTACCCGACAGCGTTATCAATTCACAGTCACGAATCAGTGCCGCCGCTTTTTCAGCTTGCTCATTCGATGATGCTGCCATCAGAATACCGTCGTCCGTATACATTTCTTCAATATGTAAGAATATAGTCGGAACACGAATATCGGCCATCATTTCGGCGTGAGTGATTCCGCTGTGCCAGGAGTAATCATAAAAATGGTCACCAAACTGGAAGTCATAATCCGGCATGCTCAGAAACATAGCGTTTATAGATTCCGGCATGAAGAAGAACTGCAGCGGTTCATCCGGATGCTTATCAAGGTATTTCTGGGCATAGTTACCGAGCCCGTTCATTGCTGATTTCATATATAGCTGCCCCCACAGACAGTGCCGCAGATAATATGTTTCCCAGTGCTCTTCCTTTGCAGATTGAAGATAATTATGCAACGGTTTATAAGTATCCTGATAAGCAAAGGAACGTTCAAAGTAGTCCGGTTCGGTGGAAAATGCCGGCGGATCTTCCAACACTGCGCCGGTGATCAGCTTATCGCCATATGCTGCTACATAAGCTGCCAGAAGGCCGCCGGAAGAATGACCGGAAATGACCGTTTCTTTACCAATAACATGTTCAACGAACCAGATCAGGTCATCCCCGTTTTCGCTCATAAAATATTTCGTTTCATCATGCTCCGACTGTCCATGGCCGTAGCAGTCCACCGCGTATATATGCCAGTTTTCGCTTAATTCAGGCAGTACCCTCTCGTAATCTTCCCAGGATCCGGTCTGACCGTGGATCAGCAGCAGCGCCTTGCCATTATCTGGTCCTTCCGCATAATTAATCACTGATCCATTATCCAAAACCACCTGTTTTTCTTTAATTCCGGCGGCTAACGTTTTTTTATGGTCTTTCTGCCAATAGTTGGTGCAGCGGTAGCAGTAAACAGCTGCCGCAATCAACAGTAACAATATGATTACCATCATAATAATTCCGACTACCTTCATGTTTTTTTTCCTCTGCTTCTACTTTCCATTTTTCATAACCTGACTAAAACCATTGTAAAAATGCAGCAGTTCCTCCGGCTTTATCATTCCAATCCCCTGCTTTTCATCTCCTAAAACCAACAGCGAATCCCCTTGCTTTAGGTTAAATACATCACGGCATTTCTTGGGAATTACGATCTGACCTTTTTCACCCAACGTGACCAGACCAAATACGTGCTTGCCTTTGGTTGGCATCGGCATACCCTCATTGCGTTCTGAATAATGCAGCAGGTTATCTACTGTTACGTTGAACAACTGGGAAAGGTCATCACACTTTTGGATATCCGGTGTTGAAGCTCCTGATTCCCATTTGGCTACGGTTTGCCGTGAGACACCGACCACTTCAGCAACATCCTCTTGAGATAACCTATTCTTTTCCCGCAATATTATCAAATTCTCATTAATCATAATTAACCCACCTTTCCTACATTTACTTCTAGTTTAACAAGTATGATCTGGGAAGTCTATCAACTAAAGTTAACAAGTTATGTTAACATTGCAACAAGATGAAACTTTTAGGACAATATTTTTTTGGCGAAGAATCACACAAGCGTAATTCTTTTATATCGAAAAACATATTACTTGATTGGAAATTGCTTAAATGCTAACATAAAATCAAAAATACATCTTTATTGAAAGGAAAGTCATGAGTAGAATATCAAAAAATTTATTTATGAGAAAGGGCAGTATGCTGCATAAGATCATCCTACTTTATCTTTGTTCAGCATTTATTCCGATAGTGATGATTTCCATTATAACAAGCAGGTTTTATTATACCGGCATATTGCAGAAAACGGATGAAATGCTGGAACAGAAAGCAAATCAGCATGAAATAATTGTCCAGGAAAGAATCAGTAATTATCAAAGTACGTTTTATGAATTAATTACGGAAACAAGCTTTATTCGTTGTGCAGAGGCTATTAACAGTGACGGGCAGGAGAATCTAAGCATGAACAGAGAGGAGATGTCCGGAAGGCTTGAAAGTGCAGCATATTCTTACGATGATATTAGAGGAACAGTTTTTCTCGCCAACAACGGAATTTTTGTACCATATTCAAAGTGGTATTCAAGCATGGAACAGATGACGTTGTCAGACGAAAGTTTTCGCAAGGAGATACTGGCCGACAGTGATCAATATAACGAATTGACCTATATTGGCACGGTTAATTTAAACAAGTATAAAAATCAAAATGACTTTGTGATTCTGATGGTTTTAAATGTCCGTAACTTACATACCAAGGAAATTTGCGGTGTACTTATTATGGCGATTGAAGATGAAGCACTGTTATTTGATGATGGGGCAGATGAAAGCGTGGAAGCTGGAATTACAACAGTAATCCTGGACGACGAGGATAAAGTGATTGCGGTGAAAGACAAAAATTATACAAACAAGAGCCGGAGTTATTTAGTTCAAAATAGATTTTCTGAATCGCAGAATGTAAGTCAAAAGAACCACGATATCAATAGGACAAATTGGTCAATAGCATATATATATGATACGTCCATTTTCACCGGAGATATATATCAGGCGCTTACGATGATTCTAGTTGTAACCGCAGCAATTACTCTAATATTCTTTGCTATCATGTTTATGATTGGACGTCGCTACATCGCAGAAGTACTAGGAATAGCTAACAGCATTGCCGGTTTTAAAGGACCGGGAGGAGCGGATGACGTGGAAGTGGCAGAGCCACTATTTAATATGGACGAGAGTGATGAACTGTATATTATTGTACATCGGTTTAATGAGATGAAGGGGCGAATTAATTCCCTGATTGAAACACTCAAGCGGAGGAATGAAGAGGTTCGCCAAGCGGCTCTCAACCAGAAAAACGCCGAATTAAAAGCACTTGAGGCGCAGATTAATCCGCACTTCCTATACAATACACTTGACTCCATAAACTGGCGGGCAATAGAACACGAAGAAGAAGAGATAAGTGATATGCTAAGTGCTTTAGGCAGTCTTTTGAGGTATAGTGTATCGAATATCGACAAAGAGGTGATTCTAAACGCTGAATTAAGCTGGATTGAGAAATACATTTTTCTGCAAAGGGAGCGTTTTAATTATTCCTTTGATTGTGAATATGAAGTGACGGAGGAAGCGGGTAATTTTGTTATCTACAAAATGCTGCTCCAGCCGCTGGTGGAGAATACCATAATGCATGCCTTTGTGGACACGAAAGAAGGCGGAATCATTCTGGTAAAAGCCTATGTCCGTCAAGATGGTATGCTGGAAATACGGGTTCGTGACAATGGAACCGGAATTCCCCGGGAAAAGCTTAATGAACTTAAACGTAATGTTGCGGAAGCAAAAACAATAAACACCCAAAGTATTGGTATTTATAATGTCCTACACAGACTGCGGATATATTACCATGATAAGGCTGAGTTAATTATCGATAGTGAAGAAGGGGAGGGAACCGTAGTTGTTATGATTATACCAGATCTTAGTGGTGAAAATAGGAGGATCGAGGTGTGAAAAGAATTGTAGTCGTTGAAGATGAGGTGAGAATAAGAGTCGGTCTGGTAAATCTCATCAATAAGCTTGCTATGGGCAGTGAGGTAATCGGAGATGCGGGAAATGGTTATGAGGGGCTAAAGTTGATTTGTGATGTTGAACCAGATTTTATCATTACAGATATTCAGATGCCGAAAATGAATGGATTGGAGATGATTGAAGAACTGCAGAAACTGGGTTATCAGGGAAAATTTATCATTTTAAGTGGATATGCAGAGTTTGAATATGCGCAGCAGTCGATACACTTAGGCGTAAAGGAATATCTCCTTAAGCCTGTTAGTGTAACGGCAGTAAAAGAGCTTCTGAAATCTATTGGAGCCGGAGAACAGAAAAAGGATGTGCAGGAAGAAGATAATGATTACTCCTATATAGTGAATGAAATGATTTCAGACATGAAGAAAAACTATGGACTTAGAATTGGGCCAAACAGTTATTCTAAGAAATTTCACATGACACCGGAATACCTAAGCAATTTGTTTGCGAAAGAGACTGGTGTCACTTTTTCAACCTATTTGAAAGAATTAAGAATGGAGAAGGCCATTTCTCTGTTACTCGAAAGAGAAAAGAAAATATATGAAATAGCATATCTAGTTGGGTATCCGGATCCGAAGTATTTTTCGAAAGTATTTAAAGAATATACAGGGGTGTCCGCAAAGCAATTTCTGCTTGGCAGCAAGAAAGATGAAAAATTACACTAATATTAAAATAATAGAATTTAAATGGCAGGGTGCTCTAATTTATACTTGTATTATAAAAAAAGGAGGACACTTAAAATGAAAAAAGTTATAGCATTGTTAATGGTTCTTTCCATGGGCGCAGCGCTGCTGGCCGGATGCGGCGGGACAAGTGATGGAGCAACCTCACAGGAGAGCCAGTCGGAAAACGGAGAAACCGTAGAAATTGAGTTCTGGCATTATATGTCGGAAGATAAAGAAGGAAAATACGTTAATGAAGCTGTAGAAGAGTTTAACAATTCTCAGGATGAGGTACATGTGACGGCACAGTATTTGCCACGTGATGAGTTAATGAAGCAGTATACTATAGGAGTTGTATCGGGCGAACTGCCGGATGTCGGCATGGTAGATAATCCGGATCATAATTCTTATGTTTCAATGGGAGTTTTCGAGGATATTACTGAATATTACAATTCATGGGATGAAGCAAACTTTCTGGAAGGAAGCTTAAGTTCCTGCATTTATGAAGATAAAATTTATGGAGTTCCATGGGGAAATAACTGCCTTGGATTGTTTTACAATAAAGAATTATTGGATGCGGCGGGAGTTGAGGTACCAACAACTTGGTCAGAACTTGAGGCAGCCTGCGAAAAACTGACTACTGATTCTGTAAAAGGTCTTGCAATTTCGGCAATTGGTAATGAAGAGGGGACATTCCAATATATACCATGGCTTTTATCAGCTGGCGGTAGTTTGGACTCGTTAGACTCAGATGCATCGAAAGAATCCTTAACTTATTTAAAGGGGTTGTTAGATAAAGGGTACCTAAGTCAGGAATGTATAAACTGGACACAAGCCGATGCAGAAAAGCAATTTGCCTCAGGACAGGCCGCGATGATGATTAATGGTCCCTGGCAATTCTCAGGAATAGAAGAGGATGCACCAGATCTGGAATATGGTGTTGCAAAGGTACCGAAGGCTGATGATGGTGTATACGCTTCAGTTTTAGGCGGTGAAAATGTAGGAATATGCACAGGTGCGAATGCGGACGCTGCATGGAAGTTTCTAAGCTGGATTACGGGCGAAGAAAAGTCACAGGAAATGTGTGAATCTATTGGTCGTTTCTCATCAAGAGCCGATGTTGATTCGGAAACGGTATATGCAGATGACGAGAAGAATCTGGTATTCGCAGAAATACTAAAAAATGCACAGTCCCGGGGTCCCTCTCCGCAGTGGCCGGAGATTTCAAAAGCTGTTTATACGGCAATGCAAGAGGTCTTTACAGGACAGAAGGATGTAGATACGGCGATGAGTAACGCTCAAGAGAAAGTTGATGCCCTGGAATAGCTAGAGATCGGAAGGAGTGATTAGTGTGCCAGGTAAGGGTAAAGGAATGAACCGGGTAATAGGTTATATTTTTATTGTTCCGGCGGTTATATATATGCTGGTATTAATCGGCTACCCGATTATTTATAATTGGATTATTAGCTTTCAAGACGTTACAACAACAACTTTAGGCTCGGCGGTACGGGATTTTATTGGTTTTGATAATTATAAAGCGGTTTTTAGCGATTCAACCTTTAAAAAATCTATTATCAACACGTTTATTTATACGGTGGGCTGTTTAATTATTCAGTTTTCAATCGGTTTTTTGATGGCGATATTCTTTAGTAAAAAATTCAGGTTTTCCCAGCCCATCAGAGGTTTTATTGTAATAAGCTGGATGCTGCCGGTGACAGTAACTGCGCTGGTGTTTAAGTTTATGTTTGCCGAAGGAAACGGAATCGTTAATGCTATTTTGACAAACCTTAATATAATCAAAGAGCCGATTGGCTGGCTATTGAAGGGCAATACGGCAATGCTGGTGCTGATTATCGCCAATTCCTGGGTGGGAATTCCTTTTAATATGCTTTTGATAACAAACGGCCTTAATAATATTTCCAATGATATATATGAATCGGCTTCTATTGACGGAGCTAATACGATTCAGAAATTTTTCCGGATAACAGTACCGCTGCTGAAGACAACTATTTTATCGGTTCTGGTTTTGGGATTTGTACTTACCTTTAAGGTCTTTGATTTGGTGTATGTGATGACAGGAGGTGGACCGGTGGATGCGACAGAGGTTCTTTCAACCTATTCGTACAAAACATCATTTCAACTGTTTCAGTTTGGTCAAGGTGCGGCAGCAGCAAATATTCTGTTCGTCTGCCTGTTTATCGTAGCTTTAATCTATCTGCGAACCATATCAAAAGATGAAGTCATGTGAGGAGGGAATAGATGAAGAACAGGAATATATTGATGAATATTTTGGCGGTAGTGATTGCTTGTGTTTTTCTGTTTCCCCTGTATTGGATCGTGATTAATTCGTTTAAACTTGACAGTGAAATATTTGCCAAAATACCGACACTGTGGCCAAAGGAATTTACCCTTAAGGCATACCAGGAGCAATTATCCGGTCTGGCAGTTACTTTGAAAAATTCTATTATAATTGCAATTGGTTCAATGCTGATTTCGCTGGTTTTATCAGTTCCGGCAGCTTATGGGTTAGCCAGGTATAAAGTAAAAGGAAGTAAATTATTTATCTTGATTTTTTTAATAACGCAAATGTTGCCGGCATCTTTGGTGCTGACGCCGTTATTTTTAACCTTTTCAAAACTGAACCTGTTAAATACATATTTGGCACCGATATTATCAACAGCGACTATTTCAATACCTTTTATCATTTTGATGTTAAGACCGGGCTTTTTAAGCCTCCCAAAGGAATTGGACGATGCTGCCCGGATAGATGGCTGTAATGCCTTTACATCATTTTTAAGAATTGCTTTACCCATATGTAAACCAACAGTAATAACGGCTGCTTGCTTCAGTTTTGTTTATGCCTGGAATGACCTGGCTTATTCTATGACCTTTAATACAAAGGATACGATGCGGCCAATGACAGCTGCGATTTATACTTTTATGAATCAGTATGGAACCAAATGGAATAGTATTATGGCGTATGGTGTGTTACTGATTCTTCCGAGCTGTATTATTTTTGTCACCATGCAGAAGCATATAGTTGCTGGAATGACCAGCGGATCAGTTAAGGGCTAAGGATAGGAGGAATAGACAATGAGTATTTTTACAATAAAAGAGGATAGCTTGCTGTTTTGTTATGATGCGGAAAAATTATTAATTCAGGCGTGGGGAACAGATAGCTTTCGAATACGCGGAACTAAAATGGCTGAATTTCAGGGAACTGACTGGGCTCTGATACAAAAGCCAGAAGCTGCGGATGTGCAGGTTACTATTAATGAGGATTATGCAACAATCGTAAATGGAAAAATATGCGCCAGAATAACCAAGTATGGAAAACTGACTTTTTATAATCAGAATAAGAATGTACTATTGGATGAATATCTGCGGAATAGAATTGATGTGACGGCTGATTATTGCAGTGCCTTAGAGATAGAAGCCAGAGAATATAAAGGACTTACCGGAGGAGATTATCAGTTGTCACTACGATTTGTTTCAAATCCGGTAGAGAAGATTTTCGGAATGGGTCAGTATCAGCAGCCTTATTTAGATTTGAAAGGGACTGACCTTGAGCTGGCACAGCGAAATTCACAGGCGTCGGTACCATTCATGCTCTCTTCCTTGGGATATGGTTTTTTGTGGAATAGTCCGGCCATAGGCCGCGTAATGTTCGGAAAAAATATAACTACCTGGGAAGCATATTCTGCCAAGGAGCTGGATTACTGGATTACGGCAGGAGACTCACCGGCGGCCATAGAAGAAAAATATGCGGCGGTCACAGGAACGGTACCTATGATGCCGGAGTATGCAATGGGCTTTTGGCAATGCAAGCTGCGATATCAGACGCAGGAGGAACTGCTTGAGGTTGCAAGAGAATATAAGCGGAGAAATTTACCGATTTCTGTGATTGTTGTGGATTATTTTCACTGGCCGCTGCAGGGGGATTGGGAGTTTGACAAAAAGTATTGGCCGGATCCTGAGGGTATGGTTCGCGAGTTAAAGGAAATGGGAATCGAATTGATGGTATCAATTTGGCCGACCGTCGACTATCGCAGTGAGAATTTTTCGGAAATGAAGGAGAAGGGATATTTAATCCGGACGGAAAGAGGCTTTCGGATTGCTATGGATTTTCAGGGAAATACGATCCATTATGATGCTACAAACCCCGAAGCCAGAGCCTATGTTTGGGGGAAGGCGAAAAAGAATTACTATGATTTAGGAATCAAAACCTTTTGGCTAGATGAAGCAGAACCTGAATATTCAGTGTATGATTTTGAAAATTACAGATATTATTTAGGAGCCAATGTTCAGATTGGTAATGTGTATCCGGTGATGTATGCAAAAACATTTTATGAGGGAATGCAGAAGGAAGGCCAGGAAAATATCATTAACCTGCTGCGTTGTGCCTGGGCCGGCTCTCAAAGGTATGGGGCACTGGTATGGTCGGGAGATATTCATTCCAGTTTTGCCAGTCTTCGGAATCAGGTTGCAGCGGGATTAAATATGGGTATTGCCGGAATCCCTTGGTGGACTACGGATATTGGTGGATTCCATGGCGGTAATCCTGATGACCCGGAATTTCGTGAACTTCTTGTTCGTTGGTTTGAATACGGAACATTTTGCCCTGTGATGCGGCTGCATGGAGACAGAGAGCCAAAAAAGGAGCCGATGGGCAGTGAGGGCGGTGCATCTTGCAATTCAGGAGCAGATAATGAGGTATGGTCCTTTGGCGAAAAGACTTATGAAATATTAAAACAGTATCTGGGAATTCGAGAAAGGTTAAAAGGTTATATAACAAAGTTGATGGAGGAAGCTCATCAGAAGGGAACGCCGGTTATGCGCCCGTTATTCTATGATTTCAGTAATGACCAAAAGGTGTGGGATGTATCTGATCAATATATGTTTGGCCCAGATATTATGGTTGCCCCGGTTTTATATGAGAAAATGAAAGAGCGGACAGTATACCTGCCGGCAGGAGCAAACTGGAAAAACTATTGGACAAAGGAGTTGTGTGAGGGTGGGTGCGAAGTGACAGTACCAACGCCAATGGCGGAAATCCCGCTATTTGTTAGAAATGGACTAAGATTTTAAGGAGGGAAATATGAAATTTACAAACGGATTTTGGTGTATTAGAGATGAAATTGAGCCGGTTTACGCTGTTGAGTATTATGATAGGGACATTAATCAGAACAATCTGGTTTTATATGCGGCAACAAAGCCGATTCAAAATCGGGGAGACATTCCCAATCAACCGATGCTAACTATAACTTTATCAAGTCCGTTGGAGGATGTAATCAAAGTGTCAATCGAGCATTTTAAGGGTAGGATTAACCGGGGTCCAGAGTTTGAAATTGCGGCAAAGACGGGAGATTTTATTTCCATAAGCGAGGGTGAGGATAGGATATATTTTCAATCGGGAAATACTCAGGCAGTTATTTCAAAAGAAAAAAAAGCCTGGCGGATTGAATATAAAGATAATGAGAATTTATTAACGGAAACAAGTTATAGAAATATTGCTTACATGAAAAATAAGAAAATTAATAAAAATTATCTGTGTGAGCAGCTTCTGCTTGATGTGGGAGAGAATATTTATGGTCTTGGAGAACGATACACACCATATGTGAAAAATGGACAGATCGTGGAAATCTGGAATGAGGATGGCGGAACATCTTCAGACCAGACATACAAAAATATCCCCTTTTATGTATCGAATAAAGGGTATGGTGTATTTGTTGCTCATCCGGGAGATGTACATTTTGAAGTGGGCAGCGAAAAAGTTGAACGGGTTCAGTTCAGCGTGGAGACGGAAAGGCTTGATTATTATATATTAAACGGAAAAACACCGAAAGGAACGGTTAAGCTTTTTACAGAGTTAACCGGCAAGCCGGCACTGCCTCCGGCCTGGTCCTTTGGCTTATGGTTAACAACGTCGTTTACAACCAGTTATGATGAGGAGACAGTAACCTCTTTTATTGATGGGATGAAAGAAAGAAACATTCCCCTGCACACCTTCCACTTTGATAGTTTTTGGATGAAGGGATTCGAATGGTGTAATCTAAATTGGGATGATGAAGTATTCCCGGATCCGGTTGGAATGTTAAAAAGATACAAAGAAAAAGGTCTGCATATATGTCTATGGATTAATAGCTATATCGGACAAAAATCACCGCTTTTTGATGAAGGGGTAAAAAAGGGATATTTTATTCTGAATCAGGACGGATCAGTATGGCAGGTTGATACTTGGCAGCCCGGGATGGCACTGGTTGATTTTACCAATCCGCAAGCCTGCAAGTGGTATCAGGACAAACTGGAGGTTTTGCTCGATATGGGTGTGGACTGTTTTAAAACTGATTTTGGCGAGCGAATTCCAGTAACAGGTATAAAATACTACGATAGCTCCGATCCTGTAAAAATGCACAATTATTATACCTATCTCTATAACAAAACCGTATTTGAGCTGCTGGAGAAAAAAAGGGGTCGGGATCAGGCGTTAGTGTTTGCCCGATCAGCAACAGCAGGAGGCCAGAAATTTCCGGTTCACTGGGGCGGAGATACTACGGCAACCTATCAATCGATGGCTGAAGAACTAAGAGGAGGATTATCCTTATCACTTAGTGGATTTGGCTTTTGGAGCCACGATATCGGTGGTTTTGAACAGACCGCCTCGGCAGATGTTTATAAGAGATGGTGTGCCTTTGGGTTACTAAGCTCTCATAGCAGACTGCATGGTTCAACTTCTTATAGAGTTCCCTGGCTATTTGATGATGAGGCGTGCGAAGTACTGAAAAAATTTGTTAACATTAAGTGCCGTCTGATGCCTTACTTGTTTCAGCAGGCGGTTATAGCTCATAAAGAGGGTATACCAGTTATGCGGCCGATGCTTTTAGAATTTCCGGAAGATTTAACTTGTGAAGTGCTGGATCGGCAATATATGCTGGGTGAGTCTCTTTTGGTGGCACCAGTCTTTTCGCAGACTGGTGTGGTATCATATTATCTTCCGAAAGGGACGTGGACAAATTACTTAAATGGGGAAACGCGTGAGGGAGAAAAGTGGTACCAGGAGAAATTTGACTACTTTAATCTGCCGCTTATGGTTCGGGAAAATACAATATTAGCAGTGGGTAATAATACAGAAGATGTGGATTATGACTTTACAAAAAATCTTACATTTACAATATATCAACTTGATGATGGTAGAAAAACTAATATTAAGGTGGCGGATCAAGAAGGCAAAGAAAACGTGTATGCAGAGGCAAGCAGAAAAGGACAGGTTATAACCATCAAAGTAAAGGGTGCCACAAGTTGGCGGGCGGAATACTTTGGTGAGGAAAAGTTGGAGATAATCAGAGCGTAGGTATGATAAACACCGTGATTGTCGAGTAATTAT
>Ga0153999_1000911_pt1 | contig 12337 bp, 11 predicted proteins | sample TSNC083MetaG_FD_104675 | JGI IMG/M metagenome (GOLD analysis project Ga0153999, IMG submission 104675) | Attine ant fungus gardens microbial communities from North Carolina, USA - TSNC083 MetaG | ecosystem: Host-associated > Fungi > Mycelium > Unclassified | place: USA: North Carolina, Lumber... | reverse complement strand
GCCAATCAACAACCCCAGAAATCCGCCAAAAGCACATTTAGCCATGCTTCCTCCCGATAAAGTGGCAAGCAGCAGGATTCCCATTAGCGCAAGCAGAAAATAATCTCTGGCCGCAAAGAGCAATGCAAATTTTGTGATGATGGGAGCAGCCAAAAAAAGTGCAACAGCACCTATAATTCCTCCAATTACCGATTGAATCGCCGTAACCCCCAGGGCCTAACAGAGTCAGTAGAAATATTGTTTGTTTTGATTCCCGCATCCCCTCTAAGATACGGATCACCCTGGTGCATGCAAAAGGAGATTCACGGAATCTTCCATGAGATCAATAATCCTATCGGCAAGCCTTTCTATTTCTTCCTGAGAGGATATCCGCTTCTCTGCTCTTACTTCATATTTTGGATATTCTGCGGATTTAAATCCTTCCAGCAAAATAATATCGGCTTCCGGGAATGCCTTTACAAGTTCTGCCTCCGATATATTCTCACAAGCTTTTGTAATCATAAAACGATTTGCAGAAAATATAGCAGTTCCATAGGCTCCCGCTTTTTGGTGAAGGTAACTGTCCGTTCCCGGTACATCGCTTTGAAAATCATGGACATCATGTTTAATAGTCGCCACCCGGTAACCTTTTGTCTGCAATACAGGAATCAGCCTTGTAATTAGCGTTGTTTTCCCTGAATTTTTCCAACCACTTATGGCAAAAAGAAACGGTTTCTTCTTTATGAAAGCATCGTCACACATACTTCATCTCCTATTTGTAATCCCGCATTTCCTGCCGGAATATCAATCATACAGTTACATCCCATCATAGAGCTCAGTACTCCGGAAGAATGAAGGCCGGTTGGTAAATAGACATCGCCCTCCCTATAGATTGCCCGTATAAACCTTCTACCCAAGCTTACTTTTGGAAAAGATGTTTTCATAATCCCACGGATCCGGCAGGGAATGAGACTGGAATCGTGACTCATCTTCGCCAAAACCGGCCTGACAAGCAATTCCAGATTTGCAATTGCGCCAAAAGGATTACCGGACAAACTGACAATTACTGTATCCTCATAGACGTAGCACAGGGTAGGCGTCCCAGGTTTCATGTTTACCCTCCAGAATAATTTTCCGGCTCCCAAATTCGTTAGAACATTGTGCATTATGTCCTTTTTTCCTACCGAAACGCCACCCGTTGTTAGAATGAAAGCAGCTTCTTTACTTGCTCTTTTTAACGCTTCTTCCATTGCCGTCTCACAATCCGGTATCGTATCGGAAATACATATTTCCATTCCTAATTCCTTTAATCTGGCTTCTAAGAGGTAGAGATTTGAATTAAATATCTTACCAGCATTCAAATCTGTGCCCGGCATGACCAGCTCATCCCCTGTTGTAAAAAGAGCGACTTTCGGTTTCTTAAAGACCCTTATTTGATCAAACCCCATACTGGCTGCCATTCCAATCGTAATCGCATCCAATTTTGTTCCTTTTGGTATCAGACAAGCACCTTTCTTAAAATCTTCTCCTTGATGGCAGTAATTCTCATAAACCTTTTGTTCCTTATACAGCTTTACTATTTCTTCTCCATAATCCGTGTCCTCCTGGCGAATCGTACAATCCGCTCCGTCAGGGATTGGAGCTCCTGTCATAATTCGAACTGCACTGCCAGGCCTGACGATCGTTTTTTTTATACACCCTGCCAGTACCTCATCTATTACGGCTAGCGATCGAGGCATTTCTTTACAAGCACCGATACTGTCCTTGGAACAAATAGCATATCCATCAATGGGAGATCTGGGAAAGGGCGGCTGATCCATAGGAGCGAACAAATCCTGAGCAGCGATGCGAAACAGAGAATTTCTGAGAAATACCATTTCTGTTTCTTCTTCCGCTCTTATTTCTTGCAGCATAAGTGCTGTTGCCTCCTCTAAACTGGTAATAGTTTCATTATCATTGACCATGTTACCCCCCTTTAACATACTGATAATCCTGTGGTGTGTTAATATTCCATAAACTATCCAGATGCTCTCTGGCTTCCCATGTATTACACCCTTTGTCCTTTAAAAAATGCTTGAGGCAATTTCTATTGCGCAACAGCAATTCCTCAATCTCTCTCCAAAGATCACACGAATATATCCCCATCAAGGGCTCCCAGATTCCTGCATGCGACAAAATAGTAATTGGGCTGCCGGCGGAGGAATAACTTACCAGCAGTTGCCGAAGCAATTCCGGATGGATCAGCGGCGTATCTACGGATACAATCATAGCATGCTCCCTGGCAGATGCTTTTAAACACGCATGGATCCCGCTTAAAGGTCCCATTCCCGCAAACTCATCAAAAACGGGATTCACCTTACAATCGAAACCGTGATATCCGGAGATGATGATTTCACCAAAACCTAGCTTCATCGCCTTATCCTTAAGTATCTCTAAAAAAGTCTGACCATGTAAAAATAAATCGGCCTTATTCCTTCCCATCCGGGTACTTGCGCCACCGGCCAGAATGATGAATGACACCTCTCCCATACTCAGCATCCCAGATCCTCCTCATATGAATGCATTCTGCACGATTCGCTTCCGTTCCCGAAGCCCATCCTCATCAAATCCATAAAAATCCGACATGTTTATTTCAAAAATATTATTTTCTATTTCTTCTACCGAAATTTGATTCTTAATCAGATACTGCCATACTCCGCCATGTGAAATATCACCTACCAACTGCACACCGGTAATTCTATGATCCTTTAAGATGATTTTTTTATATTGGCCATCTTTAGCATCTGCCAGCATCAAGAAATCATCTCCTTTCGGCGAAACATCTCCCACTGATAGCATCGGCAGTCCAAAAAAATTCATTGTATTTTTTATCCAGAACCGATCCTGATACAATTCCTGCTTTCCTGCCATATTTCGTGCCGCCAACATGCCTTGCATTACCGCATTGGGCCAGATCCCGGATAATGCCGTTACGTCACCTGCCGCAAAAATATCTGGATTCGAAGTCTGTAAGCAGTCATCCACCACAATTCCACGATCCAGTGTCAAACCAGAATTCCGAAGAAAAGCTATGTTGGGACTCACTCCCGCAGCCACTACCACATAATCGCAGGAAATTTTTTCTCCATTACTCAATATCACCTCTGTGATACAATTCTCTTCATTTACAACAGAATTACTTGCACCAATACCCAGTCGAAAAGTAACTCCGGCATCTTCAAATAGCTTTTGATAAATTCCCGCTGATATTTCATCTGTCTGCAACGGCATGATGCGCGTTGCCATTTCCGCGACTGTCACGGAAATATTTCTTTTCAGCAAAGCATATGCTACGTCCATGCCCACTAAGCCGGAGCCAACAATAAAAGCTTTTCTGGCATCTTTACTATGCTCATCAATGGTTACCGCGTCTTTCAAATCACGGAAGCCAAAAACATTATTCGCTGTGCGGAAATTGGGAATTGGCGGAATTCCATAAACTGAACCCGTCGCAATTAGTAATTTATCATAAAAAAATTTCTTTCCATCCCCTACAATATATTTTTCCTCCGGGAGCACACTTTCCACGGGACATTCGGAAATATGGTGAACACGGTATTTGGTAAAAAAATCTTTTTCTGTAAAATCCAATGATTTTATAGTTCTTTCGTGACTTACGTATTTATGCAGCATACATCTTGCGTAAGGGGCTCTATCCTTCGAAATCACACAAATCTCAGCATCTTCTCTTTGCCTCCTTAGCTCCCTGGCCGCCGCCATTCCCGCCGCTCCACTTCCGATGATCATAAATTTCATATCACTCTACCTCTGCAATATAAATAGCTCCTGTTTTACAAGCGGCAGCACAGTCTGGAATTTCCTCGATATCACCACAATAATTGCATTTGACTACGCTCTTATTCGTAATTATATCCGGTTTGGGCATACCATACGGACAATTCATAACACACATATAACAGGCCGCGCATCTCTCCTTATCGTAATGCATATGACTGGTTTTGGGATCCTGTTGAATCGCCCCGCTCATACAGGTAACCAGGCAGGCCGGAGAAGAGCACTGACGGCAAAAGTTCGGTACAAATTGTCCTTGCCGGTTTTTCCGTACAAAGCAGGCGGAATGCCTGGTTTCTCCGGTCATAACATCTGCCGGCGCAGGTTTCTCCTGTCGTCTTTCACAAGCTGCTACGCATTCCATACAGCCATCACATCGATAGGCATCTACCATAATTCGGTGCATTCTCCCACCTCTATCCTTTCCCCCAAAGTTTCACAGGCTCCCCGGCTCCCTTTTATATCCATACTCTGAGCCTCCTTACAATTCCTCAGACATACTGCGGATCCTATATCCCTTTGCCCCTTTCCCCACGTTCCGATTGGGCTTAATAAAAAAGGCCGGCTTCGTATCGGTATTTCCTGAAAATCGGAAAATCGTGCTATCTTTCTGTTGTCGGCGCAGAATTTCTTCTATGCTTAAGACCTCCAGGCACCGCATCGGACAGGCTGCCGCACAAGCAGGGCGCAGCCCCTGCTCTCGCCGCTCACGGCAAAAATCACATTTCTCCGGTCGATGTGTTTTGGAATTAAAAGCAATCGCTCCTTGCGGACACTTTTTAATGCAGACCCGGCAGGCGACACACTTCTCCCGGTTAATCCATACAGCTCCGCGCTCATCTTTTTCAATTGCCTTTTTAGGACAAGCTTTTTGACAAGCTGGCTCCTCGCAATGGCTGCAGGCAAAGGACAGAGAACAACTGCTGACTCCACAGGGGATCTGTCTTCCATTTTTTTTGATCCATTCGCCCTGGGCGACCTGGTATACCCGTCTGAAATTAATTCCCAGCGGCGAATTATGATTATCTTTACAGGCCATGACACAGGCTTTACATCCAATACATTTATCTGCGTCAAAAAAAAAACTATCCTGCATGACTTTCTCCTTATCAGGAGTTACCCGCTACTTCCATAAATAATCTGGCGCAGGGGACGCTCCCATCCATTTTTCTACATTGACAATCACCGTATTCCAGGGAGTTTGACCTTCCCCACACATCCGTCCCGGAGAAAGTACATTCGCATTTCCTCCCTCATCAATGCCGATTGCATTCATTTTTGTCCAAGCTCCCTGTCCTATAATAATGACGCCTGGCATTATCAAAGGTGAGATACTGACCCGGCGTAAAATCTTTCCGGTATCATTGCTAATCAGGATGGTGTCTTCGGAATCAATCTCTAGCTGCTGAGCATCCGATTGGTTCATCAGAACCTCATTAGGGAAAAGCTCCCGCATTACCGATACATTATCAAAGGCTTGATGAGCTCTCCGAATATGATGAATGCTAATCAGCTGAAACGGATATTTTCCTTTAATTTTTTTCTCCCAGTCCATAAAGGTTGATTCATATCCATCCACCTGCGGCACATATTTGGCAATGGGGTCAATCGGTGTCAATCCAAATTCATCGTATCGCTCCACCAGACTTGGGCAGCAGATTTCAAATTTCCCTGTTTGCGTTTTAATGGGATTTTTTCGGGGATCCCGGATGTAATCTTCATATTCCACATATCCATAAGCATCACCTGGCTCTCTCTTGACCTGGTATACCCCTGTTTTTTGAAATTCTTTCCAGGAGATCCGCCCGGTTTGAGGCTGTCCCTCTACGCCAAGCTCATTTATATCTTCTTCCGTAAAGCTAAGCAGTGTTTCATAGGTTTTTCCATCCTCGCAGACCACCTCGGCTCCGGACATTTCATTATAAGCAATCTGTATATCCGACAGCGGCCAAACCACTTTAGGGTCAATACCCCAGCGCTTACACAATTCTGCTTCCATCCACAAATCATCCCGGCACTCAAACAACGGTTCACTAACTTGAGAAGAGAGAATCAGCAATTCACGGTTTGTCTGCGGCATCACGGTTCCCCATCGTTCCCATAAAGATGTCGCCGGCAGGACAATATCCGAATACTGGCAATCCAATGTCATCTGCAAATCACTTGCTACCGCAAATTCTACTTTCCGGTAAGCTTCAACTGCCTTGTTAAAATCCGGGGACTGGTTCATTCTCCCTCCGTCTCCGATTTTCCATATCATACGAATATCGACTGGCAGCTTCCCCTGACGAAAATGGGTGTGTTTTCCTGTCAGTATCGCATCCCACACTTCTGACATTCCAATTCCATAAAATTTGTTAGGATCGTATTGGCCGGCGCCAAGAGCACCGCCCCCACGAGGCTGTTCACAAATGGGATTCTCCGGAGGTGTAAAGCCCTTACTGCCCGGTTTTACCAGCGGCGGACCACCAAAAATCATGTTGCCGGCAGAAGCTCCCGCAGATACTTCCGCTCCCGAAAATCCCACATTCCCAGTCATCCATCCGACCGTAAAAAATGCCTGTGCAAACCGTCCTCCTTCATAAGTGCGCGCCGGTGCAAAACTGCTTTTCATTGCCATAGGTTTTGTTGTTCCCATTTGATTGGCCAGATTTCGAATCCGATCGACCGGCGTCCCACAAATTTCCGATGCCCATTCCGGAGTTTTAGGAATTCCATCCCAGGTTCCCATTACGTAATCTTTGAAATTTTCTTTCTTATCTACTCCATCCGGCATATGATCCTCATCAAAACCGACGCAATAAGTATCCAGAAAATGCTGATCCTGCCAGCCCCGGGCAATCATTTCATATGCGAGACCCAAAAGCAGTGCCGTATCCGTACCTGGCCGGACAGGTATCCATTCGTCGGCCAGCGCCTGTGCCGTTGGTGTATACCAGGTATCAATTACCACAATTTTAGCTCCTGCTTTTTTTGCAAGTGCGTAATGGTATGTAACATTCCCGGCCTGGCTCCAAGCCGAATTCACAGCCCATAACACAATTAACTTCGAATTTCTTATTTCAAAACGATCACTGGTATCCATAATTCCCAGGGACCATTCCCCTTTCATCATACTGGCTACGACAGGAAATCCACCCTGAGAAGCCTGTCCCCAAGTGGTTATGCATCCTCCGTAAGCATTTAGTGCCGTTCCGAAATATAGGCCCGGAATTACATTTCTTTGTTCATAGCCGGTAGCTAGAATGGCTTTATTTCCATATGTCTCTTTAATTCTTGTCGTTTCGCCGGCAACGATATCCAAAGCCTCATCCCAGGAAATTCGAACCCATTCATCTCTTCCGCGAAGTGATTTATCACCGCCACCTGGAGCCCAGTTTTTTCTTTTCATCGGATATTTCAAACGATCCTCTCCAAATACCAACTGGCGAAGAGAACGTCCCCTGGCACATCCCCGCTGCTGTGGAAAATCGGGACTATCCTCATGGAGATCATCCGTTTTCTGCTCAATAACACGCCCTTGTTGGACAAAAGACCGATTAACGCAACGCCCACCACAGGCGAAAAAACAGGCATGGGTAATCCAGCTTCCTTCACTTCCATTTATTTCTTTGTGATTATTTTCCATTTTTATTACCTGTTTGAAACAAAAGGGCAGCTACCTTGCCTAATAGCCACCCCTTGTAATGATTATGTCAACGGTTCCCATACACGAAAATGCATAAACCAAACTTAGTATTTATCACAAGCATCCATCAAAAGGTTATACAACTCCTTAATTTCATCCGAAGCTTTGGATAGAAAATCTTCCTTCATATTTACTACAGCTGCCTGGAATGCTTCTTTATCCACTTCGTTTATTTTTACTCCGGAGTCTTCCATAACCTTAAGTTGTTGCTCCAACGCTATGGGCCATAGTTCCTCATTCCAGTAAGTTTCAGCTGCATCACAAGCTTCCTTTAGAGATTTCTGCAGCTCTGCCGGCATACTGTCGTATAGCGATTTGCTCATCAGCAGACAATCGCCAATGATAAACTGCTCCGTCAGAGAGTAGTACTTGGCAACTTCATGCATCATGTTCGCAGTAATAATCGGGGCAGAATTTTCCAGTCCGTCTACGGTTCCCTGCTGCAGAGCCGTGTAAGTCTCGCTCCATGCCATAGGAGTCGCATTCCCCCCCATAGCGTTAATCGCATTTGCCAAAGTAGTATCCTGCATAACACGGATCTTCAGACCTTTCATATCCTCAGGTGTATAAACCGCATGAGAAGTATTCAAGATACTTCTGGAACCGATATCGAAGTATGCCAACGGAATCATACCGATATCACCCAGTTTTGCTTCCAGATAACCATTCACGGTTTCATCATTCAGTACGTTGACTAATTCGGCTGTATCTTCAAATATATAGGGCAGAGAGAAGGTTCCCCAGATATCCCCAAAGTTAGAGATATCCGTCAGAGCAGCTACTGTCATTTCGATACTGCCATCACGCAGACCTTCCATGGAGGGAACTTTATCCGCCAGCTGACTACCAGGGTATATCTGAACTTCGATTTGGCCGTCGGTATATTCATCCACCAATTCGGCCAGCTTTGCATAGCCATCTGCCTGGGTTCCGCTTGCCGGAGCACTTACGGAAAGTTTTAGTACATAGGAAGTATTTTCTTTACTGGTTGTCTCACCGCCCGCCTGTGTCGTTGTTCCTGAATTTGCCTGTGTCGTTGTGTCTGAATTTGCCTTCGTGGTTGCATTGCTGTCACTGGACGAACACGCGGTTAATCCCAAAGCCATAACAGTAACAAGCGCCATTGCTAATAATCTTTTTTTCATAGTCATTACCTCTTTCGTCTGGCAAGAATTGTTCCATAACCATTACCGTTTCTTCATTTCCATCTTTATCATCAAAGAGATTTGGGTATCTTCTTCGAATGCGATTTCGAATCAACTATATTGCCTTTCAGTCAATACCCGATTTATGCATATCCCAGCATACGTGGGATATACAATATGATCTCCGGAATGTATGTAATAATCAACAAGACGACAATCTCACCAAGTACATAAGGCAGAACTGCCCTCGCACCTTTTTCTACCGCCAGATCTGCAATACTGCAGCCCAGGAACAGACAGAGTCCCAAAGGAGGAGTTGCTGTACCAATTGCCATATTCACTACCATAACCACACCAAAATGCACCGGATCAATACCAAGGGATACCGCAATGGGGACCAGAATGGGAGCCAATACAATGATGCTGGCACCACCATCCATAAACATACCCATAATCAAAAGCAGAATGTTGACCATGAACAGGAACACGTAAGGGGAATCGGAAACAGACAAAAATGCATTTCCCAGTTGTGTCGGTACCTGCAGTGCGGTAAATACATAACCCACAATTTTAGCTGAACTGATAATCATCAGAACACTTGCCGTCGTAATTGCCGTGTTCTTCAACATTTTGCCAATTAGCTTTAAATTGATATTGCGATAAATAAAGACACCAACAAATAAGGCATAGAATACTGCCACAGCGGCTGCTTCGGTAGGAGTACAAATACCGCCCATGATACCGCCGACGATAATTACAGGCATAAATAAAGGAAAAATTGCTTCCTTCGTGTACTGTAATTTTTCAGCTCTGCTAAATCCAGAAACCCGTCTGGGAAAATGATACTTCCGATTCTGCAGCAGTACCACCAGCATCAAGCCCAGCCCCAGCAGAATGCCGGGTAAAATCCCTCCCATAAACAGACCGCCGATGGAAACACCGACACTGCACCCGTAAATAATCATCATGATACTGGGAGGAATCACGGGGCCGCAGGCGGAAGCACAAGCGGATACCGCAACGGCTGTCTCCTTGGGATACCCTTCCTTAATCATAGCCGGAATCAGATTTCCTCCAACGCAAGCCGTAGTGGCCTGAGCCGAACCGGTAATCCCACCAAAAAACATACTGGTCAAAACGGTGGTTTGTGCCAGGCTGGCTGGCATACGGCCAATCAGCATCGAAGCAAAGCGAACCAGACGATCCGTGATGCCGGATACATTCATAATTTCTCCGGCCAAGATAAACAGGGGAACGGCTAGCTGTGCATACAGGCTGATACCGCCGTAAATATTCTTAGCAATTACGGCCCAGCTGACACCATCCAATCCCGTACTGCTCATCATAATCAATCCAAGGCTTCCGGTAATTCCCAGAGAAACGAACACCGGTACTCCAGCCAGGATAAAAACAATGATCATAATCAGTAAGGAAACTCCACCCATTACAGATCTCCTTTCGTTGCTTCTCCAACCACATCCAGTTTTCCTTTTTTGTCACTCTTTAGTTCTTTCCGAAAACGATATGCCGCACTTTTTACAAATTCATATAACATCAGAACTCCTCCCAACGGCATAGCTCCGTAGATAATTGCCATCGGTATTCTTAAAACAGTGGTAAATACCCCAATACTGTTTTTCGTCATGAGACAAGCACTGTAGAGGAATATGAGCAGGAATACAAATGTTAATACTTGAATAACCGTATGTAAAACAATTCTTCCTTTCTTGGGCAGAACATTCAGGAACAAGGTCATCTCCGTATGCTTTTGCAAACGGAAACATAAGGCAGAACCAATCATAACCAACAAAACAAATAAGTTTACCACAACTTCATCTGCCCAAAGAATTCCGGTGCTTAAAAAGTACCTTCCTATAATGGTACAGAAGACAATGGTAGCTATGACAGCCATGGCAGCAGCTCCGATAACAGTTTCCAGAACATGAATCCCTTCATCTATCCGTTTCATAGCAGGATTCTCCTCCCCTTCATTTTTTTACTATCCGGATAAGTTCTCTAACAATTTTTATAATAACATCCTTTAAGTCAGTATTGTTATTCAAAATCTTGATATTTTTAATAGCGTACGGGCTATTGACTATTGCGTTTTTGGGGTAAAGGATATATACTGCACTCAAAAGATATCTTACCCCTTAAGAGGAGGATTATCATGACACTTCTACAATTGACTAATTTTTGCACAATTGTAAAACACATGAATTTTAATAAAGCTGCCAAGGAGCTTCACGTCTCTCAGCCCACGTTAAGCAATTCCATTGCTTCACTAGAAAAGGAGCTTGGCCTTTTTCTCTTTGAACGCAAGGGACATCATATCGAATTAACTAAGTATGGGACCTATTATTACGATAATATCCACGAGGCGCTGCAGAAGCTAGATACAGCCACTGCTGACGTAAAGAAACTGGCCAATGCCGTCACCGGACATATTGACATTGCTTATAATCCTCCTTTTGCCCAAGGTTTTGTCCCACATCACGTTTATAAATTTCTGGATTTAGAGAAAGATAATAAAATTACCGTACAATTTGAGCAGCTTTCCTCCACAAAGATTGTCGCGGGCATACAGGACGGAAGATATGATGTAGGTTTTCTAACCATGGTTCCCGATATCCCAGGCATGACTTTTGTCCCTCTGCAGCGGCAGGAAATGGTTGCCATCGTTCCATCAACGCATCGTCTGGCCGGCAAGTCTTCGATTTGTCTGGCCGAGTTAAACTCGTATTTTTTCGTCGCTTATATTAAAGAAGCAGGTCTGCGCCGCATCGTCGATAACTACTTAAACCAGGCTAAAATTGTACCGCACATTGTAGCACTGGCTCCGGATGAAATTGGCATTGCCGGACTGGTCGCGGCAAATGTCGGTGTCTCTCTTGTAGCCAAGGTACCAATGTTAGAATCTGCTAACGTGGTTTCCCTTCCCATCAAAGATTTTGATTGTTTTCGCCTATTGTACATGATGTATGATTCTAACCGTTACCTGACTCCTGCTGTACAGCGATTAATTTCGTATATGAAAAAGCAGGCCGAGGAGTTCTAAATTCGTGGCCCGCTGCTTGCTCTGCTGCTCGGTTCCTTCGATTACGGATTGAGCATTTGCCTTTAATGTCAGCTTATGTAACAAGCCGAAGGCGTTTGACCTTCGGCTTGTATTTTATTCCCTTACTTTCTTTGCCATAGCAACAATCCTGTTGCCCTGCTGCGAATAATCGCAAGAGGAAAGGGTGATTTCTGAGGAGATTAGTCCGTTGTTATAATTTTGCCGCAATCCTTTGTCAGATAGCCGATTAATTCTGGAATCCCCTGACCGGTCAGGCTGGAAATGTGAAGGATGGGATCGGCACCTGCCAAACGCAGATAGGTTTCGGCTTGAGCCAGCTGGGCTTCGCTTTGTACCATGTCTATTTTTGTAACCACTCCTACCATGGGTTTTTGAAACATGGATCCCATACCCGGAGAAAACATGCATACCGGATCCGTTGCGCTCTGTAGAATCAGCACCATGTCCGCATCCACAGCCGTCGTGATCAGCGCCCGGTACAGTCTTTTATTTTGTACATACTCCCCAGGTGTATCAATCGCGTCTCCTACCAGCTCTACTGCCTGGGTTTTTTTATAAGAAATCTCCTGGGAAAACAGCCGCTGGCATAATGTAGTTTTCCCACAGGATACATTC
>Ga0153999_1000910_pt1 | contig 12339 bp, 12 predicted proteins | sample TSNC083MetaG_FD_104675 | JGI IMG/M metagenome (GOLD analysis project Ga0153999, IMG submission 104675) | Attine ant fungus gardens microbial communities from North Carolina, USA - TSNC083 MetaG | ecosystem: Host-associated > Fungi > Mycelium > Unclassified | place: USA: North Carolina, Lumber... | reverse complement strand
GCTGATAATAAAGATCAGCATATCCGCCATTCTGTAAGTAGATCTTCTCCTGATGATGCTGCGCGCTGATATCACATGGGCGCATAAAGATCAGAATCTTCTTGCCGGTGGCTTTGCTCTCACGGAATTCATCCTCCGTAAAATAGAACAGGGACTGGGTCACCGGACTTAATACTTCTTTCGCCGGATAATCAGATTTGTCCTTAAATTCGATTTCTTCCACCATTGATACTTTATCATATTTAATGATATCCGTGTCAGAATACCGCCCCTTTCCGACAAATCTTTTCGGCGCCCAGATTTCATACTCACTCTGAAGCCGGTCAAAGATTTTATTCACTTCTGCGAAGCTTACTTTGTATCCCATACGTTCATATCCTCCTTAAATTTTTACATCATCAAACCTGTCCGGGATCCCCTCTCCCGGGCAGGTTTGCTTAATATCTTCCAGAATCAGCAGGTAATTTTTACTCCGGTCTCATACTTCTTGTCATCGATAATGACCCTTACGTCATATGTACCCTTCATGCCGGCTTTATTGATGGAGGTTCTGGTGTTTCTTTCATCAGAATCCAGGAAAGTACCGCAGCACATTGCCAGGAAAGAAACCGCTGTGGTGGAGATAAAGTATCTGTGTTTCTCTTCGCCCTGCTCTAACAGCAGCATAACCATCTGACCCTTCTCGAATCTGGAAAAGAAAGTGAAGCGGTCGTCCTCGTCTTCGATTCTGGCATTGCAGCTCTCCGGCATCATCTCGCCACAGGAATCCATCGGGATGTCCGTCTCGAATTCCTTGGTTACGCCCATGGCACCAAGTAACTGGCCTTTGCCCATCTCCAGGTTGATACCGTCGCTGTACAGTTTCAACTTCTCGGCCCGGTAGTAGTTACCCGGTACATGCAGTTCCAGCTGCTTCTTGTTATCGCAGATTTCTACGGTGATTGATTCCAGAGTACCGCCGCCCTGTCCGGCAAATGCCCCCAGCTGCTCAGAGGGAACGCCGTCAGCATCGTAGGCAATACCGCCGGAGTGAACCATATAGTGTCCTTCGTTGTAGTATTCAACGTTGCAGATATAGGGGGAGAAGAATGCGGCCCCCTTATCTTTACCGTACTCCCACACCTGCTCGATGGTCATCTTGTCGGTATCGATTTTGTAACGTACCCCTCTGGAGTAGTTATCTTTTGCCAGCAGCTGATGCTCTGTGTCAGCCTTTTTAGCACCATAGTGATGGTTATCAAAGCACATTACATCGCCGTTTGGCGTAATTAAACATGCATGCTGCTCATACTGCCAGCCAAAGTTGTTGCCAACCGGGGTGAAGAAGTATTTTTTCATCTTCTCCTGCAGCTCTTCCGGCCATCCGGTCGGATCGGAAATGATCCAGTTCAGATCACCAGTCTCATAATCCAGGTTGGTCATGGCGTCCATATGACGTCCGGAGAAAGTCAGGGAGTTGGTATTCTTGTCATACCATACGGCATTGTTATGGAACCAGTCATGAGCAGACCAGCTGCCGGACTGTCCGATGCCCTTGGTGTTGAACCATTTGGACGAATCCTCATTGATATCGCCAAAAGCTTTCTGGAACGCAACTTTGTAATCCCAGGTCTTCAGGATCTCACCGGTATTGCGGTCTAACAGAACCAGCATATCCTCAACGGTCTCACTTCTTAAATCCTCTGTCAGACACAGCAGGTTGCCGTCTTCCATCTCCCACTCATCATGGTGATAGCCGCCCGGTACCCGGTACTCCTTGTAGATCTTGCCACATGGGCTGATCTCATACAGACCGGACATATAGTATGGCATCTGGATGATACGGCTGGAACCCATAATCAGGTTGCCGTTTTTCAGACGCTTTACGTCAAATACACAAGGAACATTCATATGCCATCTGGCATCACCGGCATAGTCAAAAGCAATTGACAGGTCTTCACCGGCCGGGGATAACAGGATTACGTCATCCTGCAGATATTCCGGAGTGGTATCCATGGAGTAGATCACTTCTTTGCCTTCAAATACATCCGGAACCATAATCTCAATGCTCTTGGAAGCGCCTCTGTACAGACGGATCTCGACGCTGTTGTTGTAGTTGGAATACAGGCCGGCTACCGGCAGAATATGGGTCGTTGCCTTCGGGAAGGTATGGGTAATGGTTCCCTGAGGCGCTTTCCCTTTTACTGTCACGGTAACTGCTGCTGCTTCTTCGGTCTTGAAGCATACCACTGCAGTCAATGGGCTGATCAGATACAGGTTGTATTTTACCAGCGGATTATCGATGGTATAATTACCTGCTTCCAGCTCCTTTAACATCGCCTCTTCTGCTTCGGCCTGCTGGTCGATCAGATGCTTGTTGAATGTGTAGTTTACTGACATGTTTACTTACCTCCGTTTTTGTTTTATTTATTGATTGTCTTGAATCATCCTGACAATAACCGGTTTCTGCTGCAGTCCCTGCAGTCTGCCAACTTCAGTACCGTCTTTTAACAGGACCAGGGTCGGGTATCCGGTCACACCGTATTCGGCGGTTAATTCCTTGTTCAGATCAAAATCGATCTTAAGAATGGTCAGATCACCAAACTCTTTTTCCACATCTTTCAAAACGAAACCCAACATCTTACACGGTCCGCAGGTGGTGGAGAAAAAGTCAGCCAGAACCAGACCGGTTCCGCAAAGTCCTTTGAACTCTTCACTATTTACTTCTTTTATCATGGTACACTCCCTCCTTCTTCTTATTCAAAGCATAAGCGTTCGCTTAATCTTCCTTATTGCAGCAGTTCAGCCGTGGCGGAACTGTTACTCCAGGTTCTGTACATAATGAGATGCTTCCTGAGCAGCAATCGCACCATCGGCGCAGGCGGTAACCACCTGACGCAGATTCTTGGTGATACAGTCCCCGGCGCCATAGATGCCGGCCACCCTGGTCTGCATCTTTTCGTCCACTTCCACATACCCCATCTGATTCAGGACACCGCTGTCAGCCAGGAATTCTGTCGTTGGAATCAGACCAATATACTCAAAGACACCATCACACTCCACCACCTGCTCTTCGCCGGTCCCGGTGGATTTAAACCGCACTCCGTTCAATTTGCCATCCCCCTGGAACTCCAGAATCTCCTGGAAAATGTGAATCTTCACATTGTTCATCGCCCGCAGCCGGTCACAGGCAATCGGATCCGCCGTCAGCTCCAGCATCGTCACAATGGTCAGCGACTTAACAATACCGGCCAGGAAGATCGACTCCTCCACTGCTGAGTTGCCGCCGCCGATGACAACAACATCACGGTCACGGTACTGGGCTCCGTCACAGATGGCACACCAACTGATACCATTACCGCGGTAACGGTCCTCGCCGGTCACGTTCAGGCATCTCGGTCTGGTTCCGGTAGCAATGATAATTGCTTTACCGGTAAAGGTCTTATCCTCCTCTTCGCAAATCACGGTCTTTTCTTTGCCATCATCTCTGATTTCCTTCACGGTTCTGTAATCAAAGGCAATGTTCCCAAACTCCTGCGTGTGCTCGAACATCCGGTAGGCCAGCTCCGCCCCATTGACCGTTCCCACGCCCGGATAGTTCTGAATTTCATTGGTATTAATGATCTGTCCGCCCGGTGCTAATTTGTCCAGCATCAGGACATTCATGTCCGCCCGGGCGGCATAGATCGCCGCAGTCATGCCTGCAGGGCCGGCGCCAATAATAATCACATCATATTGTGCCATTACTTATTACCTCCTTTGAAGCTTATAATGTTGGTTTGTTAATAATTTGACGGTTAAAAGGCCAACCTCATGCCGGGATGTCCCCCGTCAAATCATGAATACATGGCCAAACTGTAATAAAATTTTGCGGCAAGAAAAAGATATTGTCGATTAATCAAGATCTCCAATACCTTTGCAGTTCCCGACGCTTTAAGTTTATTCTATCATGAATAGCATAGTAGTAAAAATAGCATGGGTTATATTATGAGGTTTTTTTGAAAAATTTTTAACTAAGTTATCAGAATCTCAGACGGTACCCGAGTTGCCCATTGGCATAATCATTGCCTCTGACTAACCGGATACCGTTTATTCGTTTTCTTCTACGGAAGCCTCTGCTGCGCTTCTCTGCTTAACAGCATCAAATGCACCATAAACTTCTCTGCCGCGTCCCGGTACTCTTCCTTTTGCAGCCGTCCGGTCGCCCGCTCCAGAACCTCCCGTTCCCGCTCCGTCTGTAAAACCGGTATTTTACTTGCCCGCTTCAGGCGGCCTACCGCGCACACCGTCTCCATGCGCTGTTCAAACAGCACCATCATTTTTTCATCAATTTCATCAATCTGTCTTCTCAATTCCTGTAATTCATCCATCCACTATACCCCCATAAGATAGCTTGCAATCGGATAACCCACAACAACACTCACAATTATTGAAACCACCATCATCATAGAACCGTAGGTTAATACTTGCGAAGCCTTTGTCCAGCCGGAACCAATGGCCAACGGAACATTAGGATGGGCTGGTGGGGTCGCAAACGCATAGCCGCACAGCATTCCGATAATCATGGCCACTGCCGGTGTACTTACTGCTCCGCCGGTAGCCCCACAAAGCGGGATCGCAACTGCACACACCACTGTAACCGATACCATATTAGAAGCCACATTGGTCATACATGCCGACCAGATGGCAAAAACCGCAACCAGGGCAAGTGGTGATATATTGGTAAGCATGGGACTGATTGATGCCGATAGCCAGGCAGTCAGGCCAATATCCCCATTGGTCATTGCCGTTCCCAATGCCAGTGTGGCCCCGGCCATTATAACACTGCCCCATTCAACCCCTTTTTGCATGGTCTCTTTAAAGCCCATCAACGGCTTGCCATCAATGGTAATCAGACACAATGCCACTGCCCCGACAAGCGGCGGGAAAGCAGTTCCCTGGGCTTTGATAAAGCCGGATATTCCCGGCAGCAGGGAGCCCGTAAACTCCGGCAGGACCCACATTGCTACCACTGCAAAGAATACTAAAAGAATCATATTTTCCCTCTTGTCAGCTTTTTCCACACTGCCTTTCAAAGCATCAATATTAAGTCCTTTAAGAGATGACATATCCGGTCTTAAGACAAAACGGAACAGCAGTAACATAATCACAAAACAGATCATTCCGACCGGAATCGCAAAACCCATATAGGAAGCATAGCTCACTGCTTTCCCGGTAGCTGTCTGGTAAAATCCCATTGCCATTACCGAGAACACATGGGCAATCGGTGTCATGCCACAGGAAATCGCACAGCAGAACAACTGTCCTAAAATCAATGCATTAGCAAGTTTATCTTCCTTCGTCAAATTTAACTCGTCACAGATTGCTTTCAAAATCGGAAGATAAATCACAAAAACTACCGACGGCGACATGACCAGACCGATGATCAAAACCGATGCACAATACAGAATCAGAAAATGCCAGGGGCCCTTTCTGGCCAAACGGCTGCTGATAAACATAATCGCACACCTTTTTACAAACGACGTTGTGGAGATGGCATATGTGCACATAAATGTAAACAGCAGGAATGCTACGGTTGAGTTCCCCAGGGAACTACCTAATACCGACCCCATGGTCAGTTCCGGAACCAGTACTAACGAAGCCAGGCACAACATACTGGGCCAGTCAATCGATATGGTCATCCACAATATCAAAGCCCCTGCAAAAATTCCCAACACCTGCATTGCCGACTGAGTCATCCCCGGAAATGCCGGTAAAAAGCGAAATCCCAGCACACAAAATAAAGCAATAATAATTGATATGATTCGTTTCATCTTATTGTCCCTCCTGATCTATATCTCAGCTCCCTGACGGTTTAATTCGTCCTGAACTTCTCGTACATTAACTGTTTGCCTGCCCAAACAACAAGCTGCTGCTACACCGGCCGCATGCCCTGTAGCTAAACTGGTTCCCATCACCCGAACCGAGGCAAATGCCACCGGATCAGCACTGATCACTCTGCCGCCGCACCACAGATTCTTAATATTCCCGGATTTCAATGCCCGCAGCGGAATATCATAATAGTCATTTTCTTTCACCCAGATATAGGACAACATCTTGGTGAGATCATTATGCATTTCACAAGGCCATGCGCCCTTTGCTACCCCATCCTCCTGCTTCACTGCATTCATAACGTCATCCACTGTCAGCATATACTCCCCAATGATATGACGGGTATCGCGGAGGCCTAACTTACTGCCGGTAGACACCAGCCTTGCCGATTCCATTCCCGGCATATATTTTCGGAAAACCTCAATATATTCCTGGCATTGCACCCTGGTGTTCAGCTCACACTGGGTTAATGTCCGGGCATCCAGACTGGGCACCGCTACACTGGGAAGAATAGCATAAGCCGTATCCGGCGCCGTGCGAAAGACAATTCCGGCATCCTTGGTCAAATGCTGATAGCCATCCTGCTTCGCCTGCTGTATTACCTTTTCCAGCATTTGCGGTGAAAACTTCACTTCCGGAGAGACATGGTCTATCCGCATTACCTTGCTGGAAAGATAACCACCACCGTTGCCGTCACCATATCGCATCTTCGCTCCGGCAAAATGAGCCAGGTTCCCGTCGCCGGTAGTATCCACAAACATATCTGCTTCAAATTCATACCACTGTTCATCATCCACACATTCGATGGAGCAAATTGTCGTCCCATCTTCCGCCATATTTGCCTTTACCGCCCGGCAATGCAGCAGCACCTCAAGGGAATATTCCTGAACCAGCAGATCCATTGCATACTTCAAAGCTTCCTCATCAAATGTAATAATCGCATTTTTAGTTGGCGATAATGAATACGTATCATAAGCCCCGAGTTTATGCAGCATTTGCAGAACTTCTTCCCCAACGCCTTTGACAATTTGCTTCGGATGGTCACCGCGAATGAAAAAGCCGCAGTATGAGGCGACGTTTGAATTAGTAGCCTGACCGCCAAGACACCCGTTGCGCTCGATCAACAGGCATTTAGCACCTGCTTTCACAGCACCTATTGCCGCAGCAATCCCGGCAGATCCCCCTCCTGCTACAATAACATCATACTTCTTACATTTTTGCACTTTCCCTTCTCCTTTTCTTTGGATTTTTGTATGTTTTGACTATAGCATCCATAAGTACATTTGTAAAAATCATAAAAACTATATATTTCATAGTTTTAAACTATGTTTTTGACATCAAACACTTTTTATCGTATAATGGATTCAAGGGAATAAACATTTAAGAATAGGAATACAAGGAGGTTCCATGGAAAGAAATCAGTTACTATACGTCATCGAAGCCGCTGCCTGTGGAAGTATCACAAAAGCCGCTGACAAATTACATATTTCCCAGCCATCACTTTCCAACCAGATCATCAGTCTGGAAAAAGAATTGGGAATACCGCTATTTGAGCGGATTCGGAAGCGAATCCACCTGACTCCGGCAGGTGAGGTCTTTGTTCAGGAAGCCAGGAAAATCATCAATAGCTTCACTTCCTTAGAACAACTGATGGAAGAACATTCCCATCAACGAACCGGCAAGATTCGTATTGGCGCACTTAGCATTATGTGTTCTCTGAAAATTCCGGAAATGGTTCATGACTTTAAGCAGGAGTACAGTGGGATCAATATTTCACTACTGGAGAGCGGAAGCGCCTCACTGCTCCAGTCGCTGGAGCAAAACGAAATCGACGCCGCCTTTGTCATCCTGGATTCTCTGCATGCATTGGACCAACGGCTTACCGCAATCCATTTAATGGACTCCTATATCTATGTGGCTGTCAATAAAAAAAATCCCCAGAGTCAAAAAGAAGCTTTTGCTCTTGAGGATTTAACTTCCCTCCCGTTCATTATCACGACCGCAAGTTTTAACATGACTACCATGATATTATCCCGAATGACCGCCGCCGGTCTTCCTTACAAAATAACCAATGTCTGCAACCAGATCGATTCCTGCCTGGCCCTGGTGGACAAGGATATCGGCATCAGTTTCTGTGCCCGTGAGACAGCCGAATACTATGGCTATCCGGAAGTAGCCCTGGTTCCATTTACCCCTGCCCTTACCCGGACGGTTTATCTGGTTTACAAGAAGACTCTGGAGTATTATCCGGTCCTGAAAATATTCATCTCCTTTGCCACAGATTTTTTTCGGACAACATACTTTCATTAAACATTTACCCCGTCAAGTCACGAGAACAAATTGGGGTACACAGTTAACCCATGCTCAACACAATATAAATACAACTTCCCGCCCCCGCTTGCCGGAATCCGAAACTCCGAACTTTGTTCCGGATACAAACGGTTCAATAATACCTTATCACTTCTCACATAGGCCGCAAAAGAAAGATAATGTTCCTTCTCCATCGGATGATTATATGTGACATAGTAATCCAAATCCACTTCTTCTACCCGAATATCAATAGTTTCTTTTGCCGTCTGCGGTATTAGATATTCCAGCTTTCTGCCACAGCAGAATATAGAGGCACAGCCAGTACTAATCAAAATATTGCCGCAGGAAGGACAAACATAAAAGCGGACTTTTTCAATATTCCCGTTATCCGGTTTGTTGCAGGTGATCTCGCCCTCCATCATCTGGGCCATGTCCACACCAAGAATCACCGAAAGATCCGGCCAGTAGGACAGGTCCGGACAGCCCAGGCCACATTCCCATTTAGAAACCGTTTTATTGGAAATTCCAAGGGCATCTGCCACATGTTTCTGGGTCAGTCTTTTTTCTTTCCTTATTGCCGTAATCAACTTGCCAATCTTGACACAATCCACCGAAAAGCCTCCTTTCAGCGCCAAACCTTACTGGCACCAGGGTCTTCCTGCAAGCATTTTTCCCGCAATTCTTCCAGCTTAAATGTATAGTTTTCTTTTGGATCTTCATATTTCAAAACTTTAATTACCGACAGCTCAAAGCCTTCCTGCCCATACTCATTCCAAAGTTTCAGCAGCTTCTTATTAGGATGCCAGTTAGACTCTAACTTCACCGTAAGGCTGTTAAAATCCGCTCTTGTGTCCTTTGATATTTCAAGAAATGACTCCCCGGTTGCTTTGCACCGAAAGGAAATCACTCCCATCTCCGGCCGTCGGTTCTTATACTCATCCATGAGCAATTTTCTTCTTTCTGAATTCATAATTTGTCTCCTAAATGAATCACGCGAATATGTTTACTTTAGCATTCTCACTAAGTATAAAGGATTAAGACCGAAAAGACAATCCACGCTGCGTAGACCCTGTTACACTACCTTTTTCCCATTAATATAATATTCCACCCGGTATGCTTCCGTAGGATCCGGGATTTCCAGTTTTGTTATCATCTTTTCTAAAGCCGGGAGCGGGATATACCGTTCTCTATTTTGGTTTCTCTGCATCAGCACATGATAAGGCTCCTCCACATAGATGATGTGAACACGTGCTCCATATGCTTCAAATAAATCGCATAGTTTCCGCCTGGTATCAGCAATGATGTTGGTGGCATTCCAGACAAAAGGCTGCTTTTGGCGAAGCAAGTCCTTTGCCCGTTCTCTTGCCTCGGCAACTATGACGGAAGATCCTTTATCTGGCCGGATGCCTTTTTCTTCCCGAATCTGGTCCAGGGAAATTTCCGGTAAATCCGAAAAGTGCCTGGCAATAAATGTATCTTTTCCGGCGAGCGGCAAGCCTGATAACAGAAACACCGAAAATTCCGTGACATCATATAAGGATTCCCCATGCCAGACAGTTGTGCCGTGGAAATAACGATTCCTGGTGTATTCACTGGCAAAAGCTTTTTTTCCCTTAAAGCAGTTAAGCTCCGAGGCATATTCTTTAAAGTAATCGGCAACTGCCAGCATTTCCTGTTTGTTATCACATTCACGACCCAGTATATCTGCTTTTGCCAGTAAATGAAGAAGTGGAAAAGCAGTTGTCTCTCTGGCTTTGAACAGATAAAAGTCAACCGGTTCTTTTTCCATGAAATGCTGTGGCAGTCCATGAAAGCGGATCAAAGCGCAGATAGACTCTCTGATCGGATAAGGGATTGTCGCTATGCAAAATTGTTCGCAATAGCACAATTCACGAAAGATGCGGGAACCGATAATTGCGTGTTTGGGCGATACGATACTTCCATTTTCTATACGGCTACAGCTTTTTTTGCCAATATCGTGAAACAACGCCGCCAGGTAGAGAATCCCTTTTTCTGTCTGGTCGAGGGCATTCCATTCTGGCAGAGAAATTACCGCCCTGCAGACATTCCGGGTGTGGATGAAGGCATCTCCTTCCTGGTGCCATTCCGGGTTTTGTTCGACTCCGTTTAAATCCTTTATGATCGGAAAATATTCAACAATGTATTCAAATCGATATTGCTGTTCTTCCAGAAGCAACAGGACATCACTCATGTTCACCCACCTCATTTCCAACAGCGAAAATATCAACATCCGGCCGCAGGCGGTTGGGTATAATCGGCCGGTCTGCCCAATGGGTTTCGGAGTCTGAAATCGTGTTGAGGAAAGAGCTTCTGACATATTTCAGCCGATCCGTGACGCGACGTTCATCTTCCACTTTGATGTAGATTCCTTCCATCAGATTGGTATTATCCGTCTGCTTTTTCGCCAGTTCATAGGATAATCCCAGGGCGTCACACTGAGCTTTCAACTGCTCCTGACATGCTTCGCTTTTAAACATGGATGCTCCCATATAGGATGTCAGTTCTTCCAGCGTTGACAAGGTTCCTTCGCATAATACGCGAACAGACACGACAAACGGATAATTTCTGAGCAGCTGTCTGCGCCTGGCGGTACTTAGAAATTCTCCTGTTTCTTTGTCATAGATATCAAACTCCATGAAATAGTGCGTTAACAAATCATAAAACACCGTATGCTTGGCATATAGCCATTCACCATACATGATGTAGCGGCAGCCCAGCAAATCGTAAAGCTGACCAGCATAACAATTAGCCCATAGCTTGAATAAGTCAAATTGCTTTTCGGCATAACCGCCGTTCAGATAATGTCCGCGACTCTGAAGCAGCAGTCTGCCATTTTGGTCAAAGCTGATACCGCAGTTGGCACCGTCCACTTTTTCCTCCAGAACAATATATTTATCTTTTAATTCTATAAATTTTACACTTTTCAAATCCTCATCACCCTGTTGAAGTCTGGAGCCTTCGATATGTCTGGTGCGGGGATATTTTAAAATCGTTTCCATAAAATAATCACTCCTTTTCTTATCAGCGGCTGTTTTTGTGCAGTTTCAGGCAACAAAAAAGCCGGGGAAATCACTTTCCACAGCACCTGCTTATCCTCAAAAGAATGATATTTGCTGTAAAAAGTATTCTTGTAATGGCCACTAAAAATACACAGGCAGATAATTCCTGTGACTTTTGATTATGCCCTTAAATCCATCCCGGGAAGGACAGACGAGCCCGCTGCATCATACCGGCTCTACAAGATACTCATTACATGGTTCTCTTCCTTTCAAACAAATTTATCAATACTATAACATTTGGAACAGCTATTTGTCAACGGTCATGTGAGTTATCCCCAACAGACTATCCCAACAGACCCAGTTTCCCCATCGCATAAGCCACACCGTCCTGCTCCACGGTCTTGGTCCAAAAAGAAGCATACGGTTCCAGCACCTTATCATGCTTCCCCATCAATATCGCATTGGGCACCTGTTCAAACATCGACAAATCATTACAGCTGTCACCAAATACATATGCATCCCGCAAAGGGATATCATAGTGCGCCAGAATGACATCGACCGCACTGGCCTTGGAATAACCGGCCGGCACGCATTCGTAAAACCCATTGCCCCGGTCCATAATGTCGATATCCAGTCCCATACTGCGAAAGAACCGCACCTTGTCACTCTGCCCATCCGTCAAAATACAGAATTTCTCAAAGTCTCCGCCGTCTTCCTTCCACCGGCAGGAACGGATCGAAAATGCCATGTGTTCGCGGATCTGCTGTCCATGGGCAAGGCGGGAGTTCTCACTGTAAAAATAGCAGCCATCCTTTCCCTCCATAATCATGTCAATATCACAGTCCTCAGCCTCCTGTACCAGGGCCAGTGCCTGCTCTTTCGGGATCACACGGTGATACAGGACCTGGCCTTCTGCTTCTATGTAAGTTCCACATCCGCACAGCCATCCGTCGGCTGTCACCACCTCCCTGACCGGTCCCAGCGCACCGTAAGCCCGGCCGGTATTGACAAAGACCAGATTTCCTAGCGATCTGGTCTTTGCAAGGGCAGCCCGGGCACTTTCCGGCACCTGTCGGTTCACTTCACTTAACAGGGTGCCGTCAATATCAAAAAACAATGCCTTTCTGCTCATGATTCTTCCTCATCACGGAAGACGATC
>Ga0153999_1000909_pt1 | contig 12342 bp, 12 predicted proteins | sample TSNC083MetaG_FD_104675 | JGI IMG/M metagenome (GOLD analysis project Ga0153999, IMG submission 104675) | Attine ant fungus gardens microbial communities from North Carolina, USA - TSNC083 MetaG | ecosystem: Host-associated > Fungi > Mycelium > Unclassified | place: USA: North Carolina, Lumber... | reverse complement strand
TTGTGTATTTTACAATTATCGTTGCGGTATGGATATGTTCATCAGAACGATGTTTCTCGGGGGCAAGTTCCTAGCAGAACCACATCTAATTTGCTACGCTCCTGGTTTTGTCAAGACTGAACTGCAAGAGAGGTTTGACACCCAGTCTCAGGTCATCGATCTGCAAAGGAATCGTCGACCCGAGTTCCCCCAGATCCCTAACTCCATCATCCACAAAAAGCTCTTTCAATCCCAGCTTCGGTACTTGCACCTGGACCTGTAAATTTCCTGTCAACCTGTTGACTTTTGGCGCCGTGACAAGGTAGCCACTTAGATTGTGCAGTGGGTCTTCGATCGGTTGACCATTTGCGTCCCTCGGCCATAGATCTCTATTCTTTCCGTCCGCGAATAACTCCCGCCACCTCTTGATAAATAACAGGGCCCAGTACCTATTATGACGACGATGGGTACCCTTAATATATTGATCCTTCAATCCCAATGTCATGGCAAATTTCTCCATGTATTCTTGGTCAAATAAGCCAGTCGTCTTTTGACCCTCTTTCTCTTGTAGAAGTGCTTGGTGAATCTGCCAATGACTCACAAGATCGCCGTATCGTCTCAAAGGTGATGTGACACGAGCATAACCATGCCCTTCTGGAACACCCACTCCCCAATGCATTCCAGGCGTCGTGGAGTAATATCCCGGGGGCTGATAGATAACATGTTTTAGTAGACTTGGTTCATCGACAAACCCTATGTGATTTCTCGCTTTGAGCAGAAATTCAATCGACTCCTCGGTAGCGGGGATCATAGGGTTGGAACAACGTCGTAACATGGGTACATTCCGTTCCAAACACCACATAGAGGCTATTCGGGCCGCAAGTTTCATCATTTCTGCTATCGTGTTGCGAGCCCCATTCTGCATATCAGTCTCACTCTCCGAAATGGTATACGTTAGCCGAGGAAAGCCGCGATATAATTGAGAAGTCTGATCATCTGTGCTCCGGTCGGGAAAGGTGTCCGTGCGAGTCATGATACATTTTGTGCGATTGAATGAAAACCAATTCATGTCAAGTCGATTGCGTGTCTGCATATGCGCAAAGTTGAAGAGCTTCTTCAATTCCTGAATTCCTTCAGGGCTAAGGTTCTGATGAGGGGGCTTCACAGGGGCATTACCAAAAGGATAGCTGTAGATCGTCTGACCTATTCCAAGTCCAGCATCCACAGAATCGTAGTCAATGACCTTGACATTCCGTATCAATCCTGCACGAACCGTAAAGTCGAGAATCCTTCCATTTGAGTTAAGCTTGGCACTAAATGTGAGAACATTTTCTGGAGAACCATTCCGGGCTCGCAATCCCAATGAGAGTCCATGAGTCGGATGGTGGACGATGGCCTTTGGAAAGAGAGGGAACGACCGAGGGACTAGATACCAAGTTTGATGCTGCGACGCAGCATTCTGTGCGAGAAGGTGGGTTGGAGGAATAAGTGATGCTGGATCAGCGATGTGGATGTGTATCCAAGTGTTCTCGGGCTCAGAAGGTATGGACTCGACAGAGACACCGTCATCAAGCTCTTCCGCACGAACGTCATCAATAACGTACACCGGCATATCGCCCCAGTCGTGTCGTATTGATGCTAATGGATCTGTTGGGTAAAAGTCTTCAGGATGGACGGGATTAGGATCCTTAGATTTGTTCAATGCTAACAGGATGTCTTGCTCCTGCTTAGCAAGTAGAGAAGGGTCTGTATCCAAGCGGTTGGTCCGATCGATAATTACAAGATCCTGCCATGGTGCCAACACACCAATGTCAACCAGAAATTTATGGACGTTATCATCAATGTGAGTATCCGAATCCAGAATGCCGAGGCACTTGAGAATATAGCCAAGATTGACGTTGTAAGGATTTGCCTGAACGGACCGTGTGTGCTTCAATGACGCTTGCAAAAACCGAATGATTGTCTGGTGATCTGCAGACCATTTGTGCTCCACGGGCACAGCGCTTGGCACTTCAGTCATACTCTCGTTTGCAATCTGCTTTTGCAATTGGGACACTCGCAGAGCTTCGGTGACAAAACTGTCTATCGCCGGATTCTTATCCCTGACCCACTCCTGAACTTGCAGCAAATCCTCTACATCCTCTCGAGGGCGCACAGCCAAAATCTGGGAAAATGGATACGAAGCAGTAGCAACGAATCTGACTGCGTCATTTAACAACACCTTGTGAGCTGCATAGATTTGTATAGCTGATGGATTAGGGTTGATCATCTTTGCAATCTCCAGCGTGGTGACTTCCGACCAGTCTCTGGGATTTCTGGCACGAACGGTCTCGTAGACTACGCTCAGTTGTCTTGAGACACCAATCATGGCATTTTCGATCTCGCGCTGGATCTTCCGCAACCGTTTGAGCACCTCAATGCGGGCACTCAGCTGTGAGGGATCGGTAGGGCGAATCTCCATGCCACAGCGAGTTACGAGATCAGCTGGGCAGATGGAGGGAATGGTGAAGAATGAATCCTCTTTGAGAATAGCCCATGACGAGCCCGAAGCCGTCAGTACCGACATTTGCCATTGACGATCTTTGAAACCACTGCCAACCACGATCCCGGTGTCGGTGATGTCATTTCTAGTTCAAGGACAAGTACTTGAGAAACCGTATTGCATTATCATATCTAATAACTACTTACCGTCTGACTTCAATAAAAGAGCCAAGAGGGGCTTCTGGGATCCAGCTGAACTCTTCGTTTTCAAGCTGTTCCACAGGGACAGCCGCGTCAAAAGCCACTTGTGTGAAGGACGAAGGTTCCCCAATCAGGGAATCAATTGTCTCAAGCGGTTCTAGCCCTGGTATCTTCTCCACCTTTCGTTTTAACCTCATCTCTTCTCCTCGAAGGGAAGGCATATGTTTCCACCCGAATCTATCTTCTTCTTTCACGGCCGCACGCATGAGGGAATCTGTGAAGCGTTCAAAGGAGTCGCTCTTTCCCGGGATATATATTTTCGTCTTCTTTGCTGTATCCTTCTTCTTCTTCTCAATCTTCCCAAATCTCCCTGTTTTGTGTTTACCATCCGCCGGTGGATTGGTAACTATGGGTGTAGACCCAGAAGTAACTCTGGAACTGGAACTAACTTTTTGAGTTGAAGTAGATGCATAACGAGCCTGGCTGGAATGCAGGCGACGGGCAGAAACTTGCACAACTGTCTTGTACATAGCAGGGTGAACAGAACCTAAATTTCGCTTTTCAAAATTTGCCACGCTGGTAAATTTCTATTTTTAGAGAAAACGGATGAGCCGGCCCGGTGGCCTCGTACTCTATCCTCTCTTACCACCATGTTCAAACGCGTTGAAAAGCGCTTCAAGAGAAAACAACATGAGGACGAGCTTGGGATTGATGAGGAAATGAAAGATATTCTTGGGCTCAACAACACGGACTCTGGTGAATCGAGCTCTGATGACGACGACTCATTACATGGAGATTTGCTCGGGGATGAAGACACGGAGCTTGATAGAGCTAATGAGAATCTAGATTCTGATACTAGAGAGAACGAACAGGGAGTGGACGAGCGCGCTCTTATAACCGTTTCTGAAGCATTGAATGATCCTGTTTTCATCATCTCTCTCGATCCAGACATTAAAGAATGTATCATCTGCCCCGGAAAACTGCTTAAAGGCTCTGTCATGGTTGAAAAACATAAATCTTCTAATGCATGTACGCTTTCTCTTTGGTCAGACTCAGGTGCACAACTGATTTGGATACCTGTCCAGGCACATGAACGCCGGTTCAAACAGTTTCAGCACTTAGCTGCATCTACAGCCTCGAATGCTAAGGCGCAGATGTTGGTCATGAAAGCAACAGGAGAAAATACTCAAGGTTCCATAATTCCTGGAACATCTAAACGAGCAGAGAAGAAAGTACATCTCCGACCCTGCCTCAAAAACCATGATCACTCACTCCTTACTATCTAGCTCATTGCTCAACAAATGCGCAAAATCAAGCGGGAAAAATTTAAAGCTCGAAAGAGGGCCAAGAAAGAAGCATTGGTGAATGACGCAGCAGCAGCCGAGTCGAAGAAAGAGTTGAAGAAGAACACGAAGGATCTGGGAAAGGAACAGGAAGTGAAAAAATTGACAGAGAGGAAAAAGAAAGATAAAGAAATAGAGAGTCTGAAGAAGGCAGAGACTCCAGCTTCAGTGGAGTTACCTAAAGAACTTGCTGATACCAAAAAGGCCAAAAAGCACCATAGTGAAGGTCCAGCTGAGCCGCCGAAGAAGAAGCAGAAAACCTCTAGCTCCTCCGTCATCCCTATGGTCAAAGCTACCGCGCCCTCATCGACCGATAAACCTGTGAAAACAGAAGCTAACAAGCCTTCGACAAAACAGAACCCGGTGTCAGAACCGGATGACTCTCCAGCCGTCATCCAAGAACTCCAATCTCAAGTTAGGGACATTATAAAATCTGCCTGCAACCTTGCCAAAGTCGCCCGTGCTCGTGCTCTCAATGGCGATGACGTTGACAGCGAAAAAAAACCTTTGGCCAAGAAGAAAAAAGCTGCATCCAAAAAGATAAGGACGCAGGAGTCTGATATCTGATATTCGGCACTAATATACCCGATTAGTTAATTGGGCCTTATATCCAGTTGGGTAATTTAGATCCACTGGAATTGCTTGTCATGCCGCGAATCGTATTCATGCTTTCGTGTGAGACTTGAAAGGTAATAATCAATCAGGACTTGACGATACTTCACACCAGTGAGGTTTTATAAGTAACCCGGGCTAGCTTCTCTGAACGCCCGAGCCAAGACAAGGGCCTAGAATCTTGATTGACTCAGTTGCTTAATGGTCTCGAAACAGCGTGCATTTAGTTAGACAATGATGAGGGATTGTTCGTAAGGCTCGCTGATGAGGATACAGTAAACATAAAAAAATCCACATAATCCTAATCTTCGTCTTCAATGGCAGTGGTCTACGAGCGACATTCGGCAAGCCTCTGAATAGATAGATGATCAAAGCGATGAGTGATGGGGTGGAGTCTTTACTAAGCTGGAACCTCAGTCCGGTGGAGTATGCGTGGACAACACCGGCTGATGATGGCCTGTACATCATGATTTAACAACAATCCAAATCCTGGGTGCATCGTACTGTGGTCAAACCTTCCCATCAATAGAAGCGACGATATTCAATAAGGCCTTTTAGATTTATGATGCGTAGACTTTACGTCCCTAGATTTTTCATTGAAACTGAAACCGTATGACCTATTCTTGAGGACCTGTGGTGAATGAAACTAGATGATATATCATTTAATAGATGACACAGCCTGGTAAACAATAACACGGGAAGTGTCTTGAGTATACAAATTCCTGATGGCCATGAGTCTAAAAATTCATGGGTACTCCCTTACTATTTAAGATTACAATGCCAAAAGCAAGATACAGCACCGATCATGCGATGTATTTTCAGTGATTACAATCCATCATGATTTTCGACTGTTCAAATCTATTTTTGGTGCAACTCGCGAAGAGCGAGTCAGGCATCCAACATGCTTTTGATTCAAAGACATTGCCAACGGCCAAAAGATACTTGGATTCAGCTGCGGCTTTGGAGAGCGTAGTTGTTGTATCAGATCTGATAGCAATAGTATCTACCACCGCCGAAATATTTACCAGGTAAGTCAGTTCATTCGCTCTATTGCCTGCGTTATGCCACGCCGTTAGTCTGCCGTCAGTCTCCGCATTGCCGAAGAAAAACTCTAGTCCAGTGAAGGGAACCCAAACCGGCTTGGCCCGCACAAGCAGTATCTTATATCACTCGGCCGGTAATAGATGATGAACGCATATACTCTGAGTCATAGCCTGATTGTCAGCCGGCGGAAGAGAATCAATCATGGACCACGTTATCGGCAACCCTGGAAATGGTACCACGGCATGTATCAGTGTTGCTAGGGAGCCGAACACGAGATCAAACTCAGAAATCCAGGAGGACGGCCAACCCATGTTACGAGGAAGCGCATTTCTGGATCCACGTGATCTCTGGAGTCGATGTCTTCCAAACAAATTTTCATTTCTCTTGTCCGATGTTTGAGGGATTTTCGGAGTTAGTGCTGATCAGACGATGGCCGTCACTTTTGCCATTGTTGTTATTTTCATTCGCGTTTCAATCATGATGTTGGTAAATTGAATCCAAGGCTCACCAAGCCCCAACAAGTCAGGGCAAGTCAGGGGCGGATAATCGGAACCCCGAAACGTGGTTGTTCTGGTGATGATACTTAAAGGGAGGTGCCATCTTGAAACACTGAGTACGCAGGGTGCACATGACCCAAGTAGCCACTGCGGTCGATTCCTCCCATCCTTCAGCTCTTCGATATTGGGTCTCTGGATTCACGCTTCAGACTCTTGTTTATGGCATCAATACCGCCCTTTTCCTCACGTTATTATGTGTCCTCGTTCTTCATATCCTGAAGGGCGTGTCTTCAAATCGGTTTCATCGGCATCATCGTTTCCAGAATTGCATCCTCCTGGTTTATATGACCGGGATGTTTGCCCTCTCATCTGTTTACATGGCATATCAAGGCCTAATGACAGACGACATGTGGTTCCGATATCTCAGCACTTCAGACACCCCAAAGTATATCTTTGAAGGCTCAATTCCAATACGGAGAACATGCAATGCGATATTCATTTTGGTAAATTGGGGAACGGTTAGCCTTTTTGTGAGTTCTTACATGAACGAAACCTCATCAGGACATTCAATCCTCAAGTTATTCAGCTATGGCGTTGTTTGCTTCATTACAAGGTCCGCTCAGTGTTTCCCTGTCAGGTCATGAGTTTGCCCTATCTGTTGTTTGCATCTGACATTGGTAAGATCTGATCTGAAAACCTCTGTGGATGTCAAAAAGTGATGACCTTTCTCTAGCAACCGGTCTGCTGCGTATTATATATGAGACAACACCATCAAGGGTCAAGAAGTGGTCTTTGATACACTGGAGCATCGCGAGTGCCCTTTATTACCTACTCTCACTCCTCATCGTCACACGAATTGTCTATCAACGGCGTATCATTGGGCGGGAATTTGGCAAATCCGGAGTGCGACACTTTACAAGCTGCCTAACTATTTTCCATGAGTCAGGGGCAGTAGTCCTCGCATTTTCGACTGCATATCTTGTCGTTTTGGCGAGATTTCACAGCCTCATAAATCTTTTGCAATCAACAACGCTGCAGATCCAGGCGAGTTCCTCTTCTTGAATTTTATCCTCGGTGATGGTAATCGATAGCCTCAGGTCATGCTTTCGTTGATCATCGTACAGCGTGTCGCCGTAGGCAAGGCATGGTCAGGGAAAACAATTGATTGTATCCTACACTCAGAATCTAGACGTGAGTCAAGGCATGAGGAAATATCCACCATGGGATTCAATCCGAATACGCAGCTTTCGTGTACACAGAATGATTCAGAGAGCTGTCCAGATTCCAAAGCACGGCATGACCTGACAATGGAGGTACAGGAGGTAAAATGAAACAAAGTTTAAAGATATGACCGGGTAGTTAATCTCATTGTATACATAAATAATCAGGATCGCAGAGGGATTGAGGTTGGCATATATGGCCATCCTCGTTTCTAAGCAAGTATAATCCTTCTAAGAAGGGCACATGATAGTTGATGGTTGTAATTAGAATTGGTTCAAGAAGGGCCACCAGGATATTTTGAGGTAAATGTTTCAAATACAGCTACCAGATCCTAGGTAAAACTACATACACTAAGGAAACATGACATAAATAACGTTATCCAAGATTTAGAGCATCAAATGAGGCTCTGCAGTACACGATCTGTCATTTCGATTACCTATAAATCCCAACACGCTAGCACTCAAACATTCAATCATAAAGCTTGAAATCAAGGACTCACCTGATGAATGTCTGGCCGCTCCCGAGGGTTGGGTTTCAGCATTGCATCAATCAGTGACTTCAATCCTTGTGAGTAGGCAGATTCTGGATGTTGATATCGGGCGTTGAGTACTGCCATTGCTATTGAGCCACCCTGTTCTGTAGTTTGGGTATTTTCAAATGGCGAATGGGAATAGGCCAATGCATATAAGGTACAACCCAATGACTGTAGACAACATATTACAAGTGATGATCCTAGGTGAGAGTGGTCAAATGAACTTACCCATATGTCTACTTTCTCATCTAGCATCTGTCCTGTTTTCACGTCAAAGAGTTCTGGAGCACGGTATGCCATTGTACTCCGCTCCGCAGCAATATCTTGCTGTAATAGTGCCTGAGATCTGTTCTCGACATTAATTCTCGCCTTCATTGTACTTCCAAAATCCATGAGGATTGGAGTGGCGCCATCGTCCGTAATCATGATGTTCCTGTAATGCATTGTTATCCTCAAACATTAGAGGGAGTGCACATTGTAGAAGACCTACCCAGGTTTTAAGTCCCTGTGTGCGTATGGCACAATTGCTGCATTGTCAGTTCTATCACTCGAACCGGCAGTTTCGACCGCTTCCTCGTCACCATCGAACACGATGTGTCCCTCTGCAACATTTGATTTTGTGACCAGCGGCATTGATGCCGCGTCGTATGAATATCCACCATCTGCGTCGCCTTCTGGCTGAGGAAACCGTTCATCTTGGTCTTCATCGTCAGAATGAACGGTTTGCTCGGCGTTGCGCCTCTCTGGGGACAGAGTACTGGAGGATGGAACAAACCCATTTGGTCTATGAGAGGAAGACAGGTTGGTAGATCGCGAAGGACAGTAAGAATGCATCGCTCGTATGGCTTCACAAGTTCCTCTAAACAGGTGAACCATCTTTTGCTCAGGGAAACGTTGTCCATTGACTACATTAGCATTAATAGCGTCTTGGAGGTTTCCACGCTATTGTCAAAGAGGAGGGTGCGTCAGGCGATGCTCAGAAAATATATAAAACGCACTCGCACTTTGTAGAGGGGAAGAAAGAGATAAACGATCTGTCCTTCACCTTCGGGATCTTGAACAACTGCCGAATCCTGGGGGACAGATCTTATCAAACCTGTACTTGCTTCAAGAGCAAGAGAGGAAGCACACCAGTATCCGTATGATGTTTGGGTGTCTACAAGCCCATTAGCATCTCTTTGAATCACACAGGAATTTTCACTCCTACCTGAACCGTCTATAGGCTTCTACCTCTCGAAGAGCTTCTTTTACGCCCTCTCTTCCAGTCGGACAGCGAATCTTTTTTAGCGCAAATTGTCTCTATAATTTTGAGATGTAATATGGGCCTCTTGAGATTGACTAGTCACGCACCCCGCTATATTCATCTTGTGCCAGATATACGAAGGAGAACCCGCCCTCCCCAAGAACCTTCACAATTTTGACTGGGGACCTGTGAGTCATGTTTGCCGCACTCAAGTCACAAACTCAGATAACTTACAGGTTCGCCCGTTAATCTTGACTGACGGTGTCCGTTGACACAGACACGAAGAGAGTGCCCAGAGTGCGTCCCGGACCTGATCCTTGAATGTGTCGATTGTGCTCATTAGCTGAGATGGTAATGGCATTCTCTGTTTTAAATCTGGGACTCAGAGAAGGACAAAAGAGTATAGTTCGTGCTAATGCTTGCTGCAGCTCATTACAAACTGCGGGCAGTGACACGATCCGTGGGAACAAAATGGTTAATTGATCGGGGCAAATCTCTATACATTTCTTTGAAACCTCTAACAGGTGTCTAACAGGTCCTCTTTCGAAACAACAAGCGGGCTCTCGTGTCAGGAGTAGCAAATAGAGTCACCCAATGGATATCTGGTCTTCTCTCACCTGCCAGTGCGATGTCGTAGTTCAACAAGATATGCGCCAGTGTGACTTTGATCTCGTAAGCAGCAAAAAATCTGGCCCAGGATGCATTAATGGTATGTGTTAAAGTTATGGCATCGGCAACTCACCGACCAGGACATGCGTGCTTCCCTACTCCCCAGAACAGCCAGTTGGAAGCCTGAGAGGAAAACGCATGTTTCACTTGATATTCATCCTCTCCTTCATCTAGGTTCGCCTTCCGAAGGTTATAGAATCTGAAACCATCAAATGTATCTGGATTATCATAGAAAATCGTATCTCTGTGGACTGCATCACTCAGAACGGATACGGATGTTCCATAGGGCAGGGCTATTCCATTGGAAAATTTGAATCCATTAGGATCAGTGACTTTGCGCATGCTTGTAACTGAAGATGGACGACCGTTAGCTTCGAGAGCTCTCTGTTTATTGGTCTTGTCATATCTAACCTCCACTTAAGCTAGTGAGTCTTGCAGACTCCTTGATAAAGCTGTCCAGTTTGTACATTTTTGCAACGGCACTCTTTGTCCAGTCCTCTGAGACCGTTATCTTTTGAGCTTCCTCTCGCAGAGGCTTTATATACTCGGGACGAGCTGCAAGATCAAGCAAGAAACTTGATATAGTCTGGGTTCAAACATCAGGAACGCGCAAGGGATGTCACCTATCAAACTTACCATTGCCGTATTATGCATGGTCACGAAATTAATAAACAAAACTCTCATCGCGATATTGTCAAGCTTTGCGTCTTCTCCCTGAGCCTCGTCTATAAGCCAACTCAACAGATCATCCTGAAACATGTCCGTCGACCTCGGAACATTCACTATCGGCCATGTCATGCACTCACTGGTTTCCCAGGCCACTCTTTGCCGAGCTCATCGATCATTCTGACTCTTTCCTCGATAATAGGACGAAGATGTTTCAGAGCCAATTGTCTATGTTTCTCATAGGAGGAAAACCAAGGTGCAATAATACTGTTTCTATCAATTTAGCCGGGCTCTTCGACACGAATCCCTAGAACTCACGGACGCAAAAGACTGGGAAGCAAGTTTATAATAGCACCAGAGGTCACAACGCTCCTCGCAAATCTGATGCACAGGTCTAGGAAATCTGGATCCCGGCATAATGGAAAGCCCACGAGAATTCGACAACTCATCCTGCCAGCAAGCCTCACAGTGATGTCCCAAAGAGGCACCTTCTTCCACTCTAATTTTATAGGTAAAAATTGACGTTATTTTGCAAGTTGAAGCGACATACCTCTCTCTGTTGCTGGGACAAGATCCTGCATTGCACTGACACATTCACCGTGCAGGTCTTCACTTATTCACCCCAAGAATTTGTTATTCAATCAGTACCGAAAATTAGTGAGAAAAACCCACCAATATGGTCCAAATGACATCAACTTCGTTCTGAAGAATTTGAGGTGATATTGACTGTGTTCAAGGTTTGATTTCACCGTATAATCAAACCTCATTCGCTGACATTGTTCCAAAAAAATTCAATACGTAACATATCGTTCACACATGGGATATTAGCCCTACATGACTGACTAATTCAGGAACAAAACAACTCACCTCGTTAATTTCCTCCTGGAAACTAAGTTCATGGTCCCCTGCTCGTCTCAGATCGTCGACTAACTTTTCTCCGGCGACAAAGTATTCCCACCGATCAAAGCCAGGTGCTCTGAATATCCCTACAGGATTCAAATCATATCCCTTTTGAAGAACCATACGGCCATTTGTAAATAATCTAATCACAGAAAACCATGACATAAACCGTCCAGAATAACCGATCGTCGGCACTGCTTGCTCGAGCTGTGAATCCAATCAGTGTTCGTCAACTCGAATAGAATTTTGTCTACGGGGGATTGATGCTTTTCCATATGCGTTTTGCATACTAAAGCTATAAGAACGACAAGAGTAATGTAACATATATTCTCATTTGAAGCGAATTTCAGGAGGGAAGGGGAGATCATGCAGAATCGAAATCGAAATAACATGATTAGCTTCCCATCTTATATAGTATCTCTCCATGTACTTCCAAGGGACCTGTGTTCTAGCATCCAAGACATCGGCTTCTAGTACAGGACCACCTTCATCCCATTCGCTAAACGATATCAAATATCAATCATCCTCTCACATTCTATTAAATCGACCACATGGCCTAGATGCTTCTCTGTCTTACAGGTGGAATTGTAGCTCGTTCTTACTCGTCAGGGTTTCTTTTACTGAGAAGAGGGCTGAAATCGTGCCAAAAATGATGAGCCACCTACTACTTGAGTGTAGACGATGGAGAAGCTCTTTACTCTATGGGCTGCGGCCTTTCGACGATCAAGCGGCTATAGATCGTTTCAATTCGGTCCGAAATAATGTCTTTCTCGTAATATCCTTGACATATCGATGAGCTAGACTGGTGCCTAATCCTTTTTTGATCTCTTTAATTAGAGGTCTTCCTCCAGGTTGCTCTCTCAAATGGTGAACTCTCTGAGGGTGCACCTACCATGAATCACACCAGACATGGCTGCTCAAGAGAAGAATTTGCCAAAATATAATGTCAATGAC
>Ga0153999_1000906_pt1 | contig 12352 bp, 15 predicted proteins | sample TSNC083MetaG_FD_104675 | JGI IMG/M metagenome (GOLD analysis project Ga0153999, IMG submission 104675) | Attine ant fungus gardens microbial communities from North Carolina, USA - TSNC083 MetaG | ecosystem: Host-associated > Fungi > Mycelium > Unclassified | place: USA: North Carolina, Lumber... | reverse complement strand
TAAAGCTTATGATATATACTGGAAAAAAGACAGAACAGGAAGTTGCCAATGATAAGTCTGCAAAAATAATGAATGGAGTTGCTACATGGTGCAGCTTTTATCGTGCTAATCCTCATAGATTTGCCAGAGAGTATCTGGGAATTTCACTTAAATTATTTCAGGTTGTGTTACTTTACATGATGAATGTAAGTAACTACTTTATGTATCTCGCTGCAAGGGGTTAACAAAAAGGGATTTGGAGGATAATTACCTCCCCCCTTTCTTATTAAGTAATAAGGGAGGGTATTTATGAAGTGTATATTTTCAGATGAGCAAATAAATTTTTTAAGAAAGAATTATCACAATCTTCCTTATAAAGAGATTGCCAAACAACATGGATTTACAGAAAGGCAAATTCTTGGGAAATTAACAATATGGGTCTTTCTAAATTAAAAAATTTAATAAGAGATATTTTCAGAAGATTGATAAACCTAACCAAGCTTATTGGCTAGGTTTTATTTATGCAGATGGATATTTAGTCGTAAATACATATAATCGAAATTATGAATTGGCTATAGAATTACAAAGAGGTGATGCTTCTGTTTTAAATGAACTTAGTTGTGAATTAGGCGGAGTTCATAAAATCGCATTTAAAGAAGACATCAAAATCTTTAATGGGTATACTTATTGTACCGAGTCATGTATTATTAGAATATATTCGAAGGATATAGTTTATGATTTAATAAATAAGAATGTTCTTCCAAATAAAACTAATAAAAAAGATTTCCCTATATGTAACCATCTTTTCTTTGAGTTTCTACGAGGTTTTTTTGATGGTGATGGATGTATTTATATCAATCCCAGAAAACAAATCAGCGCGAAATTCACAAATGCCAATCTTGACTTCTTAAATTATTTATTAAAAGAAATCCAGAAACGGTTAAGCATAAGCGGGTCTATTTATAAGGAAACAGATAAAAAATATATCTTAATGTATTATAGAAAATCTGATGTGAAAATTTTATTAGACTCAATGTACGAAAATTCTAACTGCTGCTTCTTAAACAGAAAGTATGAAATATATAAATCCTATTATGGCTCTCCTGCTTAGAAATAAGCAGGTAATAAAGAATGGAAAATCGGTAAACGCTAAGTCATTTGATATGCCAATACCGAGGTAAAGCACAGATTACGAAAGGCTGTGGCTCACCGTAACGCATAGGAAGTGAATAAATATAATCTTCCCAAGAGTCCGTTCCACCTAAACGTAAAGACGTAGGTGAAAATGTATGCTAGACTGAGTTGGAATTGACCAACTGATGAAAATGAGGGAAACCTCCAGAGTTGTAGATAAAAAGCTACAAGTTAATAACATTCGCAGGGAAAAACATGGTTAACCGCACTCTTTTGCACCATTCGGTGTATTCTATATCCCGGAACTAAAATATGTGTTGCATCAAAAAATCGAAATCAAGCCAACGAAGTTCTTGAAAAAATAACTACGGATTTTTTAGAAAAATCGGATAACTTAAAATTAGAAATAGAGGACTATTCGGTTGGACAAAATAAAGCATTTATACTCTTCAAAAACGGATCGTGGATCAAGGTTGTAACCGCTTCTGATTCAGGGCGTTCAGCCAGAGCAAATATTTTGATAACAGATGAGTTTCGAATGGTAGACCTGACCGTTATCAACACTGTTCTTCGTAAATTTTTAACTGCTCCAAGAACGCCTAAGTATTTAAATAAAAAAGAGTACAAACATCTTGTGGAGCGTAACAAGGAAATTTACATGTCAAGCTGCTGGTTTAAAAGCCATTGGTCATTTGAAAAGGCTAAAGCTTACTGTGCTAATCTTGTGAATGATGCTAAAAAGTATTTTATTTGTGGGCTACCATACCAAATTTCAATCAAAGAGGGTTTGCTTTCGAAAGAACAAGTCGCTGATGAAATGTCAGAAACAGACTTTTCTGAAATGGCTTGGAATATGGAAATGGGTTGTCTATGGTACGGGGATAAAGACGGCAGTTTGTTTTCATATGAAGATACCTCTAAAAATCGCTTACTTAAACGATGTATATATCCTCCGCATATTTCTAAGTTATTATCTAATAAATCAGTGAAAATTCCTGAACTCAAACCAAATGAACAAAGGATTATATCTGTTGACGTTGCTCTTCTGGCTTCTAGGAAACAAAACAATGATGCTGCTTCTATTTTCATTAATAGTGCGATTCCAACGGCTAATCAAAAATACATTGGTAATATGATCTACACAGAGAACCATGAAGGGTTAAACACTGATGAATTAGCGCTTATTGTGAGGAGATATTTTGAAGTTTTTAAATGTACCTATATTGCACTGGATGTTAAAGGAATCGGACTTGGTGTATATGATTGTTTAATAAAGGATATGTATGATCCCCTTACAGGTGAAACATATGGTGCGCTGAGTTGTTGTAACGATAAAGTGTATGCTGAACGATGCAAAGTACCAAATGCCCCGAAGGTCATATGGGCAATCCAAGCAACTGCACAATTTAACAATGATATGTATTTAGGCTTACGAGAAGGATTTCGTCAGCATAAAATAAATTTACTAATTAACGAATTTGAAGCAGAAGAATATTTAAAAGATATTCGTGGATATGCATCATTGCAAATGAGTGACAAAGTGTTACTTCAATTGCCATATATACACACAACTTTGTTGATTAACGAACTAATCAATCTGGAATTTGAGGCAAAAGGCGTAAATATTAAGGTATATGAAAAATCCGGAATGAGAAAAGACCGAGTTTCCAGCGTTGGGTATAATTACTGGATACAATGCCAACTGGAAAGGAAACTAAAGAAACCCAGAAATGGTTCTTTTGATCCATCAAAATTCATTATGACAAAACAACCGGCACTTAGAAAAAGGTAGGAAAGGAGGTGGCGAATAAATGAAAGTAAAAGATTTATCAAAAGAAGATCAAGAAAAAGCACTATTGCGATATTCACAACTGGTATTTGCTAATTTGAAGAAAAATATCATACAAGATTTGGTGAATAGCCGCAACGAAAGTGTAATATACAAGAAATATCCCAAAGACAGAATCGTTACAATGATGGAGAATCCACAGAGAAACGAAAAGGGCATACGGGAGTTGAGTGGCTTTCTGTATCTAGTGTCCAGCCATTATCGTCGACTTGTAGATTACTATGCTACAATATTAATATACAATTACACCATTGTTCCTACCAACTTTCCTCATAAGAAACCCACTAATAAGGCTAAATATAAAGAGACTTATTACAATATCATCCATGAATGTGAAAAGTATAATTTGAGGCATGAAGCAACAAAAGCTATTAAAATTGCAGTTCGCGATGGAATTTATTATGGGTTATGTTATGAGACCTCTGATTCATTTTATATTAAACCTTTCGATAATAGCTACGCCAAAATATCATCAATAGAAGATGGTACGTTTGTTTTTTCAATAAATTTAAATTATTTTAGCGATAAAGAAGATTTACTGCCGATGTATGGTACTGAGTTTGAATCGGCTTGGTTGTCCTATAAGGGTGATAAAGTAAAGAAAATAAAGGGCAATAGAAAGAAGCAATGGTTTGAGCCTTCCAATGGAATATGTATAAAGGCCGATGAATCCGACCCCATCTACTCTCTCCCTCTTTTCACGGGACTATTATTATCTGTGTTTGACATAGAAGACTATAAATTACTTCACAAGGCCAAGGCTGAAAACGATAATTATAAAGCATTGTCTGCGAAAATGGAAACTGATGACGACGGTGTGCCAATAATGGATTTTGATGTTGCTACTAAATACTATAACCAAATGGCAGCTAATCTTCCTGATGGCATAGGACTTCTGTTATCTCCATTTGAAGTAAAAGACTTTTCCTTTAGCAATTCTGCCGTCTCCGAGAAAAATGATGTCATAACAGCCGAAGAAGACTTTTGGTTCTCTTCGGGAACGAGTCCTCTAATCTTTGGTAGCAGCAAGGCTACCTCTTCTGCTTCTCTCACTCTCTCAGTCAAACCCGATGAGGAAATTTCATTCTTATTGCTCCAACAGTTTGAACGGTATTTTAATAAGAAAATCAAGAAAATGGATTTACCCTTTGGATTTAAGATTAAATTTTCTGATCAATCCATATTTAATACCACGGAGCACATCAATCGATTGTCTAAAGCTGCTCAATACGGAATGCCCGTAAAATTACAGTATGCATCCGCTCTTGGTTTATCTCCAAGTGATGTTGTTGGCATGTCATACCTGGAAGATGATATTTTAAGTCTGGCAAATAAAACATGGAAAACACCTCTGATTAGTTCCAATACCCAAAATTCTTCAGATGGAGAAGCCGGTCGATCTGCGGTTGAAGCTGGTGAAACAATAACTGAAAGTAACGAAAAAACACGCGAAGGCGATAGCAATACCAACCGTTAAATAGGTGATGATGAAATGCAAACTAAATTAATTAAGGTTTTAAATCCAGATAAAGCGAATGAGCTAATTAATCTTGGTTTTAAATACACTCTTGAAAGTATAAACAACCAAACTGTTTATGCTTTTTTTGTGTCAAAAGAACTGACTGATTATCTGCACAGTAACTTTGATGCAAAAGACTTCTTTTATAATAACATGCTTCACTTCTAGCATGAGAAAGGAGAAAACCAAAAAATATGAGCAAAAATATTGTCTCATTGCTTTTTAAATCGAGACTTACTTCATTTGAGAAACTAAATGATAACTTTCTAAAGGCAAAATGCTATGTTTTGGCTTTGGGAAAAAATCAAAACAAATCCTATTTCGCCAAAGATAATGTCGATAAAGCATATCCAACTTTGGCATATGTCCCTGTTATTGGTCATCTTATAAATGATGAAAACGGAAATTATTATCTTGGTGGACATGATTATAAAATTGATATTGCAGATGGTTTCAAACTGAAAAGTCAATGTATTCCTTTTGGGGTAGCTATTCCATCTCCGGAACCCCAGTATGAAGAAGTCGTCGAAGCAGACGGTACATTGTCCCAGTATCTTATCTGTGATGTTGTTATTTGGATCGGTAGATATCCTGAATTAACCAATGCGATATATGATTCAGATACTTATTTTAATCATTCCATGGAAATTATGTTCAGCAAGTCTGAACCATTAAGCGAGGATAATTCCTATGCCAACATTATTGATTTTTCGTTCGACGCACTATGTATGTTGAATAAGTCTGATGATCCCAAATTTAATGTGAAACCATGTTTTCCGAGTGCAGCTTTTAAACCGGCAAATTATAGCTTGGATCAATCAGAATTCAAATTGCTGATGGAAGAAATGAAAAATGAATTAAAGCTACTATTTACAAAAAGCAATGAGTTACAAGGAGGAACAAATTTGAATGACAAATTAAAAATTCTTGAAAAGTTTGGAAAGACCGTTGATGATTTGGATTTTTCCATAGATGATATGGACATTAAAGATCTAGCTTTGAAAATGGAAGAACTTTTTGGGGCAAGTAAAACTGAACCGTTGTCTTTCTCCGCAACATATAAGCAGAAAAGACAAGCGTTGAATGACGCTCTGAAACCTATTATCGTCAAAGATGCAACTGGAAATTATATTGAAGAGACATATTTCTATGTAGAAGACTTTTCCGATGAATATGTCTTTGTAGAAAAGGATCATTGGACGAAAGATAATTATGAATGCAAATTCGGTAGATATTCATATACATTTGATGAAAGTGCACTGACTGCTTCTCTCACCAGCAATTTCGAAGAAATGATTAAAGTATGGCTAACACTTGATGAGAAATCACAGTTGGATGCAGAGCGGGCTAAGTACACTGTCATTGAACAAAACTTTGCCGAATACAAGGCATCTCACAGTATGACCAACGATGAAGCAGAAAAACTAGCTGCCTATAAATCTGAAAAAGAAGCTGAAACTATCTTTAGCAAGTATAAGGATAAGATTGGCGAAACTGCGGAATTTGCAGAATTAAAGAAGCACATTTCTGATTATTCATTGGATGCACTTGAGAAAGAATGTATTTATATTGTCGGTTTACATGCATCTGAACTGTCATTTAGTAAGGAGCCCGTAACACGCCAATCATTAAAATTCTCTGTAGGGGAGCCTGATAACTCGAATACAGATGAACCTTATGGTGGATTAGTAAAAAAGCATTTAAACAAATAAGAAAGTGAGGATTTCAAATATGGCACAAAGATTCGTAAGAACTGATAATATGTCAGCAACCAAAGTACCATCTTTAATTAAAAGCGCAAAATACTTTGATGCAAAGGGTGCAGCTGCAAAAATTGATAATGGTGAGTTCGTATCCATTGGTGCTTTACTAACTGGCGAGCGGGAGGTTCATAAAGCAACTACTGCAGCAGCCACTGATACTTATATTGGGTTAGTGTGCACGCCTGAATTGGAGTATGATGAGAAAGGTTATCATGGAATTGATACATATGGTAATATTGCTGATCAGGTGATCCGAGTGTTTGTTCTGCAAAAAGGTGACATTTTCTCAATTGGTAATGAAGGTGCTGCTGGAGCCGATAAAGCATTTGCTAGTCTGACAGCTAAATTTATCGGCACTGAGACTGTTGGTAGATATTCGTACAATGTTTACGAAGTACAGTAATTTACAGAAAGTGAGGTAATAGTAATGGACAAAAATTTAGTACAGCTTGCCATTGATGGTTATAAAGGAACCCCGGCTGGTAATTATTCTGTATCAGATTCTATGGAGACATTGAGACGAGCATTGGTAGAATTAAATGGTGGTTCTACAAAATTAGATTATAAGGCAATCAGAGATGGAAAATGCTCCGGGTTGTTTGCAGTGATTGAAGAGATCATCACGAAGACAGTTATCGAAGGTCTTCCTGATAATTGCCCGCTTTTCGATTTTGTGGATTTTAGAAACTTAGCTCTTGGTGATACCAATGTTTTTGAAATTGAGGATGATAACTTATTCATAGTGGCAGATATTGCAGAGGGGACACAAGGTATTCGCAGACAGAGATTGGTCGGCGGCGAAGAAATGCCGGTTAAGACTCAGTTAAAAGGTATTAAAATCTACGAAGAACTAAATAGGGTTCTGTCCGGTAGAGTAGATTTCAATAAATTAATTGACAAAGTTTCAAAGTCATTCGTACGGAAAATTAATAATGACATGTATGCGGGTGTTGTGGGTGGATTTAATGATTTGGTTTCTCCTTATAAGGCGAGTGGCTCCTTTGAAGAGAATAAGCTTGTCACTTTAATCGACCATGTAGAAGCTGCTAATGATGGAAAAACTGCAATGGTCTTAGGTTCCAAGCAAGCGGTTAGAAAAATTACCGGAATCACTGGAGCTGATGCAAATTCCGCAAAAGAAGACCTGTATGCAATGGGTTACTTTGGACATATTGGAGAAAACCCTGTTATTACAATGAAAAATTCTCATAAAGTCGGCTCCACTGACTTTATTCTGGGTAATGACTTGTATATTATTTGTGCAGATGATAAATTTGTGAAATTTGTCACCGAAGGGGATACGCTAATTATTCCAGGCGATCCACTTTCCAATTCTGATTTATCTCAGGAATATTTAATGGCACAACGTTATGGTGTTGCCGTTGTGATGAAAGAGGTAAATGGAATTTACCAGTTATCGTAATATTAAGTGGGAACATCTCCCGACGTCGAATTAAAGGAGGATTTTTTAAATGGCTGGTTTAACCAGAGAAGAACGGGCAAAAAGAAAGGCAGAGCAAGAAGCCGAATTAAAGGCTGAATTGAAATCTGAGATACGAGCTGATCACGAAGAAAAACTAAAAACAGCAACAGTGTACTCAGAAGAAAAAACTATGATAGCTAAAAAAATTCAAAGTGCTGTGAAAATTCCTTTAGATACTGTGATTCCTGTTACTTGTAATGTACAGGGTGGAGCAATCTATGCTTCAAAAAAAATTAATGGCTACATTGTGGAATGGGATGAATATGGCTCAACAGAGTATATGGAACTTTCAGAATTAGTATCCATGAGGAATACCGACCGGAGGTTTTTTGAAGATAACTGGATTATATGCGAAGATACCGAAGATTATACTTCTATGCAGATTTATGATTTCTTGAAAGTTGCAAAATATTATCAGCACGTATTTACTCCTGATGATATTGACAGTATTTTCGAAAAGGATGCAAAACAGATCATCAAATTAATTTCAACTCTCTCGGATGGAATGAAGAGTACCATAGCTACCAGAGCAAAAATCAAGATTGACTCTAAGGATATTGATTCAAACAGTAAAATTGAAGCTCTCGAAACAGCGTTAAATGTGTCATTTAGTATCTAAGAAGGAGGCACTGGATGACGACTTATAAAGAAGTGTTTGATGAGTTCAAAGATGGGATAACAGATCCAGAGTTGCTTGAATTTGCAAAAGAGCTACATGATAATATACTTAATGCAATCATGCGGAAAGCTATAGCAAAATGTAATCGTATTACAAAAAAGACTGTTGACTTGTCTCTTGCCGATGACGAATTAATGCAATTTCCATTTATTATACCAGGAGAAGTTATGGATATTCTCATTGAATGGATGACTGTATTTTGGTTAAAACCTTATGTCAACAACATTGAAAATCTCCGTAACGCCATAAGTACAAAGGACTTTTCTGTATTTTCTCCCGCTAATCTACTTGAAAAAATTGGTGATAGATATGATAAGTCTCGTAAATATGCGAAAAGTCTGACAAACGAATACTCATACATAATTGCTGACATGAAGGAACTTAAGACATGATACAAGTAAAATATGGTGTACTCCCAAAGGATAACTTCTGCAAATATTTTAAATTTCTAATAAATAAAACATATAAGATACTGCCGCTAAAAGAGGAAGGTTCTAAAACATTAAAAGATTACTTGGAAAGTTACCTACGCGAATTAATAGGTAACAAGGAACTTATAACTGTATTGGTTGATGAGCCGAAATTTATTACAATCCTAAATACAATGCAATATCTTATAACAGAGGAATATTCTGCAAAAGTCTGTAAAAAAGAAGTCTTTAAATGTATTCGAATATTGGAAGAAATTAATGAGAAATACTTCAAGCCTGGAGGTGTGATTAGTGGATAGATATTCAGAAAGAATCAGCCTTCTAGGTACATCTCAACGAGATCGCTCTTTAAACAGGTTGCGTAACAGTCTAATCAATAAGCTCCCACAGTCCCTATCATATAAGAATGTAAAACTAAACGGTGAAGATACTCAGTTAATTATCAATACTGGTACTAAACCTTATTATAAAGAGTTTGAAGCCTTGCCCGGACAAAAGGTCTTAGTAGGTGATTATATTGAATGGGCAAACTGCATATGGCTGGTGTATGAAGCCGATTGTGATGATGAGATATATATTGACGGAAAAATGTATCAATGTAATTACATCCAAAGATGGCTAAATGATTCTGGTAAGTTAATTGAGCGCCCGTCGTTTGTCTTGAACGCGAGTGCATACAATAATGGAGAAACAGAAAGCAAAATCCTTACTCTTGCATCTAATCAATTCATGGTATATATGCCAATTGACAAAGAAACGCTAGGTATTCGCAATGGAAAGCGTATGTTTATGGATTACAATATATCTGAATCTTCAGCATATGAACTATCACGTCCAGATACTGTTTCCATGAAGTTTGGAGAAAAAGGGGTTACATATTATATTTTTACACAAACTCAAAAGTCGGACAAGGATAGACAGATCACTCTTGATTCTGGAGAAACCGTATGGATTTCAGACTACTCCCCTCCCGCTCCATCCCAGCAAAACATCTCAAATGAAACAACAGTTTTATCTGCTATTAACGGAAGCCGTCAATTAAGGCTGAGCCGTCCCAAAACATATAAAGTCAGCTTCACAGACATGTCGGGCGATATCATTAAAGGAAATAACTATTCCTGGAACGTTGATTGTGAATTTGTTGATAAGGTTAAAATTCTCACAAATGAAGATACAATCACCTTGCAGGTGGATGATACTGATTTCATTGGCGAATCACTTATACTACAGATAGTCATTGATGGAACTGTAAATAGTTCACTGAAAATTTTGATTTCAGATGTATATTAAGGGGGGGGGTTAAGTGGCTACAATTTTAAAAGACATTGGTGCATATAAAAGTAAGTTGATAACAATCGTTACAGCCTCACCTGATATATGCGAATTAATACTTGGCGAAGGCTACAGTGATGAGTGTTTAGATGATATTGGATACAGCCATATATATCCATATCTATATGTTGATGACACTCAAGATAAAGAGTGTAGCTACCTGTGTATAGAGGTTGATATTCCGCGCATTCCAACGGCAGTAATAAAAGAAATGAAAGTTATAGTCTGGGCATATTGTCATAAAAAGATTATGAAATTTACAAAAAAAGGATATCAGGGTACTCGTATGGACGTACTTTCCGATATGGTAGAACAGGTATTAACTAATTCAGAGCAGTTTGGAATTGGGCATCTACACTTGGATTCTGTCACATATATTTATCCCAACAACAAATATTATGGACGACAAATGATTTTCACTGTTCCTGATTTCAAGATAAAAGGGTAGGTGCTTATGACTAATTATTCATCTTTTGACTATTTGTGCAATGAGCCTTTTTTTATTGAAGGCATCGGCAATGTGAAATGTCCGACACTAAGGGATATCCGGAAAATTAAATATCGGGTATTTACTTTATATATAAATATTCTTACTATGTCACTGGAAACATACTTAAAGACGAGCAATACTCTCTCTGAATATCAAAAACTCAGTAGTGTGCAGCAAGCAGATTTTACCTTATATAATGTATTGGTGATTAGTTCTTCGCAACTTCTACAGGAACTAATTAGTTTTTTTATTAATGGTACTGCTGTCTTTGATGTAGATACGCTCTCTTTTTCAATTTATGAAGATCATGATGACGAAAAAATGTTGGTGGGAAATATTGATAATAATAACTTCGAAATTTTCCAGACAGAGATACAGCGGATTCTAGGTTTGAAAAACCCGGAACAAAAGCAACCGGCCTTTAAAAATGATTACGCCCGGCAGTTGTATGAGATGTTCCAAAGTAATGAGCAAAATATAAAGAAAAATTCAGATGAGAATTATGAAATAGATAACATGATTTTAAAGTTCTGTACCCATAACAAAACTGGGATCAATATTTTAAATGTATGGGATATGACCTATTATCAGTTCTCGGTTATGTTCCGAGAATATAACATTGCGCGACAGTATGATTATTATGATTGTATGGCCGCTAATACATTTTCATTTAAAAAATCTTCTGATTATAAGCCTATGGACTATATGAAGAAATTTTAATTCAAAAAAAATATTTTATTTTAGGAGGAAATTATTATGGATCTTAACATGGCAAACAGACAGTGTTGTAAACTGGATATTAGGGAGTATAGCACAAATAAACCTTGGATGTACGCCGATTTCTGCAATACCACTACCGCCGGATTTTCTAGTGAACCTGTTTACGCAATGAAGATGGGTTCAAAAGCAATCAAATTTGATAATCCGCTGGATGCAACTATGTCACTAACGTTCCAAGTACACCCATTCCGTATCTATGCAATGTTGAGCGATGGTGAAGTTGAAACAACGGCCGTTGTTCCAGCAAAGGAAGATGTGAAAGCTACCACAGCCGGTACTCTAAATTTAACAGATACTCCGATTGCTGGTACTGTATATGTCTATGAAGAAGGTGGATTCGGTGGTGAAGCAATTGAGGGAACTGTGAGTGGAAAGGCATTTACTGCTGCTAAAGCAACAGGGATTGCAGTTGGTTCTAAATATACCATTGCTTATCTGGTTAATAAAACTGCTGGTGTAAAGAAGGTAAGTTTCAATAATAAAAAAGTGCCGAAAGATTTCCGCGTTACTCAGGAAACTCTGGATAAGGATGAAAACGGAAATCTGGTTCCAATGAAAATCACTGCATTTAAAGCTTCCCCAAAGAGAAGTATGGAGTGGTCGTTCACTTCAGAAGGAGATCCTGCTGAATTGACTATCACTTTTGATGTATTGGAAGATGCAGACGGTAATATTTTGGAATTTACTGAAATTACTGAGTAGTGACATTACTAACATTAAGCACCCTCCATATTCTAAGAGGGCGCTTATTCAATAGGAGAAATTATGATTAAGGAATGCAAGGTTATGTTGAGCAACCAAGAAGTAATGGTTGTACAATACGGCGATCAGAAAATTCAGATGCCAAGCAAGTGTGCATTATACGATGTTGGCTCCACCATTTATGTGGAGTGTGATAAAAACAAGTTTACAT
>Ga0153999_1000901_pt1 | contig 12368 bp, 11 predicted proteins | sample TSNC083MetaG_FD_104675 | JGI IMG/M metagenome (GOLD analysis project Ga0153999, IMG submission 104675) | Attine ant fungus gardens microbial communities from North Carolina, USA - TSNC083 MetaG | ecosystem: Host-associated > Fungi > Mycelium > Unclassified | place: USA: North Carolina, Lumber... | reverse complement strand
TACATCATGCCGCCCATTCCACCCATGCCGCCCATATCAGGCATGCCGCCGCCAGCGTTTTCTTCTGGCTTGTCTGCTACGACTGCTTCTGTAGTAAGGAACAATGCCGCTACAGATGCTGCGTTCTGAAGTGCTGAGCGAGTTACTTTAGTTGGATCTACGATACCAGCATCGATCATGTTAACCCAGTTGCCTGTTGCTGCGTCGAAGCCTGTACCAACTTCTTCGCCTTTCAAGCGTTCTACGATTACAGATCCTTCAAGGCCTGCGTTTGTAGCGATTTGGCGTACTGGTGATTCGATTGCACGAAGTACAATGCTTGCGCCTGTTGCTTCGTCGCCTTCAAGGCCTGCAAGATCGCTTTCAACTTTGCGGTATACGTTAACAAGAGCTGTACCGCCACCTGCTACGATTCCTTCTTCTACAGCTGCGCGTGTAGAGTTCAAAGCGTCTTCGATGCGAAGCTTGCGTTCTTTCAATTCTGTTTCAGTAGCCGCTCCGACTTTAACAACTGCTACGCCGCCTGCAAGTTTAGCAAGGCGTTCTTGCAATTTCTCTTTGTCGAACTCAGAAGTAGTTTCTTCTGCTTGTGCACGGATCTGACCGATGCGAGCAGAGATGTTCTCTGGGTTGCCTGCGCCTTCAACGATTGTTGTGTTTTCTTTTGTAACAACAACTTTCGCTGCGCGTCCAAGAGAGTCAATTGTTGCAGTTTTAAGATCAAGACCAAGGTCTTCTGTGATAACTTCGCCGCCTGTAAGGATTGCGATGTCTTCAAGCATTGCTTTACGACGATCACCGAAGCCAGGAGCTTTAACAGCTACTGCGTTGAATGTTCCGCGCAATTTGTTCACTACAAGTGTTGCTAGTGCTTCGCCTTCTACATCTTCAGCGATCATAAGTAGTGGCTTGCCTTGCTGAACAACTTGTTCAAGGACAGGAAGAACTTCCTGGATGTTGCCGATTTTCTTATCAGTGATCAAGATATATGGGTTCTCAAGAACTGCTTCCATTTTATCCTGGTCGCTTACCATGTATGGAGAAGCATATCCGCGATCGAATTGCATACCTTCTACAACTTCTAGTTCAGTAGAGAAGCCTTTAGACTCTTCGATTGTGATAACGCCGTCGTTGCCAACGCGTTCCATAGCTTCAGCGATCAAGTTACCTACTTCTTCGTTACCTGAAGAAATTGCTGCAACTTGTGCAATTGATTCTTTGCTTTCAATTGTTTTAGAGATGTTTTGCAATTCTTTGATTGCGATCTCAACAGCTTGTTCGATTCCGCGGCGAAGACCTACTGGGTTCGCACCTGAAGTAACGTTCTTCAAGCCTTCAGTGATCATTGCTTGTGCAAGAACTGTTGCAGTAGTTGTACCATCACCCGCTACATCGTTTGTCTTAGAAGCAACTTCTGATACGAGCTGAGCACCCATATTTTCGAATTTGTCTTCAAGTTCAATTTCTTTAGCAATTGTTACACCATCATTAGTGATAAGTGGTGAACCGAATTTTCTTTCAAGAACGACGTTGCGGCCTTTTGGTCCGAGTGTTACTTTTACAGCGTCTGCAAGTGTATCAACGCCTTTAAGCATTGCGCGACGTGCGTCTTCTGAGAATTTAATGTCTTTAGCCATAGTAATATAATCCTCCCTGTGTAGCATTATTTTTGAATTTGTTCATTATATATAGGTTGAAGAAATCAATTAGCCAATAACAGCTAGAATGTCATTTTCACGCAAGATCAAGTATTCTTTGCCTTCGTATTTCAATTCCGTACCGGCAAATTTAGAGAATACAATGCGGTCTCCCTCTTTCACTTCAAGAGCGACTCTCTCGCCGTTAACGATGCTGCCAGAGCCTACAGATACAACTTTGCCTTCCTGTGGCTTCTCTTGAGCAGAGTCCGGAAGAACAATCCCGCTTGCTGTTTTCTCTTCTTGTTCGACGAGCTCGATGACAACGCGATCTCCTAGTGGTTTAATCAATTGAATGACCTCCTTGATTCCTGTTTAAATTGTTTTTAATTATTAGCACTCAAGTGCGTCGAGTGCTAATTACACTATTCATATTAATAAATCCCCCAAAAAAATGCAAGCAATGACACTCATTCTTTGTCCAAATTTTTCATGCAATAAGGCCATGTGCTAAAATATGAAGTAGCCAACATTATAATGTATGTTCGATATATACATAATAGACATGGAGCAACATGCATATACTCTTATAAAGAAACAAGTTCATAAAGTGAATTTCAATTAGTTCGGTTCCTTACCTTCACTATTGTTACTTGAACCAATCAAGCCTTTATGGACAATTGACCCCTACTTAAATTTCTATGTTGTACTTTAACTTCCTAACTAAGTAGGCTCTTACCGCTCACCAATCTATAATCAAAGGAGAATTAACACTTTTGGCTAAAAACTATTTTTACATAATTGTCATCTACATCCTTATGCAGTTCTCTGTCTTCCTAGGGGTACCTATTTTAATGAAAAATACAAATCTGACCCCATTTGAGGCGAATGGTTATTGGAGTATATTCAGCTTCACAATTGGGCTTATTGTTATACTCCTCTTTATGCGTCCAGCAATGACGAAGAATATGGATCGTAATGCAACATCTACGAGTACGACGATTGGTTGGATCATTCTTGGCGTGTTCATTGCCTACTTCGCTCAATATGCTTCTGTCTGGATTGAAACGGTGATCCTTGGTATTAAAACGAACTCAGCCAATACAGCACAGATTATGGAGCTTGTACGTGCCGCTCCGTTATTCATCATCATTCCAGCACTAATTGCACCAATTCTTGAAGAAATCATTTTCCGCAAGATTATTTTCGGCTCTCTTTATAAGAAAACGGGCTTCTTAATCGCGGCTTTAATCTCTGCTGTCCTATTTGGTATCATTCACGGGGAGCCGCAGCATTTGCTTATTTATGCTTCGATGGGATTTGTCTTCGCCTATCTATATGTAAAGACTAAGCGTATCATTGTACCTATAGCCGTTCATATGACTTTAAATTCGATCAGCGTTATCGTACAATATATGATGAGTCCAGAAGATATTGAACGGCTGCAAAGGCAAGCTGAAGCATTGCAGATGATTTTAGTTGGGGGATCATATTTTTGAGAATTTCGCCGAAAGTACCGGCAGTTGTGTATTTCCTTATGGGAGCCGTGTTCCTGTTTGCAGCTTATAGAAGCGCAGTCGCGACGAACACCACCTGGAATGCAACGACTGTTATTCTAATCATTTTTACAACCTTAATGTTTGGAGCAAGTTACCGTCTGATTCGTTTGCATTTCAAACTGAAAAAGCATAACAAAAAGAAGTAGCGCTTATTAAGCCGCTACTTCTTTTCTATTTGTCGGATTCTTCTACAAGCATCTCTTGACCCTTCATCGGGTAATGCTTGAGGAAATAAACGAGTGACTGCAATTCAACAGCGAGATCAATATGATGGACTCTTACCTGGTTCGGTACACTGATCCTTGCCGGAGTGAAGTTGAGAATACCTTCAATACCACAAGCAACGAGACGATCTGTAATACTTTGAGCTTCAGAAGCTGGCACAGTTAGGATTGCAACACGGACACCATTGATCCGCTCCTCCATCTCTCCAATATTGAATATTGGAATGCCGCCAACCTTACTTCCGGATTTATGTGTGCTTTTATCAAACGCCATTACAATCTGCGTATTGTTGTTCTTCATGAAGTTATAGTTCAGAAAGGCTGTACCTAGATTCCCTACGCCGAATAAAGCGACTTCGGTCAGTTCATCCTGATCGAGTGTCTTACGGAAGAATTCAAGTAGATACTCGACATTATAGCCGTAGCCTTTCTTACCAAGGGCTCCAAAGTAGGAGAAGTCACGGCGAATTGTAGCCGAGTCTACTTTAACAGCTTCACTTAGTTCCTTTGACGAGACCCGCTTCTTGCCTTGATGATTTAAATTATTCAGAAATCTATAGTATAAAGGCAAGCGCTTTGCTGTTGCCTGGGGTATTTTATTCTGTTGTTGTTCCACGATTATGCCTCCTCGGGGCTGCGTCTATAGTCCCCGGATTTGCCACCTGTCTTCTCACAAAGATAGGTCGGACCGATTACCATTCCTTTATCAATCGCCTTGCACATATCATAGATTGTCAGGGCCGTGGCACTTGCTGCTGTTAGCGCTTCCATCTCTACTCCCGTGCTTCCCTTTGTCTTGACAGTGGCTTCAATCAGCAGTTCATATGTATCCGAGATTGCCCAATCAAAGCTAATGTTAACACCTTTTAATTGAAGCGGATGACACATCGGAATCCAATCTGAAGTATTCTTAGCAGCCATAATACCGGCAACTTGTGCGACTGACAAAACGTCACCTTTTTCAATTTGACGATTGCTCACCTTTTCATAAATCTCTTTGCAGACCCGCACACTGGACCTGGCAATTGCTGTTCGCTCCGTATCCTGTTTCTGGCTAATATCAACCATGCGCGCCCTGCCTTGTTCATTGAAATGTGTGAAATCTGACATAACGATTCATCTCCTATGATCCAATCATGCTCCTATTTTATCAGAAAAGATTCAAGAAGTCGTGATTAATTTCACAATCTGGTTGATTGCCATGAAACAATTGCGCTAAACTGGTATCAGATGAGGTGAATATCCATGATTGTCATGCAATTGAACCAGATCTCTAAATCCTTCGGGGTCGAGGAGATTCTATCAAATATTAAATTGGAAATAAAAGATAAAGACAGAGTGGCGATTGTAGGGCGAAATGGCGCTGGTAAATCTACTTTGCTTAAGATTATGGCTGGGGAAATGAGCTATGATTCAGGTGAATTGATCAAGCCGAAAGAAGTCGAGATTGGCTATCTCTCACAGCATACAGCTCTCGATACAGAGAATTCGATATGGGACGAGATGCGCGAAGTGTTCAGCGACTTGATTGATCAAGAGCAGGAACTTCGCCAGCTAGAGCAGAAAATGGCTGATGCAGGCAGTTTCTCTGAAGCAGAATATGAACGCCTTCTTGCAGAATATGATCGTAAACAGCATGCCTTCGAACGTGATGGCGGCTATAGCTTCGAATCCGATATCCGTGCTGTTCTATCTGGACTCGATTTCAACGAGTACGATTACAATACTTCTATTACAGAATTAAGTGGCGGCCAGAAGACACGTCTTGCCCTTGGCCGCCTTCTATTGAAAAAGCCAGAGCTCCTCATACTTGATGAGCCGACGAACCACTTAGATATTGAGACATTAAATTGGCTTGAGAATTATCTCGGTGGCTATCCAGGTGCTGTCGCAATTGTCTCCCATGACCGCTACTTCCTAGATAAGACCGTTTCAATTGTTTATGAAATCTCGCGCCATCGCTCGCGCCGCTACGTCGGCTCTTACAGTAAATACCTTGATCAGAAAGCCGCTGATTTCGAGAAAGAACTACGTGCATATGAGAACCAGCAGTCAGAAATTAAGAAGACAGAAGAATTTATTCAGCGCAATATTGTACGGGCTTCTACGACAAAACGAGCACAGAGCCGTCGCAAGCAACTAGAGAAAATGGAAGTAATGGACAGGCCTGCTGGTGACGAATCATCTGCATCCTTCTCCTTCCAGACGGATAAACGAAGTGGCAATGATGTACTCAAGATTAATGATGTCGCCTTCCGCTATGAAGGAGAATCAGCAGATCTTTTCCAAAATGCATCCTTCCATGTGAATCGCGGGGATCGTATCGCACTTGTTGGACCAAATGGTGCTGGCAAGACTACTCTACTGAAAACAATTCTTGGTAGATATGCACCCGAACGAGGAGAAATCCAAATTGGAGCCAGTGTTGAGATAGGTTATTACGACCAGGAACAGACAGAGCTATCTTCCGTAAAGACGGTCTTAAAAGAGCTTTGGGATGAATACCCAATGATGAATGAAAGAGACGTCCGTACAGTGCTCGGCAACTTCCTATTCTCAGGTGACGATGTCCTAAAACAAGTTAGTTCACTAAGCGGTGGTGAAAAAGCGCGTCTTGCACTTGCCAAACTAATGCTCCAGCGTGCGAATTTACTTATTCTCGATGAACCGACAAACCACTTAGACATTGATAGTAAAGAAGTTCTGGAAGCAGCACTTATCGACTATCCAGGTACCATTGTTTTCGTTTCTCATGACCGTTATTTCATCAACCGCATCGCAGATCAAGTTGTTGAATTAACTCGCGGTGGAACAACCGTTTATCTAGGTGATTATGATTACTATGTCGAGAAGAAACAAGAAGAAGCTGAGATCAAGCGTCTGGACGAGCTAGAAGCAGCAACTGCTCCAAAACAAGATACAAAGGCAACTGAACATGCCCTTTCATATAAGGAACAGAAACAATTACAAAGCGAGCAACGCAAAGTAGCACGCCGTATTGCTGAACTTGAGGAACAAATTGAAATGCTAGAAACAGAGCATGCTGAACTTGAACAACAGATGACATTGCCAGAAGTATTTGAAGATCATGAATTAGTCTTAGAGCTTACGGAGAAAACATCATCTTTGAAGAAACAAATTGAAACTTATATGGAAGAATGGACAGAGCTTTCAGAAGCTTGATTATCCAATAAAAAAAGACTGTACGCAGCTAAGCCGTGTACAGTCTTTTTATTTGAATAAGTAATCATTTTGAATGGAATTCTCAACAGCAACTCGGTAAATGAGCCCATAGCCAATCATCGCTGCGAGTACGGAGCTTCCTCCATAACTAAGGAAATAGAGCGGAATCCCTGTAATTGGCATAATCCCAATCGTCATCCCTATATTCTGGAACGTATGCATGAGCAATAGACTCATATAGCCAAAACATAGATACGAACCAAATGGATTCTTCGTATACACTTGTAATCCAAGCGTCACCAGTCTGTACATTAACAAGAAATAAAGCAAGACAACTGCAGCAGTACCAATGAAACCGAAGCTCTCACCAATAACAGAGAAAATAAAATCTGTCTGTGCTTCCGGCAACTGAACCTGCAGACTATCCATACCTTTACCTGTCAACTTCCCAGAGCCAAGCGCCTGCATAGATCGGTCAATATGGAAAGTATCGTTACTCGTTTGCTGGGAGTGGTCGAACCAGGTCAATACACGCCCCATCTGATATTGCTTGATATGAAGCACTTCTTTAGCAAAGTTCGGGAATTGAACTACGATGAAGACAACCGTTACCGCAGCAACGAGTATCGTTGCAAGCAACGTCGCAATGATCTTCCAGTCAATACCGGACAAAATGATCAGCATTCCTGTAATGAACAGATAAACAAGAGATGTTCCCATATCGGGCTGGACCATTGTGAACATAATTGGTATACCAACAACTATACCCATCTTGCCTAATAATCGCAGGTCCGTTTGTGTGGAAGCTACCTTATATTTTTCTTTGTGTTTTGTAATGATTGCTGATAAATAAACAATCAATCCAATTTTGGTGAATTCACTCGGTTGGAGTGTGAATCCAGGCAAGTGGAACCAACTCTTCGCACCGTTTACCTCGCGTGCAATACTTTCCGGACTAAGCCAGAGCACGATAAGTAAGAAAACCGTAATTCCATAAATGATGAAACCCGCACGGTAAAACTGATCCGTGTCGATCATCTGCAATCCAATCAGAATCATAATTCCCACGATATACCACAAGCTTTGTTTTAACACAAAGTTCTCACCTTCATATTGTTCAAGCTGCTGTGCATTAAAAATCGCAAGCAAACTGAACCCAATCAGTAAGATGAGCAGGATAATTAGACCGCTCTGAAAGAAATGAGATTGTTTTTTTTGCATCTCTTTACACCAAATTTCTAATCAATTGAAGATAGATGAATAGATGCTAGAGAAGCATAATTCATCGGCATGGAAGTTTTTCACTGCACCACCTATTATACTGTAAACAACTGATTCTTTACAGTCTCAACAGAAAGATACTTGATTAGTATAGTTCAAGTGAAGGATTAGCATTCAGATTCATCTGGTGACGTCTTCCTTGTTCATAAGCAATGAATGCAGCTGCTCCAATCATAGCTGCATTATCTGTACAGAGTACAATTGGAGGGAAATGAAGCGGAATACCACTGTCCTTGAACTTATTAGCAAGTGTATGACGAAGTCCTTTATTCGCTGCGACGCCGCCAGCAACAATTACTTGTTTAACTTGATAAGATTGGGCTGCTTTAAAAGTTTTCTCTGTAAGTACTTCTACGACACTCGCCTGGAAGCTTGCGGCAATATCCTCATCCTTGAGTTCTTCTCCGCGCTGCTTTGCATTGTGAATAGTGTTGATCACAGATGATTTCAATCCACTGAAGCTGAAATCATAGCTCCCTTCTTCCAAATAGGAACGTGGGAATTGTATCGTCTCCTCACCTTGTTCAGCAAGACGGTCAATATGCGGACCACCTGGATAAGGAAGAGATAGCATTCTCGCTACTTTATCATATGCTTCTCCGCACGCATCATCACGTGTCTGGCCAATTACTTCAAAATCTCCATGACTCTTCATAAGAACAAGCTCTGTATGACCGCCAGATACAATAAGGGCAAGTAGCGGGAATTGGAATTCTTCGATTAAACGATTTGCATATATATGCCCAGCAATATGATGAACACCAACGAGTGGCTTCTGTTTGGCAAAAGCAAGTGCCTTTGCAGCACTAACACCGACAAGCAATGCTCCAACGAGTCCTGGTCCTTCTGTCACTGCAATTGCTGCAATATCGTCCCAACTAAGTTTTGATTCAACAACTGACTGTTCAATGACAGTCGTAATTTCTTCCACATGATGCCTGGAAGCAATCTCTGGTACAACACCGCCAAAGCGCTTATGGCTCTCAATTTGGGAAGCAACGACATTCGAGATAAGTTCTGTGCCATTTTTCACAATAGCCGCGGCCGTCTCATCACAGCTTGTTTCAATAGCCAAAATATATGTGTCTTTTTTCATGTCAGATCCACCCACATGACAATAGCATCTTCATTATTGTCGGAATAATAGTTTTTGCGTACGCCACCCGGTACAAGACCGAATTTGCGATACATTTTCTGTGCAATGACATTAGATACGCGTACCTCAAGTGACAAACGCTCCATGCCAATCATCATTGCCTGTGAAAGTACATGCTTGAATAAACGTTCACCAAGTTTTTTACCACGCATTTCTGGAAGTAAGGCAATATTAGTTACTTGTGCATCTCCCAAAATCATCCACGTACCAGCGTATCCAATAATCTTCCCTTTATGTTCCAATACATAATAGAAAGCAAATTCATTATCACGTATTTCCTGTTTAAAAATTTCTTCCGGCCAAGGTGTTGGAAATGAAGCCTTGTCAATAGCCATAACTTGCTCAATATCTTCAAGTTCCATCATGCGTATCATATAGGTTGTCTTCGTAGAAGTTCTACTCATGGTTTTGCAAATCCTTGTTCATTTTAATCCATTTTGCTTCAGCTTCTGCTAAGCGTAAATAATTCGGTGTGACTTGATGCACATCTTCTGGTTCTCTCATCATCCCACAATATGCTAGGTCAACTGGATTCGAGAATTGTTTCGCACCGTCTGGGATAATAGCCAGGTCCCCCATGATATCCTCAATCCTTGAACGATGAATTGCCATATCCGGACTGATCATTATGACCTTTTCTCCAGCTTCTTTCAGTATTTGCAATAAATCATCCATTAAGATATTCTCTTCTGGACGAGTACTTACTAAAAGACCATCCTTCGATTGATAGATACCTGCGTACGCAAGACCACGGCGCGCATCAAAGAAAGAGCAGATATTATGCCCACTGAAACGTCCCTGCCAGGCGAGTCCTTCTAAACTTGATACTGTAGAAATCGGAATACCGAGAGACCAGGCAAGTGTTTTGGCAGTCGTTACGCCGATTCTGACACCAGTATAGGAGCCTGGGCCACTTGCAACTACAATTTTATCAAGCTCCTCTGGTGCCATACCAACTTCTTTCAACAAATGCTCTACTGCAGGCATGAGACGAACCGAATGATTTCTGTTTATATTTGTAATAGAAGATCCCACTATCTCGCCATTGCGTAAAACGGCAACTCCAAGAATTTGATTTGATGTATCCATTGCAAGTATATTCATCCATACTGCTCCTTAAAAGCGCATCATTCTTTGCTATTCCCGCTATAATTTAAGCTCTGCTGCTACTGCTTCAAAATGCAGACCACTTGGCGAAAAAGTAAAAATGCGATTATGTTTATTCAGATACTCTATTTTAACATCCAGTCGGTCATTTGGTAAGAATTCATCGATAAATTGTGCCCACTCTACTACAGAAATACCATCACCATTAAAATATTCCTCAAACCCGAGATCCTCTTCCGAATGTTCAAGTCGATACGCATCCATATGGTATAGTGGCAGATCACCTTTATATTCTTTTATAATGGTAAAAGTCGGACTGGATAATGTGTCTTTTATGCCAAGCCCATTGGCAATACCTTTAGTGAATGTCGTTTTACCAGCTCCAAGCTCACCCTCAAGTGTAATTACATCCCCTGGCTTCAAAAGCACAGCAAGCCTTTCACCAAGGCGAATTGTCTCTTCCATTGAACCTGATTTTATTTGTACCATTATAACCCCGTCACCTACTTAAAATGATTGTAACCGCTTTTTTGCAAAATCATCTCATTATTATTTTTTAGAAGCCTTACGCTCGGTTTGATATCTTTACATTGAGAGACAGAGCCGATCTCTTTAATTTCGGTCCCTGTAGCTGCTGCCGAATCCTTAACATACGCCCAAGCATCCGGCGAAACAGTTCCAAGCAACTCGAAATCCTCACCGCCAGACAAAATCCATTTGTCTTTCAGTTCTACATTGAAAGCTTTCATCCCAGAATGTACAGGCAACTGTTCATAATTTAGATGAATATCCACTTGTGAAGCCTCTGCAATTTCATTTGCTTCGCTTGCAATCCCATCACTTATATCATTCAATGTGACACGTTGCAATACCGAAAGCTTTTCCGCAAACAAAACACGAGGTGAAGGCTGTTGATGCCTTTTGACGAAATAGCTTCGATCCGCACATAATTCCTCAGGGTTAAATAACAAATGCAGACCTGCTTGAGAGTCCCCCAGAGTTCCTGTTGCAAAAACGACATCCCCAGGCTTGGCTGAATTTCGATAACGAGCTTTATCTTTATTGACATAACCCATTACTGTCACAGATAAAACAAGAGATTCTGAGGAAATTGTGTCGCCCCCAATAAGATCCATATTGAACGAATTCCCAATAGCACGCATCCCTTTGAATATTTCCTGAACATCTGCTGTTGTCCAATTTTTTGAAATAGCAATAGAAACAAGATAAAATGCAGGTGTTGCACCCATTGCAGCAAGATCACTTATATTTGCCGCAAGTGCTTTATAACCAATATCAAATGGGGTCATCGTAGACGGTAAAAAATGAATACCCTCTGCAAACGTATCGACTGCCGTCACTAAGTCTTGGGAGGAGTTGCGTATTACTGCAGCATCATCGCCAATTCCTTTTATAAGAGAAGGTTGTTTATATGAAGGTTGCCGAATTGATTCAATAAAAGAAAACTCTTCCAAGTTCATTCACCACTTTTAATTATTACAATGCAATAACCATATCATAGCAAAAATAAAGGGAAAAGAACAAGGAGACCAGCACTTTAAGTATTAATATAAAAAACAAAAAATACATGCATCCATTATTGGATCATGTATTTACAAGTAAAACTATAATGGCGGTCCGGACGGGACTCGAACCCGCGACCTCCTGCGTGACAGGCAGGCATTCTAACCAACTGAACTACCGGACCATATGTATTAAAAATGAAAACATCAGCTGTACATCTTGTACGGCTGATCCTCAATTAGATTCTATGTCGTTGTGACTTAGTTATAATTGAATGACTTAGCTATACCTATGTATTGCTTCCAAATTCTCTTTAAAAGAGTATTGGTTGCGGGGGCAGGATTTGAACCTGCGACCTTTGGGTTATGAGCCCAACGAGCTGCCAGACTGCTCCACCCCGCGATAATATTAAATGTTACAAGCTTTTAAAAGCTTGCCTGGCGGCGTCCTACTCTTGCAGAGGCAAAGCCTCAACTACCATCGGCGCTGGGGAACTTAACTGCTGTGTTCGGTATGGGAACAGGTGTGACCTCCCCGCCATCACTGCCAGACATGATTCCTTTTTTAATACAATAATTATTATATCTCATATTCACTAGGAATGCAAGTACTTTTTTATATTTTTTTCAAAGTTTGCACCCTGAAAACTAAATAAGAGCTTTATACAAGAATCAAAAATAATATAGTTAAGTTCTCG
>Ga0153999_1000900_pt1 | contig 12383 bp, 15 predicted proteins | sample TSNC083MetaG_FD_104675 | JGI IMG/M metagenome (GOLD analysis project Ga0153999, IMG submission 104675) | Attine ant fungus gardens microbial communities from North Carolina, USA - TSNC083 MetaG | ecosystem: Host-associated > Fungi > Mycelium > Unclassified | place: USA: North Carolina, Lumber... | reverse complement strand
CAGCCGGATCACGGCGTCGGCTTGATTTCCCAACAGATTTATGTCAGATGGAGGAGTCTGGTAGGATGTGCCACATAGGCAGGCTGCTGGGCCAAATTTCCTATGAAAGTCTGCATGGCCATGGCCTGTGACATTGTATGAGGCATCCATATAATCTATGCTTGCCTCTAAGGCCTCGGAAGTCGGGTGTTGGTTGGAGTGACATTGGTTGGCCTGTGCATAGCAACCCTGTTGTGGGTAGCTTTTCCAGGCACCGGTCTAACTTATCAATCAGTAGCTCGTCTGACCATGTGACTAGGTTGAGAAATGAACTAGTAATTTGGTGAGCCTCAGTAGTTAGGTGGTTATCCAGGCCACCCTCATGCGAGGACTGAAGTAAGGAGAGAAATGGAGGAAGAGAGAACTTAGAAAACAGACCAGAGTTCTTGTTTTTGGTATGATTAACAGGAGACCAAGGTTATCAACTAGGGCAGTCCAAAGAAATGCAGAACTTCGGCCTGGGTCACCCGTATCTTCTTAAGGTTGACGAAATGATCTGATCATTGTTAGAAGATACAATGATGAAAGTTTTCTCGTAGAGGGAAAAGGTAATCCCAATTACTACAAGTGATATTTTTGAAGAAAATTCAATTTCTCATGCAATGGAAGAGACCTGGAAAGATGTCAGGATGACAAGAGTGTGACCCAGACAGGAATTGAACCTGTGACCTTAGGTAACTAGCCCATATGCTCTGACCACTAAGCTTAATAGTTTATCACAAGATTGTAGGGTAAGTGCCCAACCCTTCTCCTGAGTTGGTAGTACACAAAGCTTCCAAAGCACCTGTTGCTCATCAAAAGACCCACATTCAAACAGCCAGTAAAATATTTGAATACAGTCTTCCTAGGTCTCTTCTATTACACGAAAAATTTTGAGGTAACAGACCAAATGAGGGTCTCCTTGTAATATTTTTATGTTTAATGACTACTACACATAAGGAATGGTCCTGATCATTGTCCCTTGTATTTTCTGAGCTTATACTTCAAATCAAGTGTCAGCTCAGAAAATACAAGGGACAGTGATTAGAACCTAGCAGGAGAGAGTAAAGACTGCAAGTTGGAATGATAAACACTTTTCGTCAAGCGAACGTCCAACCTCAGAACAAAGCCATCACCTAATTAAGATACTCCTGGCTCAATTTGGGTTGAGATGATCGCGTGGGAAATCTCTGATCCCAAGGTTCCATTGGGTCTGGAAGGGGTGTGCGATGCGAACCGGGCTGCATGGAGACCTGGAGCGTGAACCGGGCTGCGTGAAGACATGCAAAACAGATCGGGAGCCATGTGGGTAGCCAGAGGAAAAATTGAGAACAAGGGTACGGGCTCGGATGGGATCAAAAAGGAAACGTTGACAAAGGAAGGACCAGAAAAAGGCAAAGATCTTGTTCTCGATATGTAATGCTTTTGACATATAAATCGCGCAGACATAGACAACTATTGCTATTCAGCGTAAAAATGTTCCAAGTTGCATCCCCACACTCGCAATACACTGGCCACCACCAACATCTCCCGGTTTCTCTTCCTACCGTACAACTGCCTCGGAACCTTTCGCGTCCCAAGTTCACTGATATCTCTCGTGACGCACTTATTGCTGTGTCGCCAGACCTCGCAGATGTACCCTCAGAGTACATTCGCCGTGGACTCTGCCAGAATCCTGGCCCCTTGTCGCGCGGCATCAATGCGTTTGCGTTGCCACCTACCCTTCCCCGTTCGCAGATCCCTTCTGTCCTCAAAGTTTCTTTGACCACTCCTTCGGATGAGGTTCAGTATCCTTCACATATCCTTGCTATCTCGTCAGCAAAGTCTTCTTGTTCAGATTCTGACCACGTTTATGTATTTGCTGTCCATGCACTCGTTCTGGCCGCAAACTGTGCACGCTTTCCTGCACTTCCTCCTTCTAACCCCTCTCCTTCTGAAAATGGGCATCTCGCGCTCCCTGTCCTCCCTGTGACTCTCCCATCACCGGCTGCCTTCCATGTCATCCATCGATATCTCTACACTCATCGCCTCGACGGTGTCATGACTGCCCTCGGCTTCCCAGCATCTTCTTTCCAGCCAAGTTTGACACACCAAAACGTTCTTACTATTCTTCAGTCGCCAGATACCGTGCACTCACTCGCAGTCCTCCTTTGTCGCTACACTAGTGGCAATCTTGTGAAGCTTACAGCACTCACTGCACATGTCAGAGACTTGTGGCAAGACATGGTCAGCCTTGGGCTATTTGACAATGAGTTGTGGGACACGCTTGACCTTGCGTGGGAGGTTCTCCTGGGTGCTCTTAACCTGGCTGTTCTTAATCAGCATTAATGAGCATTCCCATTTATTCTCTTCTCTTCTGAGAAAGCTCATACTCGAACGGTGTTCCGGAATCGTTCCGGAATCCCGATTCGTACTTGATGGCTTCCTTTTGCTTTTCTTTTCAATTCGTCTTATTGAATCCTGACTATCGTCATGCAAATCTCATTGTATCATAGGGTCATCCCAGATAGACTAGGCTCTACATCCTAGCGACAGATTTTCTATAATGTATCTCACAACAGTAGCTTGTAGCCATATCCATGCAATGAATGAATCTAGTTTTGTGGATTTGATTTTCCCACTTGGTTCGTAGGAATCAACATCACCAGATCAATCACTCCTTGATTCTTCACAATCACATAATTGAACATGAGTTCCGCCCCAGAACCTCCCAAAGCACTTATATTTATTGCAGATGGTACCGAGGAAATGGAATTGTAGGGATTCCTGTCCTCGCTTCTTGTTCCTGTTACGCAATACCTGCTCTACAGCACGATCACATATGACACACTCGTCCGCGCAGGATTCAACACTACGTCTGCCTATGTTACACTTGAACGAGATGAAAATTTTGTATGTTTTACTTCGATGGTCATTACAGAAGTGTTGATGACTATCAAGAGTACTCATTCCTCTGTGGCAACTTGTTCTCGGGGGGTAAAGATCATCCCTGATGTAGTTTTCGATCCTGCAAATCCCAAACTGTTTGGACCTGTACGACTTCCAAATTCGTTTTTCTCGATTTACACGCAGTTGACAGTTGAATATTAGGATAAATACGATTTACTGGTGGTCCCTGGGGGATTAAAAGGCGCTCAAACAATGTCGACTATAACCACAGGTATACCAAAACTCGCAAAAGAGTATTTAGATAAAGGGAAATATGTTGGCTTGATTTGCGCTGGTATGAATTGTATTCTACCCCTCTTCGTTTCAAATATCTCATTGTTCTCAACTTCAAATAATGTGGATAATGACCACTTTTGTTTTCTTAGGTAGCCTCGTAGCTAGAAGTGCGCAACTCACCAGGCAACCTATCACTTCTCACCCTTCTGTCAAATCTGAACTCGAGACTCTGTTTGATTATTCTGAAAATTCAATTGTTGTTTCTGGGAAACTTGTCACCACGTACGTTTTTTTTGGAAATTCATCACTCGTCTTTTCATGCTGGTTTCTCTCTCTCTCTCTTGTTGATATAGCCGTGGCCCAGGTATAGGCTTTTTTCTTTCTCCCTAATATGTCTGACTATTAATACATTAAAGGCTCAACATTTCTATTCGCACTAACCCTAGTTGAACTCATCCAAGGTAAAGGTAAACGAAACGAGATCTCGCCTCCTATGATGTTCCCTCCTAATACACCTTGGTAAACTATCTCGAAGTGACAACCAGCTGGTAGAATCTACAAAAAGGTACATAAGCTTGAATCAGGATCTTGATCAGGATGAGCTGCCCCGATTCTCTGTAGACTCTGATCCTGCATGTACCAAAACTATTCTGACCTGGCGCTCTTCTCTCGACCTGCTACTTTACTTCTGTTACATATGTGGTCAATTGCATATTCTTACTGGTGAGGTAGACTTCAGGCTTATGCTTATAAGAAAAAGGTGTTGTCACTGTGATTAAGTGTCACTACAAATTCATGTATTATGAAAAGACAAGTGTATTCGAAGGAACCATTCAAGCTGTAACACATGGAGATGCAATCATGTACGAACAACCATAAACTGTTCCGGAACATCTGAAGACTCGTATGGCCCTAAATTAATTTCGCACTCGATCATTCCATTTCCATCATGATCCTTCTTAACTACGGCCTTCCAATTCACCTGGAACAATTGCTCACAGTCAGTCAACCAAATGAGCCAGTTATGAGGGGGAAAAGATGCTGACCAACCACACACGCGAGTTGCAACCGAACTGTGTTATACTTGGATTATCACATCGCTTAACGAATTCGAAAGCTTTTTCTAGTGAAAGAACTGGTGCGTCGTTGAATTGGAACTGGTCACCTGGGGAGTAATTGATGTGGATATTTTTAAGAGACCGAGCGTGGTGGACATGGTCTGCCAAGATGTTCTGAAGCAATGTCATTGGTGATAGAGAGTCAAGAGGTAAACATAGATTCACCAATTTATCAGGTTCCACCATTACAAAAAGTTCCTCTAGCGCAGGGCAGTTCATGCAGATGTGTTTGATCACTTCCAAATCAATTAGTATTCGATACACGCTTATTCTCCTCAACCTCTCTCTGTGTGTTTTAACCAATCGGGACAGCAACCGGGACGTCTCTGCAAAGGGATCGAAGAATGAATGGGAGCCGCAAATTTGGATTCTTTCGAGCACGGGAGCATGATGTGTGAGAATATCGGAGAGAGTGGAAATGTACGATTGTCGCGGTGGGAATCCCGAAAATGATTGGGAGTTATTACTGGACTGAGGGACCAACAGGAGCATGGCCGTCTGGTTGTAATCATATCCTTGAATTGGTGCCAGCATTGCGATCGTGGACAGTGACTCTCTGTCAGGATCGAGAGGGGGGATAGAGAGAGTGAGGGAGTGCAGATTACGAAGTGTCGACGGCTGAAAAATGGATGTCGGAAGTAGTTGAGTCAAGTCCTAGACATGTTATAATTGCAAGCGGTTCTATACCAAAGTTGAATTTCTTACCAGCTCTAATGATACACCTTGTAACCCCAAATTCTGTATCCCATTTTTACTCTCCGTCAGGATCGCCCATATTCCTTTGTGTGTGACTTTGCGACATCCCGTTAAATGGAAGAATTCAAGATTCCTAAGTGAGGGAGCCATGCGTATTAATACATCATCTGTGATTATCGCCGATGCCTATGATGATCATTTGTAAATTCCAAACAAGGCAGGAAAGGTTAAAGATCAAAAAGACCTTGCAGATCACATCCAAACTCTTCAACGACTCCTGTACCACCTTGACCCACTCTTCCAGTATCTGTACCACCTCAGCTGTCGGCATAATTATACAAATTCTTTCCAGCCATTTGAAATTCAACAATAGCTTCGGATCATAGAGATTCGAATGATGTCCGTTTATCTCCAACTCCCGAAGCTGGTGACCAGGGGTTAATAACGAGGGAAGAGATGGGCGCCTTATTGAACTCTGAGAAGGGTTCAATAACGCAAGGAGGATATCGGAGGTCAGAGAACCGTCTCGAGTCCATGTACATGAACGTAAATTGGTGCAATTTCGCAAGCCTCGTAATATGAGTCCTAATACTTCATCTGGAAACAAGTTCTTTGGAAAATCTCGGATTTCTGAGAAAATTATCGAGAATTAGATACTCATCGTCAAAAGAGCACCTACGCACCGAGCCTTCTGATATACTGGGCGAGATGTGCATTGGAAGAAAGTGTCCTGAATAATTGAATAACCTATTCACAGCAGATGACGAACATCAGTGAGCATGAGATAGACGTCGTGTATGTGATAAATCTTGTATACCCTTGACTTTGCCTTCTTATGCCACGAACGTATCGAGACCCGATTATATAACAATGGGATTGTTGACTGGTAGAATGCGAGATTGACGAGTGCAGTCTGCGTCAAATAGTGTACTTTTGGCAAATGTATGAGAATAGTCTGGATCAACTCCGGTGGGAGGTCGGGTCCAATGATCATCGTCTGTCAATAGTTGTACTGATAGACCTTCGAAAGAGCTTTTGGCGAAACATGACATAAGCAGATACGAGTATTGGGCTAAAAAGAGCGACGATCGATGATCGATGATCGGTAGATATCTGAGAAAGATTAGATGTCAGGAAAGGTCCAACGACTCTCTGTAAAGTTAGGCATCAGAGTGCGATTGAAATTTTCATTGAGGGAGGGGCAAAAAGTTGAATTGTAAGATGATCAAAGCCTACGACATTAGACCGAACTGATAAATTAATAGCCCTAGTGCATTAATGAATCATGCTCATAATGAATATTTTGGTGCCACATGTGTAGTGTTGAAACGATACAAAAATACATGTTTCAACACTACATAAGCAGTGTCGGAATGTTGATGCCTATCACATTACTTAGATATTTCCTTATATGGAAGTTTTGATCTGTCATATTATAAACAAGTCCAATTTAAATTGGACTGTTTTTGTTTTTAGTTTTATACTATGATTATTTTGATGGACTAATGCTAAAGTGAGATACCTGTACTATTACTGGAAAAAATAATCTTAATAGTACATTGTCAAATACAAATTTCCATATTGGGCAATATTTCGAGTACCGTTTCACTAACAATGTTACACCTGCAAAATTTAAGTATCATATGAATATTGAAACCATCAAGAGAAGATGTTAGGGCAATTGAACAATAGAGACGAAAAGAAGTGAGGGCAAGAGTAAAGATCAACTGAGATCCTCTGACATTTTGGAGTAGCCCCCAGGATAATTTTAGCTCTACACCATTCCCTCATTCTAAGAATATTGTCAGTCATAATATCTATCAGCTGTGCAAAGGATCATAATTATACACTACCAGTGTGTGTATAGGTTGGGTGATGTCAGAAACATGGAGTCTGCAAATACGACTTGAGACTTTGTAAGCGTTCTTTACTCAGATATGATGCCTTGATTCTAGGCTTTTATTCAGTTAATATCTCAGATGTCTCGGGATCGAGTAGACAGCTGAGGGAGAATAGTGAAATTGGTCTCTATATAAGTCCACTCTACCTTCCTCGGTGCTAACTTGTGGCCTTGGGTGACAGGTGGCATGACAAGTTGGCTAGAATGATGGTATCGGCAGAGTGGAGACAATTGGAGGCGATGGAAGAATGGTGGTGTCAGTGAAATGGAGGAGTTGATGCAATGATGTTGGAGCTTGGACCTGTCTATTGCATCAGTCCATCGCAATACAGGCATTGCTTCTACTGGATATTTGCAGTGACTCTTAGTAGTTATTTATACTTCTAAGCAAGAAAAGTTCCACCTGCTATCCCCTTCGCGCTCGGGCACATTATCACATGGTCCACATTCTCGTGGGATTGCCGGTGAATATAAAAATGCATGAAAGAACTATCATCTTTCAGCATCTCAAAATCAGCTATATACGATGAGAGCTGCAAGGTTTTATGGGCCGGGTGACATACGCGTCGAAGATATTCCGGAACCTATGCCTAAAGAAGGTCAGGTCAAAGTCAAGGTAACTACTCTCTTTTGAAAAAAGAATCAAATTCATTGCAAGTGCTATTTCATGTAAAGATTGCCTGGTATGTTCACGAAGACCTCTATCATCTGTTTTTATGGACTCAAACTTGAGACTTGTAGGAATGGAAGTGAGTGGCTGACTCGATTCGACTCCTTTCGAAGGCTACAACTATCTCAGTATGCGGCAGCGACCTTCACGCTTATCAAGTCCCAGTACCCGTGTATGCAACACAGGAACCTAATTATATCACAGGAGAAACAATCCCAGTTACCCTCGGTCATGAGTAAGGTTTTTCTCACTTGTCAAAGAACCAAAATATCAGAGTCTAGATTTTCCGGAACAATTGTTGAACTTGGTACAGGAGTTGACTCAAAAAGATGGGTTGTCGGTACGAACGTCGTGGTGTGAGTTTGCTATTCGAAATATGAGGTTCCGAGCTTCATGGAACCAGAGAACCTATCCTATCATGTCGTAAAGAAGACTGTTTTCCTTGTTCTGAAGGTCATCACAATATATGCCCCCATCTCGCCTTCATTGTGAGTGTTCCCTAGTAACTTTGACTAGGGTACTAACTACAGGAAGGGATGTAGTGGCTGGGGTGGTGGACTTGCTGAATATATCGCCATCGATACGCGATATATTCATCGTCTCAAAGAAGGGATACCCTGTCAGTGTTTTCTGTTGCTCCCAGATTTGAATTGAAGTGATGAGCTACCAGTGGAGGTTGGGGCCTGCGTGGAACCCCTCACTATCGCTTATCACTCTGTAAAGCGATCTAACTTCAAACCAGGGCAGAGTGTGCTCATTGCTGGTGCCGGTCCTGTAAGCACGCGACGAAATACCACTGACTTCGATTGAAAAACTCCTGTAGATTGGCTTGTGTATCCTCAAAGTTATCAGGTAAACCTCTCTCATGAGTATCCAGAGGACCAATTCCGTCTTTCCTTGAAACCACCATGACTTTTCCTTCAACAGATCACTGGACCCACAAGCAATGGTCCTCGTCTCTGAACCAGCTGAAATTCGTCGTGAATTCGCCCTCGAACACGGTGCCACCCTTGTTTTCAATCCTACTCTGGAGGCCATTCCCATCGCAGTTCGCAAGGCCGTACCTCCAGGCGTTCATGTTGCGCTTGATGCAGCTGGAGTTCAAGCTTCTTTAGACTCATGTCTTTCGAGTTTACGTCCTAGAGGAACGTATCTAAATGTTGCCCTCTGGAGGACTACGGCCAATGTGGATATGATTACGGTTCTTTCGAAGGAATTGAATCTTACTGGTGAGTGCTTGTATGGCAGAGCGGCTGTTTGTGTTATATTGACAGTGATTATAGGAATTGTTGGGTCTAATCACATACACGAAGAAGTTCTTCAGCTTCTCGAGGAAGGGAAATTTGGCAATATTGAAGGCCTGATCACTAAGAAGATCAAGATAGACAATGTAGTTGAAGAAGGATTGAAGTGCCTCATAAACGAGAAGGATAAACAAGGTCAGAAATTCCTTTACCTATTTTGTAGTCTTTACTCAAGGTGTATATATTCAGTAAAAATTCTAGTCTCGCCTTCGCTGTGATTCAGCTACAAGTTCCAGTTTGTATCGTGTTTTGAAGATGAATAGATTGGCAGTGTAATCGGTGGATATATTTCCTCGCTCCTGTGACTGCCAAAAATCGAGGTTCGGAGTTATCCCGCAATTGCATCACATAAGGCCTTGGGTGACTTGCATTGTTCAGAATTTTTGTTGTTGTCTCAAAATCATCACTGATTTTGTGTGAACTCTAGCAGCTGGGATATCACCCTGGAAGAAAGTTCCGAATACGCATCAAATCCCTACAGAGAAATTTCGAGAAAAATTCTCATCACGCTGGTGGATTAGCCGGACTAGAATCCATCACTTGGCAGTTTGGAAAATCTTTGTCCCGTTTCCAGCATTGCTGATGGCGAAGTCTACCTTCGTCGATGACGGGACGTGTCGTCTTTCAAAATACCAAGTTGCTCCGACTTCTTGATCTTCTCCTTTTTGTCCTTTTTTGTGAATTGGAATCGGTGTAAAAAGAGTTGCTTGTGTGTTGAAGAATTGGGTAAAAGTGAGGTTTTTAACAAATCTCACTGCATCCTTATCCACTGGGTGCTTTGTCTTTCAGTTACATTACCAACGAAAGCACCTGACTTCACTCTACTTCAAATCTTGTCTTGGTTCTTCTATCCCTCATCTTGGCTTAATATTATCTCCCTTGCTCAACCTCTTCTCTCATCTTCGATAATCTCACCCTCTTCGACTTCGACAGCCATACCTTCTACGATCTCACCTTCTTCGACTGTCCGTTCCGTTTTACTATCAGTCAAGTTTTCGTCGCTGTTAGTTTCATTCCTCTGCCTCTGCAGGTATTTCGAGTCCGATGCTGGTCCAACAACATTTGTTATCATCAAACTGACTATAATCCTGACAGACCACTCCGTCTTCGATCCACATACTAGGTGTTTGTTTATTGTCCAGTTTGTTAAACTTGCAGTCATTGTTCCCATTGGCAGACGCTTGATAGACTGTAGAACCGTCCGCCAAAGACGCGAGGTCACATATTTTGGGAGAAGATTTCTGCATATCTTAGAGGATGATAAACGACTCAAGAGACCAATTAGGACCTTTGTAATTTCTTATTCGGCTAAATAGGAAACCTGATGAAGCGAGCTTGAACGGAGTATCCATATGCTGTGCCCGAGGATCACAATGAGTAAGTTGGACACTGCACACTGAATGAACGGATAAACTGGAAGCGTTTTAATATGTAATTTGCATCTCCGAGAAACTCATGGGAACCGAGTTAGTAGGATTGCAGTTGGCTCATTCTTATAACCTATAGCAATTCAAATTATGCTTTGGATAGGAGACAAACAACAATATTTACCGTTACTCCATCCACCTGACAACAGAATGGAAGTGGACTTGTCTGATTGAACAGACATGATTTGCAAATGAAGCCAAAAAATCTTACATATGGCTGAAAGTATTAGTCAGGGAGGTAATTGTTGCAGCATAAGAATAAACAACAGGAGGTATGTCTACTAAGTCTTGCACGCCGGCATTGTTTCCATCTCCTAGAGAGCACTAGCACCTAGACACATGTGAGCATACCGAGGCATGAGAATAATGTTGACATACCAGTAATGATGTCGACCAACTCGTTGGTGATAGCAGCTTGACGGCCACGATTGTACCTCATGTTGAGAGAGGCAATCATGTCTGTAGCGTTTTTGGAGGCGTTATCCATGGCGTTGCGACTGAGAAGACATTTATTCAAGGTAAATTGGCACAGGGATTATACATACCGAGCGCTTTGTTCGCAAGCGTGGCCTTCCACGAGAGTAGCATAGATGGCGTTTGCTAGCGAGAACTCGAAAAGATCCTTTGAAGCCTCATCGTCAATCTCATAAGCGTTGAATGCAGCTGCATGGCATCAAGTCAACAGCCCGAACCAGAAATACATCAAATAACGCACGGCTCTCTTTCAAAGCCTCTTCACCCTTTACCTCCATAACACCAGTCTCATACGAAAGCGCAGACACGAACTTGTTGTAAACAAGAACAACAGAATCAAACTTGATACCGCTCTTGATTATAAGATCAGCAACACCGGCAGCGTCAGCAAAGGTGGGAATGTCTCGTCCGATCTGGTTGAATGTGATAGAATAATTGGAATTCCAATGTCGAATAAGTTGATTCTTAGACTTGTCGCCGATGACGGCAATTGGAGATTCTCTGCTGACTTGGGTGCCGGCAGGTAGAGGAGATTCGGGATCGCCGGTCAGGGCCTTGCGGGTGGCCTTCGTGAGAGATGAGTGGATACCACCACAAAGGCCCTTGTCGGAGGAAACAACGATGAAGAGTTTGTTTGGGGTGGTGGTTTCAGAGGGCGTATTTACGAAGAGCTCTATGGCGAAATTGAAACTGAGAGGATGTAAAGAACATCAACAGACGTACCCGAGTTGGCAATGCCGTACTCCTTGCCGACCTGCATCGCCCTTTGAGCCTTTGCAAGTTTTGTTGAAGCAATCATTTTCATCGACTAGAATATATACTAAATTAGCTTTATGTCCGAGAGATACAAGATACGCGCACTTTTGTGATTTTCTCGATGTTCCTGACAGACTTGAGGCGGAGTTCAAGTTCACGCAAAGTAGCCATGTTGCGAGCCTGTGCAGATGCAACGATCGCATTGGGCTGCGCTGAAGCTGTGCGAAGAACAGCGCGGGTGAAGAGCGACATGGGAGGATATTTGGAGGATATTTCAAAGATATTTCAGAAACCGGACAACCACGGACGAGTCTTCCCACGCTTGTTGACTATGATGACGATTGGCTGACACGCACTATCACTATCATCATGGCCGACGAACCGCTATTTGACCCGTCACTCAAGAAACGCAAGAAAAAAACAGTCGCCTTTACCGAGGATCCGCTGGGTCCTGAAGCTGATCCAACTGCACCTGCCCCAGAGACTATCGACAGTACGACTGTCAATGGAGATCCCGTTGATTTGGGTCCTACAACCGCGCATGAGGCAATGATGGCCGGCCAGGAAAAGAAGGACGAGAATGATGAATTCAAAGCAATGTTTGGCGATCTAAAGAAAAGGAAGAAGAAGAAGGAGATCCCCCTTGACCTGGTGTGTCAACTCGTTTGATTTTTTTGCATCTCAAGTCTCACCACATGATAGGGAGATGATTCTGGAACGTCAACACCAACAACTGCACCGGTAGAGGCCCCTCAAGCTACCTCTGATGATATCGATTTCTCGGACATGAAAAAGAAGAAGAAATCGAGCAAGAAAAAGGCTGTACTTGATATGGAAGCTTTCGAGAAAGAATTG
>Ga0153999_1000897_pt1 | contig 12409 bp, 13 predicted proteins | sample TSNC083MetaG_FD_104675 | JGI IMG/M metagenome (GOLD analysis project Ga0153999, IMG submission 104675) | Attine ant fungus gardens microbial communities from North Carolina, USA - TSNC083 MetaG | ecosystem: Host-associated > Fungi > Mycelium > Unclassified | place: USA: North Carolina, Lumber... | reverse complement strand
TAAATTACTTGCGTATATTTTGTCACTATGTTATAATTCGACATAATGTTTTTATCATTATTCTAAATAAAAAAGAGGTGTGGGTATGAATTTTTTGTCTCATTTAATCAATGGCATCAGTCTTGGCAGCATTTATGCAATCATCGCATTGGGGTATACGATGGTTTACGGAATTGCCAAGATGCTGAATTTTGCTCATGGCGATATCATTATGGTGGGCGGTTTTGCAATCTTTAATGCCGTCAATATGCTGGGACTGGCACCGCTACCGGCGATTGTTGCCGGTGTGCTTACCTGCACTGCGCTGGGCGTTACCATTGAGTTTGTGGCTTATCGGCCGCTTCGGGGAGCATCGTCACTGGCGGTATTGATTACGGCGATTGGTGTCAGCTATCTGCTGCAGAACATCGCATTATTGGCATTTGGTTCCAATGCCCGTCAGTTCTCATCGGTTGTCAACGTACCGACCCTGAAACTGGCCGGCGGGAGACTGGCGATTTCCGGAGTTACGATTGTTACAATTATTACCAGTATTATAATTATGATCATACTTACCACCTTTGTCAATAAAACCCGGACCGGTCAGGCAATGCTGGCGGTATCGGAAGATAACGGCGCGGCAACCCTGATGGGAATTAATGTAAATAAAACCATTACGATTACCTTTGCCATTGGTTCCGCCCTGGCGGCGGTAGCCGGTGCCCTGCTTTGTTCGACCTATCCGTCCCTGACTCCTTATACCGGTTCCATGCCGGGGATCAAGGCTTTTGTTGCGGCGGTATTTGGCGGGATCGGCTCGATTCCGGGGGCCATGATCGGCGGAATTTTATTAGGTGTGATCGAGAACCTGTCGAAGGCTTATATTTCGTCCCAGTTATCGGATGCCATTGTATTTTCGGTATTGATTGTCGTATTGGTGGTCCGTCCAACCGGTATTTTAGGGAAAAAGATTCAAGAGAAAGTGTAGGTGTAAGGGGTCAATGAAAAAGAATAAATTATTAATTCAAAACAGCATCACTTATGCCATTGTGATTGTTTTCTGGCTGTTGATGCAGGGGATGGCCATGACCGGCCACATGACCAGCTTGCTGAAGGGCTTGTTAGTGCCGCTTTGTACCTATACGATCCTGGCGATTTCGTTGAATCTTACCGTCGGTATCTTAGGGGAACTGAGTCTGGGGCATGCCGGCTTTATGTGCGTCGGTGCTTTTGCCGGAGCGCTGGTTACCAACAGTATGGCTGATGTAATTCCCGGTTTGGGCATACGTTTTTTCCTGGCGCTGCTTGTCGGCGCGGCAGTAGCAGGCCTGTTTGGAATGCTGATCGGAATTCCGGTATTGCGTTTGAAGGGGGATTATCTTGCCATTGTAACGCTGGCTTTCGGTGAGATTATCAAGAACCTGATCAACGCGGTGTATGTTGGCCGGGACAGCAGCGGCTTTCACTTCTCAATTAAAGATACTTCTTCGCTGGGGCTGGATGAAACCGGTGTGGTGTTAATCAAAGGGCCGCAGGGAATCACCGGAACGCCCGAAGCGGCAACCTTTACCATCGGCATTATTCTGGTGCTGATTACGTTGTTTATCGTGCTTAACCTGATTCATTCCCGAAGCGGCCGGGCGATTATGTCCATTCGTGACAACCGGATCGCGGCGGAATCGATTGGCATTCATATTACCAAATATAAATTGATGGCATTTTCCATCTCGGCGGCATTGGCCGGTGTGGCCGGTGTATTGTATGCCCATAATCTGTCTACGCTGGCGGCGACATCCAAAAATTTCGGCTATAACATGTCGATTCTGATTCTGGTCTTTGTGGTGCTGGGCGGTTTGGGCAATATCCGCGGCTCGATGATTGCCGCCGTGATTCTGACCCTGCTGCCGGAGCTTTTAAGAGGTCTGAACAACTACCGGATGCTGATTTATGCGATTGTCCTCATTGTGATGATGATATTTAATTCCAGTCCCAAGGTAATCGAACTGCGGGAAGTATTCATGGACAGCATCAAAAAGAATAAGAATTCCAAACCAAAGGAGGCAGCATAACCATGGCGATGTTGGAAGTAAAGAACCTGGGAATCTCCTTTGGCGGTTTGAAGGCAGTCGATAAATTTAATATTACCATTGAACAAGGACAATTATATGGCCTGATCGGCCCTAACGGCGCCGGTAAAACCACCGTATTCAATCTGTTGACCGGTGTCTATAAGCCGGATTACGGATCGATTCTGCTGGATGGGCGGAATATTACCGGAAAAAGCACCATTGAAATCAATCAGTCCGGTATTGCCAGAACCTTCCAGAATATCCGTCTTTTTAAAGAACTGTCAGTTCTTGACAATGTAAAATCCGGCCTGCACAACCATTACGGTTACAGTACACTGGCAGGAATCTTTCGGCTGCCAAGGTATTTTAAGCAGGAAAAGGCGATGGATGAGCGGGCGCTGGAGCTGCTGCAGGTATTTGATCTGGCCGGTGTGGCGGATTATAAGGCATCCAATCTGCCTTATGGCAAACAGCGTAAGCTGGAGATCGCCAGAGCATTGGCGACGGAACCTAAGCTGTTATTGCTGGATGAACCGGCCGCCGGTATGAACCCCAATGAGACCGCCGAACTGATGGATACCATCCGGTTGGTAAGGGATGATTTTGAGATGACGATTTTATTGATTGAGCATGATATGAAGCTGGTTTCGGGAATTTGTGAAGACCTGACCGTCCTGAATTTCGGGCAGGTGCTGACCCAAGGTGAGACATCGGCAGTACTGAACGATAAGCGGGTGATTACCGCATATCTTGGAGAGTAGGAGGAGATGATTTATGGCAATGCTGGAAGTGAGAGATCTGGATGTGTATTATGGTGTCATCCAGGCCATTAAAGGAATCTCTTTTGAAGTAAACCAGGGCGAAATCATCGCCTTGATTGGCGCTAACGGTGCGGGCAAGACCACTATTCTGCAGACCATCACCGGCCTGGTTCCCGCAAAGGCCGGTACGATTACCTATGTCGGCCGGAATATCACCCGGATTGCCGGTTATAAGCTGGTTCCCATGGGCATTGCTCATGTACCGGAAGGCCGCCGGGTTTTCGCCCAGCGGACCGTACTGGAGAATCTGAAGCTGGGTGCCTATACCAGAAACGACAAGCAGGAGATCGAAGAAACCCTGCAGATGGTGTATAACCGGTTTCCCCGTCTGGAAGAACGGAAAAATCAGCTGGCCGGAACGCTTTCCGGCGGTGAGCAGCAGATGCTGGCGATGGGCCGGGCCCTGATGTCACATCCGAAGCTGATTGTAATGGATGAGCCTTCCATGGGTCTGTCACCAATCTATGTAAATGAAATTTTTGATATTATCCAGGAAATCAACGCTGACGGAGCGACGGTTCTTCTGGTTGAGCAGAATGCCAAGAAGGCATTGTCTGTCGCCGACCGGGCTTATGTTCTGGAAACCGGCAATATTGTCTTAAGCGGCGATGCCAAAGTACTGATGAATGATGACGCTGTCAAGAAAGCGTATTTGAGTGAATAATAAGGAATATAAGGGGAAAGTCCTAGACTTTTCCCTTTCTTTTTGTTAGTATAGAAGAAAGAATTCCTATGACAATAAAGGGGAGTTGAAGGAGGTTTACATGAAAGGAAATGTAATAGTAGGGCAATCCGGCGGACCAACGGCAGTAATTAATTCCAGCCTTGCGGGGGTATACCGTACCGCTGTGGATCGTGGTGCCAAAAAAGTATACGGCATGAAATTCGGTATACAGGGTCTTTTGGATGAACAGTATGTGGATTTGTCAAAGTATATCAAAACAGAGCTTGATATTGAGATTCTCAAGCGGACACCTTCTGCATTCTTGGGAACCTGCCGTTATAAACTGCCGGACATTCATGAGAATCAGGATGTTTATATACAGTTATTTGATATTCTGAACAAATTAAATATTGAATGTTTTATTTATATTGGTGGCAATGATTCTATGGATACCATCAAGAAGCTTTCTGATTATGCAGTGCTGACCGGCCAGTCGCAGAGGTTTGTGGGCGTACCGAAGACGATTGACAATGATCTGGCCCTGACTGACCATACTCCGGGATATGGCAGTGCCGCCAAGTATATTGCCACCTCCACCAAAGAGATTATTCGTGACGGATTGGGATTCTCGTATAAGAAAAAGCTGGTAAACATTATTGAGATCATGGGCCGTAATGCCGGTTGGCTGACTGGTTCGGCAGCACTGGCCAAAGGTGAGGACTGTGACGGCCCGGATTTGATCTATCTGCCGGAATTGACCTTTGATCTTGAGAAATTCAAAAACAAAGTAGCCCAGCTGTTAACAAAAAAAGATGTGGTGGTAGTAGCTGTATCCGAAGGTGTCAGGGTCAAGGACGGAACCTATGTCAGTGAGCTGGCATCTGCTTCCAACTATGTTGATGCTTTCGGTCACAAGCAGCTGACCGGTACAGCAACTTATCTGGCCAATCTGATCACGCAGGAGCTTGGCTGCAAAACCAGGGCCATTGAATTCAGCACGCTGCAGCGCAGCGCCGCCCATCTGGCCTCACGGGTGGATGTCAATGAGGCTTTTATGGTTGGCGGTGCGGCAGTAAAAGCAGCTGATGAGGGTGACAGCGGAAAGATGGTGGTCATTGACCGGGTATCAGATGATCCTTATCAGTGTGCAACCGGCATTTATGATGTCCATAAGATCGCCAACGGCGAAAAGACCGTGCCCAGAGAGTGGATTACCAAAGACGGGACTTATGTAACGGAAGAGTTTATCAATTATGTTGAGCCTTTGATTCAGGGTGATTATCCCAGCGTAATGGTAAACGGTATTCCCAGACACCTGTATATGCCCGTAAAAGGCTAAGCAAAAAAGGGAGTGATAATATGGAGATGCTAAGTAAAGCAATTGAAATGGCCGGGAAAGCATTGAACAGAAAGACAGATCAGTACGGGCAGCCGTATATCGATCATACTTTGCGGGTGGTCAACAAGATGGAGACGGAAAAGGAAAAGATCGTGGCGGCACTGCATGATGTGGTGGAAGACGGTGATGTTTCCCTGCATGAACTGCGGGATCAGGGTTTTTCCCGGGAAGTGATCGATGCGGTCGGAATGCTGACGAAGCGTGCCGACATGACATATTATGATTATATTGATGATATTAGCTGCAGCGAACTGGCGACGAAAGTAAAGATTGCCGAGGTGGAGGATAATATGGATATCTTCCGGGTCAAGAAGATGTCATTCCAGACATATTCCCTGGAAGACCGTACTGCCCGCACTTTAAAAATTCTTCGCGGAGAATAATCACACAAAAGATAAATAATCGGGTTCCCCCTGGCATATACTATATCAGTATAGCAAGGGGGTATCTTCATGGATCATTATAACGTGTATAAGGATATTAAAGCCCGGACCGGAGGAGAGATCTATATTGGTGTTGTTGGCCCGGTCAGAACCGGCAAGTCCACCTTCATCAAACGGTTCATGGAACGGATGGTATTGCCGGAAATTCAAGATGAACACAGCAAGAACCGGACCCGGGATGAGTTACCGCAGAGCGCTGCCGGCAAGACGATTATGACAACGGAACCGAAATTTATTCCGAAGGAAGCAGCACAGATTCAGATGGAGGACGGCATCCAGGCGAAAGTACGTTTGATTGACTGCGTCGGTTTTATGGTCGACGGCGCCAGTGGTCATATTGAGAATGAGAAAGAGCGGCTGGTCAAAACGCCGTGGTTTGAGAACGATATCCCGTTTACCCGGGCGGCTGAGATCGGTACCAGAAAAGTGATCAATGACCATTCGACCATTGGTATTGTGGTAACGACAGACGGCTCCTTTAGCGAGCTGCGACGGGAAGACTACATAAAGGCCGAAGAGATGGCAATCCATGAGTTGAAAGATATCGGGAAACCATTTATCATTCTGTTGAATTCCGATCGGCCTTACTCGGAGGAAACCGGCAGACTGGCCAGAGAAATGCAGGAAGGATACGGTGTGACAGTTATGCCGGTCAACTGCGAACAGTTAAAGCGGGAGGATATTTTCCAGGTCATGGAAAAGGTACTGAAAGAATTTCCGGTAACCGAGGTGGACTTCTTTATTCCCAAATGGCTGGAGATTCTGCCGGCTTCTCACTGGCTGAAAGAACAGGTAGTGCAGAGCGCGACGGAATTGATGAGCCGTGTCCGCCATATGAAGGATGTACCGTCGGACTGGTCGGACAGCAGTTCTGAGGTGACCCAGTCGATGCGGGTGAATCAGATGAATATGTCTGATGGCATCGTGTCGGTGCAGGTCACTCTGGATGATGGCTATTATTATCAGATCCTCAGTGATTTTGCCGGAATTCCCATTACCGATGAGTACCAGCTGATGCAAAAGTTAAAAGATTTAGCGGCAATGCAGGGTGAATATGACAAAGTCTTAAATGCCCTGAATCAGGTTCGGATGAAAGGCTATGGCGTAGTAACGCCGCTCCGCTCCGAAATTATTCTGGATGAACCGCAGATTATCAAGCATGGTAACAAATACGGCGTTAAGATGAAAGCAGAGGCACCTTCCATCAATCTGATCAAGGCCCATATTCAGACCGAGATCGCCCCGATTGTCGGAAGCGAACAACAGGCCGAAGACCTGATTGCCTATATGAAAGAAAATGCCAAACGAAAAGAAGAAGGCATCTGGGACACCAATATTTTTGGTAAATCCATTGAGCAGATCGTGGAGGATGGAATCCAGGCCAAGGTCAATCAATTGACTGAAGAATGCCAGATGAAGCTGCAGGAGGCTTTACAAAAGATCATCAATGACAGCAATGGCGGAATGATCTGTATTATTATTTAGTTTGAAGATAACAGAAGAGAAAAGAAAGTCCCCCTTACATTTGTTTGGGGGAACGAGGGTAAGGAGGATTTTGATGAAACTGACATTTATTGGGGCAGATCATGAAGTGACAGGCAGCTGTCACTATCTGGAAGTAGGGAACACCAGGCTTTTAGTAGACTGTGGGATGGAGCAGGGGACGGATATTTATATAAATGCCGATCTTCCGGTTCCCTTTTCTGACATCCAGTATGTATTGCTGACCCATGCCCATATTGACCATGCCGGTCTGCTGCCACTGATCTATGCCAGAGGTTTTCGCGGCAAGGTAGTAGCGACGGATCCAACATGTGATTTGTGCAATATCATGTTAAAGGACAGCGCCCACATCCAGGAGATGGAGGCGGAGTGGAAAAACCGCAAGGCCAGGCGGGCGGGCCGGCCGGAAGTATCGCCGCTTTATGAAATGAATGATGCGCTGGGCCTGCTGCAGCATCTCTGGCCTTGTGAATACGGGGAAATCGTTGACCTGACCAGGGAAGTGACCGTCCGCTTTACAGATATCGGTCATTTGCTGGGGTCCGCATCGATTGAGGTCTGGATGAAGGAAGCAGATGTGGAAAAGAAGATTGTCTTTTCCGGTGATATCGGCAACAAAAACAAGCCTTTGATAAAGGATCCCCAATACACAAAAGAAGCTGATTATGTGGTGATGGAATCTACTTACGGCGATCGCCTGCATGAAAAAGGCGGCGATCATATTTCGGAGCTGGCCCGGATTGTCCAGCTGACACTGGACCGTGGCGGCAATGTGGTACTGCCGGCCTTTGCAGTTGGCCGGACCCAGGAATTATTGTATTTCTTCCGTCATATCAAAATGGAGAAACTGATAAAAGGACATGATGATTTTGAAGTGTATGTAGACAGCCCGCTGGCGGTGGAAGCAACGCAGGTGTTCAAAGAAAATCTGATGTGCTGCTATGATGAAGAAACCAAGGCCCTGGTAGAGCGGGGAATCAATCCGATTTCGTTTCCCGGCCTGAAGCTTTCGATTACCACTGATGAATCGAAAAATATTAACTTTGATGCGAAACCTAAGGTGATCATATCTGCTTCCGGTATGTGTGATGCCGGCCGGATCCGCCATCATTTGAAGCATAATCTCTGGCGGCCGGAATGTACCGTGATTTTTGCCGGATATCAGGCGGTCGGAACCTTGGGCCGCAGTCTGATTGACGGAGCCAGGACAGTAAAGCTGTTTGGCGAATCCATTGATGTGGAAGCACAGATCGAAACCCTTCATGATATTAGCGGACATGCTGACCAGAAAGGGCTGTTAGAATGGCTGATGGCCTTTGAAAAGAAACCAGCCCAGGTTTTTGTCGTCCATGGTCAGAACGGCGTTTGTGACCGCTTTGCCGAGCTGGCCGCCAGCCAGGTCGGGATCCCGGCCATGGCACCGTACAGCGGTGCGGTTTATGATCTGAAAGAGGGCTGCTGGCTGAAAGAAACAGTCGGTATTCCGGTTTCACCTAAGACCGAAGCAACGAAAAAGGCGAATGGTGTCTTTGTCAGATTAGTAGCTGCCGGCGAACGTCTGATGTCGGTGATTCTGCGTAATGAGGGCGGAGCGAATAAGGATTTGGCAAAGTTTGCCGATCAGATTCATTCCTTATGTAATAAATGGGAACGGTAAAATAAAGGAGACATAGCAAAATGACAAAAGTTCAGTTATATACAGATGGATCGGCCCGGGGCAATCCGGATGGCCCGGGAGGTTATGGCGCGGTTCTTCAGTTTATGGACAGCAAGGGGCAGCTTCACGAAAAGACTCTTTCCGGCGGTTTTCAGAAAACAACCAATAACCGGATGGAACTGATGGGGGCTATCATTGGTTTAGAAGCTTTGAACCGCCCCTGTCAGGTGGAGTTGTATTCGGATTCCAAATACCTGACCGATGCATTCAACCAGCGTTGGATCGACAGCTGGATTGCCAATAACTGGAAGCGGGGAAAAAGCGGTCCGGTTAAAAATATTGACCTTTGGGAGCGGCTGCTGAAAGCCAAAGCCCCTCATCAGGTGAGCTTTATCTGGGTCAAGGGACATGCCGGCCATCCGCAGAATGAACGCTGTGATCAGCTGGCTACGGCCGCCGCTGACGGCACCGGTCTTCAGGCCGACGAAGGGCTGATGTACTGACATAGTCAGCACTGTTCAGCTCAATGTGGACAGGCAGAAGATTAAGGATATCTTACAAAATATTACTTCTTTGATTTGCCTATTTTATTTCTAAAAGGTTTGTGTTATGGTAAGAAAAACAAGACTTTTTTGGATAGAATAGGAAGATTAAAATGAAAAATATACGTATTTGGATCGTATTGATCCTGATACTGATTGCCGGCACCGGCTTCACCCGATATACCAGCCGATATGTAAGCATACACCAGTCAGAAACGACCAGAGAGGCAGCCGGATCAGTGTCAGAGGAATTGTCAACACAAACCGAAACTACGGAACTTACCACCGTGTCTTCTCACCTGACCCGTCTGGAAGACCTGGACCAGGAGATTGAGCGGATGCGTAACCGTGAAAAGGAGACCACCGCCGGGTATGCCGCGGTAAAAGTCCGGACGGAAAATGAATGGCGGCTGTGGCAGGCGGAGATGGACAGAGTGCTGGATGTGTTGGAAAAGCAGCTGGATGTGGAAACACGGGATACCTTGTTCCAGGAGCAGCGGGACTGGGTGCGGGACCGGGAGTCGAAGGCGATCGCGGCATCGACGAAACAAAGCGGAGCGGCATTGGAGGAAGTGGAGTATAACCGGTCGCTTTGCGCAGAGACGCGGGCGCGGGTTTATGAACTGGTGCGGTGCTATGAAAATATATTGCAGTAAGAATCCCCCGGCCTAAAGGCCGGGGCCATGTTTTTCATAACGGGTAGTATGAGTGATTTTATTTTCGTCATTCACAAAAACAACCTTTGGCGGATGATTCTTTAGTTCCTCCGGGGACATGGAAGCGTAAGCCATAATAATAATTTTGTCCTTCGGGGCCACCATCCGGGCTGCTGCCCCGTTCAGACAAATCATGCCGCTGCCTCGTTCACCGGCGATGGTGTATGTCTCAAAGCGGCTGCCGTTATTAATATCAACAACATGGACCTGTTCATACTCCAAAATTCCTGCCGCCTCCAGCAATTCTTCATCAATGGTAACGCTTCCCACATAATCAAGTTCAGCCTGGATTACAGTGGCCCGATGGATTTTTCCTTTTAATGCGGTAATGAACATATCAAACCTCCTGTACAGACATGGTAAAATTATCAATCAGCCGGGTTTTTCCAATATAGACGGCCATAGCGGCCAGTATCTGACCGCTGACCCGATCTGTTTTTTTCAGCTCATCGCCATCGACAATTTCAATATAATCGATTCTGGCCAGCGGTTCAGCCTGGACTTTTTCGGTCATGGCCTGAATCAGACGGGTGGTGCTTCGCTCTCCGTCCTGGATCAACTGCTGCCCCAGCAGCAGTGCCTGGTGCAGAACCAGTGCTGCCTGCCGTTCCTGTTTGTTTAAGTAGGTGTTTCGTGAGCTTTTGGCAAGACCGTCGGCTTCTCTGATAATCGGGCAGCCGATAATGCGGACATTCATATCCAGGTCTCTCACCATACGGCGGATGACCGCCAGCTGCTGAGCGTCCTTCTGACCAAAATAAGCGCTGTCCGGGGTGACAATATTGAGCAGTTTACTGACAACGGTACAAACCCCTTTAAAATGCGTGGGGCGGCTTTTGCCGCACAGTTCATCACCAAGGTTATGAATGTCCACATACGTACTGAAATTCTCACCGTACATGTTGTCTGCTTCCGGATGAAAGATAACATCAGCGCCGGCATTTTCGCAGAGGATGGCATCACGGTCCAGATCTCTGGGGTAACTGTCAAAATCTTCATCAGGTCCGAACTGAGTGGGGTTTACGAAAATACTTACCACGGTTCTGGCATTATCAGCCACAGAATGTGTGATAAGACTTAGGTGACCTTCATGAAGGAAGCCCATCGTAGGGACGAAACCGATGCTAAGTCCCTGCTCTTTCCATTTTTTTATCTGTAGTTTTACTTCATTTTTTGTTGTCAAGATTTCCATATAGTCTCCTTAACGTTTCTTCCTTTATCTGGAACTGATGCTCGGCAGAGGGAAAAATTCCTTCGCCGGTTTCCTGGATATAGGCTTTGAATGCAGCTTTCATTGTTTCACCAAGCTGGGCATATTTTTTTACGAATCTTGGTGTAAAGTCCGCATACATGCCAAGCATATCCTGATACACCAGCACCTGTCCGTCACAGTCGGCACCGGCACCGATGCCAATGGTGGGAATTGACAGCGATTCCGTAACCAGTTTCGCCAGTTTCGCCGGAACACATTCAAGTACCACGGCAAAGGCACCGGCATCGGCAACTGCTTTTGCATCGGTCAGGATCTTTTGAGCGGTTTCCGGCTGATTGCCCTGGACTTTAAATCCGCCAAAAGCATTGATACTCTGCGGCGTCAGGCCAAGGTGGGCCATAACTGGAATCCCGGCGGCGGTGATTGCCTTAATCTGCGGGCAGATTTCATTGCCGCCTTCCAGCTTGACAGCATTTCCACGCCCTTCCTTCATCAGGCGTCCGGCATTAAAAACGGCATCATAGACTGAGGTCTGGTAAGACATAAACGGCATGTCAATAACGACCAGGGCATTCCTGGCCCCTTGTGCCACCGCTTTGCCATGATGAATCATGTCCTCCATGGTAACCGATATCGTATCTTCGTAACCAAGGATTACATTTCCCAGAGAGTCACCGACCAGAATGCCATGGATGCCGGCTTCGTCCATCAACTTGGCGGTAGAATAATCATAAGCCGTCAGCATGGCGATTTTCTCGTGATTCTGCTTTGCTTTCCGAAAAGTCTCCACGGTATGTTTCATTGCTTTCCTCCTATTCCTTTCAATTGTGTTCTCATTGCCGTATAGTCCCGGCCGGGATGTTTTTCTTCGCTGATTTCTAACAATTTCAGGGAAAGAAGACGGTAGATTTCTCTGGTATCATTGTCGGTAAGTGCTTCCAGGTGTCTTTGGACGGTGGTGAAGTCATTTCGCTCCACAGCACCGGTCAGCGCATCGACAGCGCCCTTCCTGGCGACATTTTCGCACTGTCCGAGCATTAACGGCAGCAGTGCTTTACCCGAAAAATCCTCATTAAAGCCGCACTTTTCCATCAGGCCGACAGCCAGCCAGATCAAGCCGGTTAAATGATTGCTGATCAGAGCGGCAGCGGCATGATAAAGGACCTTTTTTGACGCATCAATAATCCCGACCGGATTTCCCATGCTTTCAATCAGTTCCTTCATCAGGGCAAGCTTTTCAGGGCTTCCTTCAATTGTAAAATAAGCGTTTGAAAGTTGTTGATTTGATGTCAGCTTTGAGCTGACAGCAAATAGTGGATGGATAGAATAACCAAATGCCTGCACTTGGTCAATCTCAGAAAATACGGCCGAAGAAATCGCACCGCTACAATGGCATACAATCT